>TARA_R110002012_G_scaffold88734_2_pt1 | contig 10071 bp, 13 predicted proteins | sample TARA_R110002012 | Tara Oceans TARA_R110002012 (sample SAMEA4396515) | marine metagenome | biome: Westerlies Biome; feature: [DCM] deep chlorophyll maximum layer (ENVO:01000326); material: water (ENVO:00002006), including particulate matter (ENVO:01000060) such as... | depth 40 m
ATGAAGACGAAGCACAAGCGACGGTTGAAAAGAGGACGAAAGAGCAAGGTGAAGCCTGTCACTATGAAAAGGTTAGTGATAAGTACATTGTTTACCGCTCGAGAGATAGAAAAGTAATGAAGAATATTAATTACTTTAGACCAAATCTAAAACAATTTTTTACAGAAAAAGAACTTAAAAAAATTAAATAATATGAGTGATAGAGAAATTATGAATGCTAAAAGAGCAGGAAATAACACACAACCTAAGTTTCCTTTACATCAACATCACCCAGATGCTAGGAGACATCAAATAGTAAGTTTTATTAAATCCGGAATTAGAATTATAGGATATTGTTTTATTCCATTTAGTTTAATCACAGCTACTATTTTACTTGTATTAAGTGAAGTAGTAGGCATTATAGAAGAATTAGTATGAAAAAATTATTATATTTTAGCGCAGATTGGTGCCAACCTTGTAAACAACTAGGCCCTATGATGGAGAAAATCTCTCAACAGATCCCAATTCAAAAAATTAATGTAGATTCAAACCCTGAATTACAAGCCAGATATGGAGTCCGAAATGTTCCAACTGTTATTTTAGTAAGAGATGGGGGTGTTGAGCTTGATAGAAAAGTAGGAGTTAATCCAAAACAGATTTATATAGATATGTATAATCAAAATTAAAATATGTTTGATAAGTTAAAAAGAGCAGCATTTCCCTTTGTAATAGCCTTAAGCGCGCTTTCAGTTTCGGTTTCTGCTGCTATTTACTCTATAAGTGGTTTAAGTAAACTATTTGCGGGTGCTACTCTTGCTGTCATTATAATGACTACTTCTTTGGAAGTAGCCAAATTAGTAATAGCCTCCTTATTATACCAGTATCGAAAGAACCTTCCTCGACTTCTTAAATACTATTTAACTACAGCATGTTCAATTTTAATATTGATTACATCAATGGGTATTTATGGCTTTCTTTCCTCAGCTTACCAAGAAACAGCTTCTAAAGCAGGTAATGTAGATGCTCAAATATCTTTAATTGAAACTAAAAGAAATAATATTAGTGAACAACTTGCGATATACAACGATGAAAAATCCTCTATTAACGAGGCCGTAAGAAGTTTGAGGTCGGGTTTATCTAACAATGTAATACAATATACTGACACATTAGGCAATGTATTAACTACAACATCATCATCAACTCGTCGAGCCTTAGAAAAACAACTAGATCAAGCTATAGATAGACAAACTATAATTAATATTAAATTAGATGATTTAAATCAACAATTATTTAATTACGAAACTGAAATAGTAGAAATTAAAATAAACAGCGAAATAGGAAGTGAATTAGGACCCCTAAAATACTTAGCAGGATTAACTGGGCTGCCTATGGATAGAATAATAAATTACCTTCTTCTTACAATAATTTTTGTTTTCGACCCTTTGGCCATATCTTTAGTAATAGCAGCTAATTTTGCTTTTGAACAAATAAAATCAAAAGATGAAGTTAAAATAGTTGAAAAAATAATTGAAGTTGAAAAAATAATTGAAGTTGATAAAAAATTAGAAGTCTATGGTGACCCTTCTCCCCTACCAAAAAAAAAACAAAATCCCCACGCAATCAAACCTCAGACCTAACAATAACCTATAATTAAAATTAAGTTATGTATAAAAAATGTTATGCGGAGTATGCTGGTAAAAACCAGTATAAAATCCATTTATGGGAAGAAGAAGACACACTAAGTTGGAAATCTGGGTATTCAATAATTCCATATAAAGTTCCTGCTTATGTAGAATGTTCAGAACGTGATGCCCAATACCAAGGCCTAAAAGGTGAGTGGTTAAAAAAAACATTCAATTGGGACAAAGAAACACCAGGAATCCACTTCCACGATATGCCTGCTTATCAAAAGTTCTTAATTGAAAAATATGGAGTAAATGATGAAGTGTCTAAAGGCCATAGAGAAGTATTTTTCGATATAGAAATTGAAATGGGTGGGGCTCTTACGGAAGAATATATTCAAGAAGCACCAAAACCTGTAACCTCAATTGCTTGGTATGACAAAACACCTGATGAGTGGGTGATTATTATTTTAGATAAAAAAGGGCAAATAAAACATACTAAGGGTCACAAAGAAATTATACCTGTATCAACTGAAGAAGAATTACTAAGTACATTCCTTGAAAAATTTCGAGAAATAAACCCAGATATTCTAGTAGGTTGGAATAGTGATTATTTTGATATCCCTTATTTATACTTCAGGATCTGTAATGTGTTAGGTGAGGAATTTGCTAATGCTCTTTCACCAATTGATGTAGTTAAAGATGAAAGACAATGGAATCGCAATGGGTGGCTTAATATAGCAGGAGTTGAATCTCTAGATTATATGAAACTTCATAAAAAATTTAGTTTTCGTGATGAGCCTTCTATGAGATTAGATGCTATTGGAGAAAAATATGTAGGCTTAGGTAAAATTGAATATGAAGGAAATTTAGATAGACTATTTGAAGAAGACATTCAGAAATTTATTAAATACAATTTCCGCGATGTTGAAATTTTAAAATTATTAGATGAAAAATTTGAGTATATTAGTTTAGTAAAAAATCTATCCCACAAAGGAAAACATAATTATGGAGAAGTTTATGCTAATACTAAAACCCAAGATGGAGCAATTTCAGCTTATTTATTAGATCAAAACATCATTCCTCCTGCTAGAGATAAAAACCCGATATTTAAAAAAGGATATGCTGGAGGTTATTTATTTTGCCCGAAAGCAGGCATCTATAATTACGTATTTGATGAAGATTTAACTTCACTATACCCCTCAATTATAATGTCCCTTAATATAGGTAAAGAAACACTTATGGCTCGCATTGTAGATGCTGATGATAGAAACAGTCGTTTAGGATTAAATGATTTAAAGGAGCGTGATGGAGATGATGAATTATTAATAGAAAACCCTAAACGTAAACAAACATATATTAAAGTAAGTAAACTTATAAAAACAATAGAAGACAATAACTTTGCTATATCAGCTAATGGCGTTATATTTCGTACAGATAAACGTTCTGTGTTAGCTACACTTTTAGATAAGTGGTTTGATGAACGAGTAAAATATAAAGGTTATATGAAGCAAGCATATGAAGATGGAGATAAAGCAAAAGGAGTATTTTGGCATCAAAGACAACATACTATGAAGATTTTGCTAAATAGTTTATATGGAGCTACAGCATTAGGAAGTTTTAGATATGGTAATGTAATACTTAGTGAAGCCATTACTTTATCAGGCCAGCGTATCATTCAAGAAAGTGCCTTGTGCGCTAATAGACATATGAATAAAGTAATAAAAGGAATCAACAAATTATGAGTTTAAAACCACAATCTATACGAAAAAATGTTAAGGTACTTTGGAAAGGTGAACCTATATCAAAACAAGAAGTAATTGATATGAGTGTTCATTGGAGTGAAAACCAAATAACTTTTTTTAAAAAAATGCTTAAGCAAGGGGGCACATTTAAAGTAAATAAAAATGAATTTAAAATTATTGTTGATGGCCCTATCGTAACCTCTCGAGGTGAAAAAGATGGAGGAATAACATCAGTAGACGTAGAAGCTAGATTTTAAAATATATAAAATATGAAAAAATATAAAGTAGGTATTATAGGAAATGGATTTGTTGGTGAATCAACAGCATATGCTTTCAGCCCTGTAGCTGATATCAGAATTTATGATATAGATCCATTAAGGAGTTCACATTCACTAGAAGATGTGTGTGAGTGTGATTTTGTTTTTATAGCAGTCCCTACTCCTATGAAAAAAGATGGATCTCAAGATGTATCATATATAGAAAAGGTATTTGCAAAAGTAACACCTGGACCTGTATATATTATAAAATCAACTATACTACCTGGAACTACTAATAATTTAATTAGTAAATATAATAACCTAAATATTATTTTTAGCCCTGAGTTTTTAACAGAGCGAACTGCTAAACTTGATATGCTTACACAAGCAAGAGTTGTTTTTGGAGGTAATCATGAAGTATGTAATAAAGTAACTAATCTTTATAAACAGCGATTTATGAAGCGTAATTTTATTATAACTGACCCTACTACAGCAGAATATATTAAATATATGAATAATACATTTTTTGCTACTAAGGTATCTATAATGAATGAATTTAAACGCTTAGGAAAAGTACTAGGGATAGATTGGGAAACCTCTATTGAAGGATTTGCATCTGATGGAAGAATAGGAGACAGTCACCTTCATGTACCGGGCCCGGATGGTAAATTAGGTTATGGGGGTACTTGCTTTCCTAAAGATGTAAATGCTTTAATTACTATGGGTAGAAAATTAAATACTCCTATGAATACTTTAGAAGCAGGATGGAAAACTAACTTAGAAGTTCGCCCTGAAGCAGATTGGGAAGATAGTAAAGGAAGAGCAGTAAGTGAATAAAATGAGATTATCAAACTATGTAGGAAATACTCCCTTAATTCCAATTACATCTGGATCATACACAGTATGGGGTAAGTGTGAATTTATGAATCCTGGGGGGTCTGTTAAGGATAGAATGGCTACCTACATTTTAAATGATGCGGAAGATAAACAACTAATTAAACCTGGTGATACCTTAGTAGAAGCAACATCCGGCAACACTGGAATATCATTTGCAATGTTAGCAGCAGAAAGAGGATATAAAATGGAGATCATAATGCCCTCTAACATGAGCGATGAACGTAAAAAAATGCTAAAGCTTTATGGTGCTAACTTAACAGAGGTAGAGCCGGGGGATTTTGATGCTGCTATTTGGATTAGAGATAAATTAGCTAAAACTAAGGGATGGTTTAATTGCAATCAATTTCACAATTCTCTTAACATAGAAGCACATTATAAAACAACAGGACCAGAAATTAATAAACAATTTAGAAAATTAACATCCACAGATTACACCTCATCATGGCCCCAAGCATTTGTTGCAGGAACAGGAACAGGAGGAACTATTATGGGTTGCGGAAAGTATCTTAAGAAAAATTTCCAGGAATAAGTTTAGTAGCAGTTGAACCCGCTGAATCCGCCGTCATGTCAGGAGGATGTCCAGGTTTACATGGAATCCAAGGCATTGGAGATGGGAGTAAATTCTTAGTTGATTTAAATATGATAGACGACATAATACCAATTAAAACAGATGATGCAAAATCCTATGCTAAACATCTAGCTTTAAAATATGGGCTATTTGTAGGCATATCAGCGGGGGCAAACGTCAAAGCGTCATTCCAATGGTTAAAAGAAAATAATAAACAAACCGCAATAACAATCCTCTGCGATAGAGGTGAGCGTTATTTTAGCTGCTTATGAAACATTTAGAAGATACTCCATGGTGGATTTGTGATGCTGAAGATACTAATTACGTAGCATACTCAGACACTGATTCTATTTACATCCACGCTGAACCCCTACTTAGACATTTATATCCTACTTTTGATGATATGTCTAGTAAAGAAAAAGATGATAAATTAGAAGAAATAGCTTTAAAATATCAAGATATTATTACTGACTCATATGGAGACTTAACTACGAAATGTTTTAATGTTAAAGGTAAACATAGACTTGAAATGAAAACAGAAGCGGTTATCCGTTCTGCTTATTTTAGAGCTACTCGTAGATATGCTCAATGGATTACAAAACAAGAAGGTATTGCTAAAGAATCTCTTGATGTTAAAGGTCTTGAATTTAAAAAGGCTAATTTCCCTCCTATATTTGGAGAATTTTTTAACGATATTCTCCAACAAATCTTAAAAGGAGCAAAACAACCTCATATTGATAAATTAATCTTAGATTTTAGAAATAAAATACTATCTAAGGACACAGACATTGCTTTATTAGGAAATCCAACATCAGTAAAAACATTAAATAAATATGTTTCTCGCTCCCCACGAGCTGGGGAAGTATTAACTGAATTGAAGCAAGGTGCTCCTGCTAATGTAAAAGCATCTGTTAAATACAACGACCTACTTAGGTTTTGGAAGTTAGATAAACAATACAGCCCCATTGTTCAAGGTGATAAAATAAAATGGATTTACTTAATTGACAATCCTTACAAAATAGAAGCAATTGCATTCCTTAACTTTGACCTCCCAGAAAAAATGCGTATATTCCTAAACGATTACGCTGATCGAAAGAAATCATTTGAAACTATCCTACAAGGCAAATTAGAAAATTTTTATACTGACTTAGGATGGACTCTAAATTTAAACCCAAATATTAATAAATTCTTTAACTTCTAATGATATCAAAAAATAAACTTCAATCCATTATCTCTAAGTATCACCTTGGAGGTAAAGTAGAATCTGTTAAATGGAAAGTTGAAAATGGACAGTTGCATATAGATTTTATGGCTTCAACTAAAGACATGATTGGTAGATTATCTTGTAGTGATTTTCCTATGACTAATGAAGGTGAAATGGCTATATTTAATACAACTCAACTTAACAGGTTATTAAATGTATTAACGGGAGATTTAATATTAGATGCTACAAAAACCCATAAAGTTCTAACAAAACTTACAATTCAAGATAGCAAATCATCTTTTGATTATTCATTAGCTGATCCTCTTATGATTCATAAAGTAGGTGATGTTAATGAAGACATTGAATGGAAGGTAAAGTCAACCCTTGAAAATGATGACTTCACTACATTTATCAGAGCATCATCAGCAATTCAAGGAAGTGAAATAGTAACACTAAATGCTACACGAGATACTGTAGGATCTCCTATTATTAAATTTGTATTTGGTGAGCGTATGGAGTTTTCAAATAAAGTAGAGTTTCACGTAGAAGCTAATTTTTCGGAAAATGTTAGAGAAGATAATAAAATACCTTTTAACAGTGAAATGCTTAAAGAAATATTTAATGCGAACAAATCATCAGACGAATGTTATTTAAGCTTCTCAGATGATGGCCTTCTTCGCTTGAGATTTTCATCAATAGAGGATAACATAGAAACTACATACTTTGTTGTAAGAAAGGCAGATTATTAATATTTATCAACATGAATAATAAATGGCGTGATTTTGTTGTGGGTGCTTTAATCCACGAAGGTATTAAAGAAGTAGAAGGGAAGTATTTAGTAAATGTAAAAGATATTACTTTAGATATGATTAAAGATATCTTTCCCTCTAAGTATCAAAATATTCACTTTACAAGAGAACAACCTGGTGGGGTAGAAGGGCCCTATTATAGAGACTCAGTAGGTCTTCCTACAGGACAGGGTTCCTCTGCTTCAATAGGTGATGAAAGTGCTTTAGCATTGTGGAAGCAAGATACTTTAAAACAATGGGGTAATGTTGAATTAATTATAGACCCTAAGGGAGATAAGTACGGGAAGTATGTAAAAATAGAAGATCCAAAATTCCAAGATTCATCAGATAGCTATAATAAAGGAGTAGCAAATTACTACAAAAGTAAGGGACATGGAGACTTTACAGGAGATTAAGTAAGTTTGGCGACTTAGGAATAATTTCATATATTTATGGGTGACTTTAGGGCACCAACCTAGTTATATATTAAAAATAAACCGTCACCTTAGGGGACACAAAACGTAAAAAAATGACACATTCAAATCTCTTTGAACAAAGGTATGTATCACCTCTCGACGTTCTAGTAAAGAACTTTTTCGACAAAGATGCAATTTTCGACAAACCTTCACGCCAAGCAATTCCTCACCCTCTTGATATATATGAGGATGAAAAGGGAATTACATTTGAAATAGCCTGTGTAGGGTTAACAAAAACAGATGTAAATATTTCTATTGAAGATGATACTTTAAAAGTATCCTATAAAAAAGATGAAAACAAAAAATCATCAGACAAAATCCACTACCATTACTCAGGAGTTAAAAAAAGCAGCTTTGATTTTGGGTGGAAAGTAGCTCGTAGATTTAATTTAAGTAAAGCAGAAGCTGAAATGGTAAATGGCCTGCTTTGTATTACGATTCCTTTTTCTTCAGAAGCAAAACCAAAAACATTACAAATTAAGTAATAATAGGGTTGGTGCCCCAGAAGTTTATTCGTATATTCCCGCATAAATTAAAATTAAAAAATAAGTTATGAATTTTATTAAAGACCCTATATTAGGAGACTATTGTGTTCAAATAGATGAATACAATTACACAGCAATAAGAACAATTACCCCCGAAAGTGGGATTAAGTATGATCATACTATAGGCCACTATGACACCTTAGGAAGAGCACTTAAAAAAATAGCTGATAATATGATGAAAGATAGATCTTATGATAGCCTTAAAGAATTCATAACAGAATACGACCAAATAACAAATAAATTTATTAAAAACTTTTTATAAACATGATGATGAAAGCATTATTCAACGCTGTAATAATCAAGCCCATAGAGGAAGATGAAAGCACGTACGGAACAATTATAGTCCCTGATATGGGGAAAGAAAAAAACCTTAAGGGTACAGTAGTGTCAGTAGGACCAGGTTACCATTCAGTAATGGGAACTTATATTGAAACTATAGTTAAAGAAGGTGATATAGTAATCCTCCCCCAAATGGGTCCATCAAAAATGGATTTTGAAGGAGAAGAATATTATATGATTGAAGAAAATAAAATTTTAGCAGTATTAGAAAAATGAAAAAAGTAACAATTGTAAACTACGGTGATGATTCCCGTAAAAAACTTATAAGTGGTGTAAACCAGCTAACGGATGCCGTTGCAATCACTTTAGGACCTAATGGAAGGAATGTTGTAATTCAAAATGAACAAGGGTTTCCTCAAAGTACTAAAGATGGTGTAACAGTAGCAAAATCTATTGACCTCCAAGATCCCGTAGAAAATACAGGAGCACAAATGGTTAAACAGGCAGCAATTAAAACCGCAGAGCAAGCAGGTGATGGTACTACTACTTCAACTGTATTAGCTCAAGAAATTGTAAATGCAGGAATGCGCTACAGTGATAAAGGACATAATATTGTAGAAATTAAAAGAGGTATGGATAAATGTGTAAAATCACACGTAAAACATCTTCGTAAGATTTCACAAGACATCTCTAGTGAGGATCAACTCCGCCAGGTAGCAACAATCTCAGCTAATAATGATGATGAGATAGGTGAATTAATAGCTACTGCAATGGAAAAAGTTGGAAGAGATGGTGTAGTTACTATTGAAGAATCTCGAACAGGTGAAACTTATCTTGAAACAGTTGAAGGCTTACAGTTTGATCGTGGTTATAAATCCCCTTATTTTGTAACTAACAACGACACTATGAGTTCTACTATTAAAGATACAGCTATTCTTTTTTATAATGGTCGTATTACTACTGTAAAAGATTTACTTCCTTTGCTTGAAAATCTTTCATCCCAAGGTAAATCTCTTCTTATTATTGCTGAGGACATTGATGGAGAAGCACTTGCTACCCTTATTGTTAACAAGATGAGAGGTATTCTTAATGTATGCGCTGTTAAAGCCCCAGACTTTGGTGATCGCCGTACTTTACTTATGAATGATATGGCTATTTTAACAGGCGGTACTTTAGTTGACAAAGATAAAGGTATGAAGCTAGATAAATTTGATCTTAAATGGTTAGGTGAGTGTAGAACAGCAACTGTTACTAAAGAATCTACTACTATTGTAGATGGAGCTGGAGAAAGTGAAGCAATAGAGGCTCTTTGTACTGAACTTCAATCTCAAATTCATAATTCATCCTCACCATTTGAAACAGAAAAACTCCAAGAACGCCTAGCTAAACTTACAGGAGGTGTAGCTGTAGTGCATGTAGGGGGTAATACTGAAACTGAAATGAGAGAGAGGAAAGATAGAGTTGATGATGCTCTTCAAGCAACTAAAGCAGCAATTGAAGAAGGTATTATTCCTGGAGGTGGAGTTGCTTTACTTCGCTCTAGTCTTGAAAACACAAAAAGTGATTATCCAAATGACGATCAAAAAATAGGATACCAAATCACAAATGACGCTCTTCGAAAGCCTTTCCTTCAAATTCTTACAAATGCGGGTGTGCAAGACATCCACGGAATTGAATTTAAGACTAAAGGGTCTAAGAATAAAAATGTAGG
>TARA_R110002012_G_scaffold52552_1_pt1 | contig 10070 bp, 6 predicted proteins | sample TARA_R110002012 | Tara Oceans TARA_R110002012 (sample SAMEA4396515) | marine metagenome | biome: Westerlies Biome; feature: [DCM] deep chlorophyll maximum layer (ENVO:01000326); material: water (ENVO:00002006), including particulate matter (ENVO:01000060) such as... | depth 40 m
TGGAGCAGTCCTCGCGAAGGTTCGCCCATAGTGCAAAAAACAATCACTGGTATAACGCAAGCTAATCCTGGAGTTGTTACTTCAAACGGACACGGATTTAGCAACGGAGATATCGTGCGTATAACGGCAGTCGTAGGCATGGTGGAGTTGAACGGTAATTTTTACACCGTGGCTAATGTCGCTACAAATACCTTTGAGTTATCTGGCACAAATACATCAGGGTTTACGTCGTATGGCTCAGCCGGTAAGGCCACACAACAGTTCGGTTGGAATGTAGCGGCAACCACAAGTGAAGACGGTATAACATTAGAACCTTCACAGTGGTCTTTATCATTATGGGGCGAAGATTTAATTGCCACACGCCGCGACGGCGGCACGTTTGTTTGGGACGCTACTAATGGTGCAGCAACTCGCGCTGTGGTGTTGACTAACGCACCCACCAATGCGCTGTTAAGTATGACTTCTGTGCCTGACAGGCATGTTGTGTGCTTTGGTGCTGATGATGACCCATTGCTGGTTAAGTGGTCAGATCAAGAAGATAACGCAACGTGGGCAGCTAGCTCTACTAATACGGCGGGCTCACAACGGCTGCACATTGGCCACAAGATTGTTGCTGCCACACAGACACGCGACCAAATACTCATTTTTACTGACGAAGCCGTGTTTGGTATGCAGTTCCAGGGGCCTCCGTACACATTTGGTTTTAGACCACTAGCAACGTCCTGTGGGCCTATCGGGCAAAATGCAGCGGTTGAAATTAACGGCATTGTTTATTGGATGGGTTGCGGGCACTTCCATACGTTTAGTGGTCGTGTGCAAGAGCTGCCCTGCCCTGTGCGTGACCATGTGTTTAACAACATTAATCACGACAAAGAAAATCTATCGTTTGGTGGTCTCAACCGTAAGTTTACAGAAATTTGGTGGTTCTACCCAACGGTAGATACGGGCGCGTTAGATAAATATGTGATTTATAACTACGCAACTAAAGAGTGGTCTATTGGTTCGTTAAGCCGTCAAGTATGGATTGACGATCAGGACTGGTTAGAGTACCCAATCGCAGTTAGCTCGGCTGGCGTTGTGTTCTATCATGAAAACGGTAACAGCGATAATGGCTCTGACATAGCTAGTTATGTTGAATCAGGCGCTATTGAAATAAGCGATGGTGCGCGTATGCTGTTATTAGATAAATTGATACCTGATGTTGAAGGCTCACCACAGGTTACGATAATGGCCTCGAAATACAACAATGCAAGTGAGGTTACTAAAGGGCCGTTTGATGTGAGCAGTGCAATTGAAAAAGTGAGTATGCGTGCTAAAGGCCGACAAATACGCTTTAAGGTAAGCCGTACCGGCCAAGAGTATTGGCGATTCGGCCACAGCCGGTTTGAGTTTACAGTGGATGGTACACGATGAGTACAGGCATTGCTCCTATTGGGCCGTTACCGGATCCTCCTGACGAATATGATCCAGCATATATGCGTGAGCTAGTAAACCAAATTGAAGAAATACACCGTTTGCTTACGCGCAACATCGGCTCTGGTTGGCAGGTCACAAATGTTACTGCCGACACTGTATTAGATGCGAACTCAACCACTACGGCTGAGCTAGCTGACGTCTTAGGCACACTAGTTACACAAATGAAAGACCGTGGCTTGCTAGCCGGATAGAGTTTACCCATGCAGAACAGTAATGTATGTTATCTACCTGAGCCGAGTTACAGCAAAGAAGACTTTTGTGATGTGATGAAATTAATGGCCAACTCACCGTACCATGAAAACTTTACGCTGACGAACCTTATGCGAACGGTAGTGCCGCCCCTACAGCTCGGCCAGTATAATATTTTTAAGGCGCAAGGCGACCCCATAGGGTATGTTTCATGGGCGTGGCTAACCCCTACGGCGGGACTAGGCTACGCGACTCGCCAGCGGCTCTTACAGCCCTCTGATTGGGCGGCAGGAAACCAGCTTTGGGTAATTAGTGTTATAGGCCAAGGCCTCAACCCACGGAGTATCGTTAACTTTTTAAAACAGCGGTTTGAAACACCACAGCAAAAAGAGCAGTTTCGCAAAGAGGGTAAGCCTTTTAAGGTGCATTGGCATCGTGCTAAGAACAAACACAAGCTAGGAGTCAAGCAGGGCCGTGTTTAACGAGTTTACACTCAAAAATCAAACTATGTGGTGTGATGGGTATTTTAACCCTCACCGTTATGACCACTTAGGTTTTGACGAGTACACGTTACGGCACGCTTGTTTTGGTGACGACGGCGACCAAAACGACTCTGGCTCTGACCCCGGACAAGGTGACTTTGTAGGCAAAGACGCTGAAAAAGACGAAGCTATGCCAACAGATGCAGATTATGGGGGGTTGATCGACGCTAGTGCAGACGGTAAAGGCTACGGTAAAGGCGGTAATGTTGCAACAACTGCGGCAGATGTTCCAGGTTTAGTTGGTTCAGCTGTTGCGAACATGGTGGCTATGGACCCGTATGGGGGTGTTGGTCCTAATATGAACGACATCTTGAGTGGTTTAACGCCGGAAGAACTAGGTTTTGGTTATCTTTCACAAGCACAAAACCCCTTAATAGGGCGTCCAGATGAAAGAATGAGCCGTGAACAACTTGCACAAACGTATGTAGATGCAAAAGCTGGATCGCAAGACATCGGTTCAGATATTGCCAGCCTGTTTGGTATTCAGTCGCCTGTTATGATGGATAAAGAAAGAGGGTTTTACGAAGGCACAACCTTTGACCCTTTCGACGCACCCGTGCTTGGTTTGCTCGCAAGTTTAAATCCTATAACGGGTGCCGCATATGGCCTTGCAAGAGGTTTAGCAAGAAATGACCCTATTGGTGGTGCGCTTAGTATGCTTCCGGGTGCGCCAATAGTTAATACTGCGAACACAGCTTTATCAGCTTACAATTTGATAGCTGATCAACCACAAACACTTAGCTCTGCGTTGAGTGTTTCATCACCGTTTGGTTTAGGAACACCTGACCCATTTGCTAATCCGTACGAAACACCGCAAAGTACGACTGCAATAGGTGTTCCTGGGTATACCAGTACCAATATAACTTTTGATCCTGTAGGAACAGTGCAGGGTCTTGGGCGTGCAGCAAAGGATACGGTAACAGGCGCGTTGAGCAATCTAATAAGTGACCCAACCGCTGCTAAAGCTACATATGATCCTAATGCAACAAAATCAGACCCAACTGTTTCTGACATGCAACAACAAGCAATAGACGCCGCAGCGGTAGATGCGGCACAAGCTCAGGCCGCAGCCGCAGCCGCAGCGGAAGCAATGTTTGGTCCAAACTACGCCCCCGGTGAGGTATATGGGGTAAACCCCCTCGGCATCGGTACTTAAAAATAGACGTGTTGATAGGATAACGATATGGGTTGGTTACGTGATTTTACAGATGCAATCGGGTTTACAGAACCTGACCGCAGTGATGAAGTTGTTAAATCTACAGTAACAACCAGCGGAACTACAATTCCCGAGTATCTTGAAACGTTCAGTAAAGAGCAACTCGAGCTTATTGATACGTTATCTAAAACGCCGTACAAGCCGCCTTCACTTACTGGTGATGCTGCCATTGCAGGGTTCACAGATGAACAGCAAGCCGCAATGGATGCCGCCGCTACGTACTATGGTACCGAGGGTGGCACGGAAGCTTATCAAGCAGCTAGCGGTGCTCTTAGTACATTAAGCGATTTGGCTGATGCCAGTATAACAGACGAAGGTGCGCTTACGCCCTTTATGAACCAATACCTTGACCCAATGCGCGGAGAAATTGACCGCGCTTATCAGCAATCACAAATGGAAGCTGATGCCAAAGCTATGGGTCCGGGAGGATACAGTGCGTTTGGTAGTAACCGCCGAGGCATTGTAGAAGGTGAACTGCGTGGCGACGCTATACGCCAAAAAGCTGATTTACAACGCCAAGCGTTTGACCGCGCTGTAACCAATTATCAAAAAGACGCTGCTCTACGTGGTCAAGCTGCCTCCAGCGCAATGACGGGTGCCGGAGCATTGCAAAGTCTTATGGGTAAAGACCTTGGCGGGCAGTTTATGTTTGGTGGTTATCAACAAGCTATGGACCAAGCAAAAATAGATCAGCAACTAGCTGAAGAAAGAGATCAACGCGACTACGGGTTTAAAATGGCTGACTTTAGGCAAGGTGGGCTTACTAATCTTCCTTATGGAACCACAGTTACTAACTCTGCTGATATATACGGAAGTCCGGGCGGCACCAGCTTTATGACAGGGCTTGGTAACGTAGGCGGTGTGATTGGCGGTATTGGCGAGTTTTTTGCAACGCCAAGTAGCGGTAATACTCCGGGTGGTAGTCCTGCCAGTGGTTGGAGCAACTTTATGAAGAACTTTAGTTAAATGGCCGAAAAATCAGTTTTAGAACTGCTCGCTAACGCACCGCGATCAGAGCTGCGTAAGCTTCCGATGAGCCTACCGGCACAGGCCGGTAATCCTGCTAATCTTGCAGGGTTGCAAGCAGCTAAAGCTAGCACCGATATACGGCGCAATGTGGCGCGAGAGCGGTTAGCTTTGAATCGCTATTTAGCTACGGGCGACAAAGCGAAAGCCTTGGGGTTTACGCCACAGATGTCAATGCAACTTGGTGGTCAACAAAGCGCTCCTGTTTCACCTATGTTTGAGCCGGGAGCAGACGTTGGTGCTATGACCGCTGCTTTACGCAACCAGCCAATTCTTAATCCTGTACAACCCGAGCAGCAACTAACGGCGGCTGACCGTGGCACACTCTACGGCCCTGGATACGAGGGTAGGTATTACCAGCCCGGAAATGTTGGAGCTGGGGAGAACCTTGCAGCTTTACAGTCCCCACCACAGGGTACAGACGAAGCCCTTTTACAACAATATCCTGGTTTAATGACCGCCGCATTGGAATCAACTCTCCCGGCAAGTGTGCAAAGGGCCGGTATTCAAACTGAGTTATTGCCACCACCACCGCGACAAGAAGCTTTGCTAGAACCTGTTGTTCCTAGCCTAGAGCCGCCGAGTGATGTGGTAGGGCCGCTTCCTATGTTTGACCAGAGCGGTATTGGCTTTGAACCTCTGTCTCCTTTTCCCGAGCAACAAACGGCGGCTTCGGCTTCGCCTGGAGTGCCCGAACTTTTAGACCGGCGGCAGCTAATGGCTGAAAATTTGCCGCCAGATATTGCTTTTCCTGAAGAACGTGTAACACCCGAAGCACCAGCCGCCGCGCCCATAACTCCCGTTTCTACCGCAACGGTGCCTACGCCAGCGGAACAAGAAGCACGAGCAGCAACTAATAAAACATCAGCGGGAATTGTAAACCCACAAATAAGTTTTACGACGGCTGATTTAAATAACCCCGAGCTTGCTGCTGCTAATGAGTTTCTTGGAGAACAGGCTACAAAACGCATCCGTGACTTGACGCCAGATTATGACGCTTCAAAAGGTAACTATGGTCCTAGGTTAGCAAGCGTACGGCCCACCCCAAGTGGACAAACGACAACGAAATCCGTACTACAGCCGCCGGTTAAAACATCTAGCAAGACCGTAAGTCAGATTGATAAAATGATTCAAACTGAGTTAGCCAGCCTAACTAAAGAAGCACCAAAAGACAGCACCATGCCGTTTTGGAACTGGCTAAGTGACTTCAGTGCTGGTTTGCGTGCTGCTGGCAAAAGTGGCGACCAAAGTCTTGGTGCAATAGCTGACGGTTTTGCCAATGTTCGCGCCAAAGCCAAAGAACGTGCCGCAACTAGGCTTGCGACAAGAAAAATAAGTATTGAAAACATTAAAAATCTTGGTGAAGTGCGTGAAGACATAATTACAGCTGACCGTCAGGGCGGTCTAGGCGCATCAGCTACGGCGTTGTTTGGTTCATACCTCAAACCAGGAGAAATTCTTGGTCCTAACGGCGTTGTTCCAAGGGGGTTTTTGGGCAGGCTTGGTTATGATTATCGTACCACGGGCACATACAGCACCACCAAAGCTGGCAGAGTCATGATAGATTACCACACACAAGACCCTGCAAAAGATAAAAAAGTGCGGTTCTACCCAATCAACAAAAAAACTAAACTACCCACACACCAAGGCAGTCTGTTAATCTCGCCAATGGACCCTAAATTTATGGACTATTCACGTAACTCTGAATACACACAAACTGGTCCAAGCGAAACGGCTGATGTATTAAGCACTTCTGAAATGAAAACGATGTTTAAAGATCGACCTGAATATTTGAACAGACTATTAGAAACAGGAGCGTCAGTTAAAATTCAAAGAAACTCTGATGGCTCTGTTAAAAATTATATGATCGAAGAGTCGAAACCCATGCAAGTTACAGGGTACTATGACGCAGAAAAAAGAGTTTTTTTACCCGCCGATAAAAATAACCCTACTCATATGAAAGACGTTCTACGAAGAGGAATGGTGCCTATCACCGTACAAACGGATACTCCCGGCAAAGGACAAAAAGTTAATATTGTTAATAAAATTAACTCTGCTCGACAAGGAATAGAAATCATAAATAGGCTCAAAGAGATTAGAGCTAACCAAGGTGGAGCATCTATTTTAGGAAGTATATCTAAAGCAAAAATTGCAGGAGGCACCTTTGCAGAAATTATTGCACAAGCGGGACGTGAATTTTTACCGTTTTATAGCTTTGGCCAAGAATTAGCTTTTGATCAAGCTAACAACATGGTTGACGAAAATGTTATACGCTGGTTAAATCGAGATCTATCAGAAGCCAGGGTGCTCGAAAGCAGTTTGATTTATAAGTATGCTAAAATTATTCAAAAAGGAACAGGTCGTCTTAATACAGACGATATTGACCGCGCAGTAGTAGCACTGGGTAAAAAAGGTTTTTTACAAGTTGATGCTGATATATTTGCCCGTTATGAAGCTGTTCTTCCTCTTTTTCAACAAACTATCGAACAGCAACAGTCTCAGTTAAAAGAAGTAAAAAAGGCAAGCCGACCAATCGGTGCTGGACCTGCAATCCAAAACGTAAGCGGTATTGTGTCTGCTTTTGCAGAAGACGATCGGTTTACAAACGCGCCACAGGCAGTTGGAATTGAACGGTTACTGGCTAACCCTTCTCCCGCAGAAATAAGACTTTTTAATCAATACCACGGTGAAGGAACAGCGGAACTTATTATACAAAGGGCGGGGCAGTAAATGGCTGAACAAAATCCATACGCGGTCCTCTATAAAAATGCAGAGTCTAACCCTTATGCGGTACTCGCTGGCGAAACTGAAGAAAAAGAAGTGTTGCCTGTTGATGATTTTCTTGAAATACATAGAGAAGCACAACAGGAGGCTGCAACTGAAAAAGAGTACGAAAAGTACCAAGACCCTCGTGAGTATGAAGACGCTGCTACACCGGCAGACCTTAGAAAACTAAGCACGTCTGCGGTAGCTGGAACGTTTCCGTTTGGCATGGACCCGCCTATACCTGTTGGTGAAGCTGGTGAGTTTGGCATTACCGCTGCAACCAAAATGGGAGGAATGCCTGTTGATAGAGAAGCCTTTGCAATGGCTGGTGCAATGGCTGGTGAAGCCGCTGGATTTAAATTAGGTGGAAAACAGGGTATTGCTCCTGGAGGAGTTTTAGGTTCTGGTATATCAAGTTTATCGTTTGACACACTTGACGGTATGTTTAGGTTTTTGCAAGGCGATCCAGAGCAAGACCTAACACCCGACCTTGCACGCGCCGGAAAACAAGTCGCCGGTGCCGGTGAAACTATGACTGATGAGATGGTAGCGCAGTCTGGTGGGCGTATACTCACCAAACTATTTGGCGGTGCTAAGAATATGTGGTCAAGAACTCTTGGCACTAATGACCCACAGGCGGCAGAGCTGGCTAGTTTAGCCGCACAGTTCAGAGTTCCTTTAGGTATTGTGCAAGCCGTCCCTTCTGATAAATGGGTAAAAGGTTTTACTAGAGTTCTTGGTGTTCTGCCTTATGTGAGCACGCCGTTTAAAGAGTCTTCGCAAAAAGTTACAGAAACTCTTGGTAGAAATATGCACGAATTTATGGACGCATTTTCACCAAACGTAAACGCATCGTCAACAGTTAGCGGCGACATTGTTGATCGTGCTGATGAAGCATTTAGGTTATTCAATGTGCGGTCAGACCAGCTATATCAACGGTTTTTTGACATGGCGAAACAGTTACCGGAAAACATGCAAGCATTTATTCCTACATCTAATTTAGGAAAAGCGGCACAAACAGTTATTGATCAATTTGATGCTGGGCGAGTAGGTCCAAAAGAGCTGCGTAAAAGTCCTATCGTAGATTGGGCTAGGAACGTACAAGCCGAATTGACTTTTAGCAAAAAACTTACTCCGGAAAAATTCAAAGCTCAAATGGAAGATTTGCATCGTGCGATGCGAGAAGAAAACGAACTTATCACAACGGCGAACCCTAAAGAAAAACGAAGCCTTGGTCCGGGTAATATCATAAAAATGGCTATGGAAAAAGATTTATCTGCTCCAGAATTAAATTTTGTGGGTTCATTTAAAAATGGTGAAAAACTTGAAGCTGGCGCTCTAATTGATCCAGAGACCGGGTTAAGAGACCCAAACGCTGTTACTGGTCCGATGATTGCGAAGGCGCTTCAACGAGCCGACACGTTTTTTAGTAAACAGATGGATCGGTTTAAAAACGCTACGGTGGGGAAATTTCGGAGTGTTGACCCTGGAGTATTTAAAGCCTCTTTTAAAGAGGCTGGAACAAGAGAAAAAGACCAACTGTTTCGCCAACTGTTTACTATGGACTCAGTGGTTGGCATTCAGCAACTTCAAAAATTAGTTGGTAAGTCAAGGGTGCTTAATGGGTTGCGAACAGTGGTTGACCAAGCAATGGAAAAAGCTGGTGATTCATTATTACAAGATCTTCCCGGTCCTAAAGCTCTGGCTAATGTTAAGAAGGCGTTAGGAATTGGAACTAAAAACGGTGAACTTGTTCTTGACCAAGCGTTAAAAGGCTCTAACGTAACTGTAGACTCTATTAAAAAGCTGTTTAAGTTAATTGATGCTAATGACAGCGTATTTAATCCACAAACCTCTACTTTTTTACAACGCCGTTTAACACTCGGTGGTCCAGCCGCTTTCACAGGCTTGGCTGGTGCGGGCGGTTACATGGCTGGTGACAAAGAGGGTGCCTTGGGTGGTATGGCTGGTGCTGTTGCTGGTATCGTGCTTTTGCGTAAAGGCGCTAGATACCTAACTAATCCTAAAAACTTACGAACTATGACACAGGCGTTAGACGATTCGCTCGGACCACGAGTGCGTAGAAACGCTTATGCTCGATTGTTAAGAGACGCTGTAAATGACCCAGAAAACCAAAATCTGCCTACGATGGATGAACTAGAAACTAGTGCTGAACAGCTAGGTTCTACTATTGCTGGTGTTTCGCAAAACGCGCCTGAACAGCGAATGATACAATCAATCTCTCGCGGGCTTACTCCAGCGGCTATGCAAAAAATAAAAGATATCAGCATGTAGGTATTGCACGGTATTGGCTTGAAGTCTTAAACAATACCCTGCCAATTCGCCGCAAAGCGTTGGTCACATTGTCTTACAGCGTAGGGTATTGCCGAATTACTAAAAAATTCTGTCGAGGAATCGAGTCAGAATCTCGATAAACTGCCAATTCGCCAATTCGGCAATACCGCGATAAACAAAGTAAACGAAAACAACGGTCTAACGGTATTGGCAGGGTATTGGCACGAATTACCGAAAAATACGTATAGGCTATTTTACCGTCGAACTTTTTTCAAAAAAATCTCTCACGCGCGGGTGTATAGCAAACTTTTTTTATTCGGGACGTTGTCGCGCAGCCCATAACGTGCTATGGTGTACTCAGAAAGTAAGTAGAAAGGTAAGAACATGAACATATTTGTTTTGGCTCACAAGCCACACATTGCTGCGCGTATGCACTGTGACAAGCACGTACCTAAGATGATTGTAGAGTCAGCTCAGATGCTGTCTACGGCACACCGTATACTTGACGGTAAACCGTACAGGGCACCCTCTAAGTCTGGCAAGACTATGGTCATGCACTA
>TARA_R110002012_G_scaffold22215_6_pt1 | contig 10052 bp, 3 predicted proteins | sample TARA_R110002012 | Tara Oceans TARA_R110002012 (sample SAMEA4396515) | marine metagenome | biome: Westerlies Biome; feature: [DCM] deep chlorophyll maximum layer (ENVO:01000326); material: water (ENVO:00002006), including particulate matter (ENVO:01000060) such as... | depth 40 m
AAAGCTAACACGCCAAAGGAATACACGATCAAGGTCTATGGCAAATTCGACCAAACATTTACGGTTGATAAAAAAACTATGAAGATTTTTGATAGAAATGGAAAAGAAATCACGCCCGATGATGATCCAATATTCTATCAAGATGTTGAAAAAAGAATCCGCGAAGCACGAAAAAGTGAGGAGTCGGGAGCGCCAGAGACAGCCACAGAAACAGTTTCAGAAGATCCAGAAATAAATTACGCAATAGGGTTTGCTAAAGAAAATGGCCTTACGTTTAATAAACGTGGCGTACTGAGAGGTGTCGGTAGCCAAGATGACTTAGCCAAAGCTATGGAAGGTGTATTCCCCGGCTTGTGGAAAACCGACGGTGATTTTGACCTGGAAAAAATTGAAAAAATAGAAGCTAAAATTGCAAAATTTATTAAAGAATATTTAGCTAACGGAGAAAATCCCGATTGGTTTAAAGAATGACCGTTCTTAATTTTTCAAACAAGCCCGGTAGATCATTTCTCTCCGGGGCAAAACCTATGTCTAAGCCCCTTACGGACATGAGCGAAAATTTAGCTGCGGGGTTTTCATTTGCGCTGCAGCCAATAAACGAAAAGATGGTTGAACGTGATTGGTGGGGCAACGTAAACGACGAAATCCAAAAGCAAACAGGTAAAGAATTTGCTAACCCTCTGTGGGACTTTAACGTGCATGGCGGCTATGAAAACCAAGTTGCCAAAATTCAAAAGTACGTCAGGGAAAACCAGGACAATTTAAGGCTAGGCCATCCAGACGAACCTAGTGGAACTAACCTTTTATTGATGGACGCTGACAGCTTCAAAGTTAATATGGCTCAGCTTGTCAAAGATCAGTCATTGCGAGAAGTGGCCGATGCCGATGATGTTTATGAACGCGCTGAATCAAATACAGCTAGGGCGGCGTATTTTCTAGGAGCGCTTGGGTCAGGTATGGCAGACCCGGTAAATGTAGGTGTAAGCTTAGCATTGGCTCCATTTTCGGGCGGTACTTCCTTAGCAAACATTGTATTTAGGGAAGCTATTATAAACATGAGCGCAGAGGTGCTGCAAACCCCTGCGGTTGCTGCATGGTATAAAACACTTGGCCTAGATTATGGCATTGAAGAATTTGCATTAAATGTTGCGGCAGCAGGGGCAATTGGCGGTGCGTTTCCGATTGTTATTCGTGGCGGGGCTGGTGCGGTTCAGCTTACTTATGAGCAAATGAAAAAAGGCTCTGAGGTAATATTTCAAAGTGGCGGTGTTAAAACAGATTTAGCTAAAACAGCGGAGTTAGAGCTCGATGTAATTGAAACGCAAGCGGCAGATAATCCGCTTGTTGCTACGCCCCAGGGACAGCTTGAGCACAAAAAGCGCGAGGCTGCGGGAATTATTGCGGCAGAAACGCTAGAACCGCCAGCAATTACGGAGCTTCCAGCGGCTCCGGTCAAAGCGCCTGTGACAATCAATGATTCCGATAATCTGGATGAATTTGTGTTCAAGTTTAAACCTGGCGAAATCCAGGTAGATGCAAAGCTCTTTCAGTTCAAAGAAGGCGGCGATGAATTTGGCGTCACGCCCGAGCTGCAAGGCATTACTGAATGGGATCCCAGCCTTGCCGGGCAGATAGCGGTCTATGAATTTGCAGACGGTAGCCAATTCATAGCAGACGGGCATCAGCGCCTTGGCCTGGCAAAGCGTATTATGGCTAAGGATCCAAGCCAGGACATTACGATATATGGCACAAAGATCAGGCAAGTGGATGGCGTTACGCCCCAGGAGGCTATGGTTCGCGCTGCAATGGCGAATATCGTTAATGGCAAAGGTACGATCTTCGATGCAGTAAAAATTGCCAGGATAGCGCCAGAAAAGTTTGACAGCCCAAGCGTAAAGCAAAGTGCTGCATTTGTGCGCCGGGCCAAAGAGCTGGTGCGGCTATCTGATGAAGCTTATGGATTAGCGCTTAACGGAATTGTACCAGACAACTATGCCGCAATTGTCGGGCGCTTGGTCGATGATCCAGACATACAGCTCGCGGCAATGAATGTCCTGGCAAGAGTAAAGCCAGGCAACGAGTTTCAAGCTGAAACAATTATTCGGCAAGTCATGGATATTGGCGTTACCAAAGAAAAGCAAACAAACCTATTCGGTGATGAAGTAATCGCAGAAAGCTTAATTCTGGAACGCGCTAAAGTGCTCGATGCTGCAGTTACCAGGCTTAAAAAAGACAAGACAGCGTTTGCCCAGGTTACAAAAAATCAAGCTCGGCTTGAGGATGAAGGCAATCAGCTCGCAACAGAGGCAAACAAAAAAAGGTTAATCGAAGATGGTCAAGCGATCCAAATCCTCCAAACGCAAGCGAACCGCAAAGGCACCCTCTCAGACGAGCTCACAGAGGCCGCAAGATACGCAAAAACCAGCGGGAAATATGGAGAGGCTGCAGACAGCTTTGTTGAGTCTGTCAGACGATCAATTGACTCGGGCGATTTCCTCGGGACAGACGATGGCAATGTTGGACGCGCTCTCGATGATCAAGCGCAAGACAGCGCTGCACCGAATGAAACAGAGCTCATTGACCTAGATAAGTTTGATGACGCTTTTGGTGATGCTGCAGAAAACCAGGGCAATGCAATAGTCGAGGATATACGCGCCTACACTACCCCCGAGCGCGATATGTTTGATACCGGCGATAATATTCAACCAGGTGATCGCCAGGTCGATCTTGAGGAACTAATCGCAAACAAGGTCGATGATGAACAGGCTGAAATGGCCGAGGCTATAAGAACAGTCAAAGAAAAAATAGAACCTGATTGGCGTCCTTACATGGTGCTCGAGGAAGGCGATGTACTTGTGCCGATTGGCGATATTAGAACGTCTAAAGTAAGACCTGACGGTGTTGTAAACTCTGTTAAATTTATGGTGCGGGGCGCAAAAGGCGAGATCCCCAAGCGCGGATCGCTGTTACTGCGAGCTGATGAAGATGGCGGGTTTACTGTTAGGGATGGCAATTCAACATATACGATTGCCCAGGCCGCTGGGTGGTCTGAAATGCCCAGCAAAATTATCACAGATGCCCAGTACGCAACGGAGCTTTCCCGCAAGGCTGCAGATCGGATCTTAAACCAGGACGCTTTAGGTAAGAAAAAACTCAGATATGTGAGTGGCGAAGATCTTGGCGAAAATGAAACCGATATTTTTGTAAAAGCACTAAAGGGTCGGCAGACATTTACAAATGCTGATGAGGTGCTGGCTGCAGCGGTTCCAAACCATGATGCTTTAAATCTAGCTGCAAAACAGGCTGCAGATGATTTAGGGATTAAGTTTAACGAAGCGCCTGTGAAAACAATTGATGGTATAAATAAAAAGGCAAAAAAATATAACGGTAAATACGGTAAAGTTGCTGATGCAGCTCGGACAGGAATTAATGCAGCCTCAATGAAAGAGGCAGATGATTTTATAGCTGCGATGGGCGAAAAGTTTCACTTGCTTGATGAAGGCTGGAACGTAACACCCGATGGTTATTTTGACCGTAAGCTAATGGTGATCTTTGACGATAAAAGCCTGGGCGAAATACAGATCTGGCCTCCTGGAATGTTAAAGGCAAAAAGCGAAAAAACGCTGCATCCAAAAACAGGCCACGAATACTATAAGATTGCATACGATCCAAAAACAACGCCTGACGTTGCAGCAGATGCTAAACAAAAAATGGCTGAGATTTATGGGGCAGTTACTTCTAAGCTCGATTCATCATTTGCAACAAAGCTTGGCATAGGTGCACCGCGAGCTAAAAGCGCAGATTCTACTTTTTCGGGGGGCAGCTCAACAGATCCTTCATCAGTAAGTACAGCAAGGGCTAGTTCTTCTGAGCCCCCGACAGGTTCCCAAGTATCTTCCCAGATCATACCAACAGACCCGTCGATTGCGGCTAACTCGCCAAAATCAAACCTAAAGAACTTAACTGCCACGGATGATGATCTCCTATCTACTGTAAATATAGATGAGATACGGGCAAATATCAACCAGGACGAGGATTTATTCCCGGTTGGGCTCCTGGATGGCGAAGCCCAAACAGTCACAGCCAGGCAATTATTAGCAGATATAGATCGTGAGGACGCAATGGTTGATACGCTTTCGAGGTGTCCAATATGAGTTTCCGCGATTGTATCAATGAGGCAGAGGGCAAAAACGAGCTGACTGCAGACCAGGCTAAGGAAGCCAGGGAATTATTCGACGGGCTCGAGGCAGAATATCAGGGCCGCATGAATACAGCGGCAGCACAAGCCCAGGCCGGGGCAGATGCTTTTGATGCAATCCGCAAGCAAGCAATGCAGCGGAAGCGCCAGAAGGCAATGCAGCTTCGCACCTGGCAAGGCATTAAAAAGAATTTGGCAGACTATAGGGGCATCGACGGTAACCCTAATGAAGCCAGGGCAGCCCTAGCGTTATTCGAGCAAGACGGTCTAAGCCGTTACTCAAGCGTGACGCAGCGCGAGGAAGCTATAAAGGGCGAGGCGTTTGGGGAAATGTCGCGTGTCCTGGGCGAGTTTCGCCGCAATGTCGTGGGCGAGGTACGCCAGAAAGCCAAGCTTGATAATATGGTGCGCGAGGTGTTTGGTGAAAACACCGGCGATGCCAGCGCCAGGGAGCTTGCAAAAGCATGGCAAGCGGCCAGTGAGTTTTTACGCAAGCGGTTTAATAGAGCGGGTGGCGCAATTGCAAAGCGCACCGATTGGGGCATGCCGCAAAACCACGATCAAATAGCGGTTACTAAAGCTGGATACCCCGCTTGGCGTGATTTTATAGGAGACAGGCTAGACCGCGATAAAATGATAGACGAGCAAACCGGGCTGCGGTTTTCAGATGAAAAATTAGAGATAGTTCTAACGGAAGTATATCAAAGCATTAGTACAGACGGGTTGAATAAGCTAACGCCAGGAGCGCAGGGCTACGGTAAAAGCCTGGGCAATCGTCGCCAGGATCACAGGTTTCTTAGCTTTGAGACAGCAACAGGTTGGCTAGAGTATCAAAAGAAATTTGGTGACGCCAATAGCTTTGACACGATGATAAGCCACGTCACTAATATGAGCCGTGACATTTCTCTAATGGAAATACTCGGGCCAAACCCGGCTGCAACACTGCAGTTTCTCAAGCAAACCCTGGTCAAAAATGCCAAGACCGAAAAGGCAGTAAAACAGGCTAATTCTGCAGATAAGAAAATAGACGATCTGTATATGGCAGTCACAGGCAAAAACAATTCGCCTGTAAATGGCTTTTGGGCATCGACGTTTGCCGGGACTAGGCAGATCCTACAATCAGCGCAGCTCGGGGCCGCCTCGATCTCGGCAATAACGGATCTTAACTTTCAACGCATGGCGCGATCTTTCGCAGGATTGCCACAAACCTCAACGCTAAGCGGCTATCTTAAACAGCTTGCGCCCCTAGGACAGCAAGAAAAAGGGGAGCTTGCTATTAGATTGGGGCTGATTGCCGAGGGCTGGACAAGCCTAGCTGCAGGACAAATGCGCTATGTCGGTGATGTATCAGGGCCAGAAATAACGCGCAGGGTTTCAGACTTTGTAATGAGAGCGTCTTTGCTATCGCCTATGACAAGCGCCGGGCGGTGGGCGTTTGGCATGGAGTTTATGGGAACGCTTGCCGGGAATAGAGCAAAAACGTTCGATCAGCTTGAGCCTAATTTTCGCAACACCCTCGAGCGGTACGGCCTTGGAGAAAGCTCTTGGAATAATATCAGATCCACAGAGCTCTATAACTTCGAGGGTGCTACGTTTCTACGGCCTGCAGATATACGTGCCAGGACAGACCTAGCGCCAGGGCGAGCCGAGGAACTAACAACCCGGCTTTTGGAAATGATTAACACAGAAACAAACTTTGCCGTGCCGAGCTCGAGCATGCGCGGCAGGGTAGCGCTTACAAGTGATACGCGCCCTGGCACAGTTGCCGGGGAACTAAGCAGATCGTTTGCCATGTATAAAAACTTTGGCGTTACCCTGGTCAATACGCACCTTATGCGCGGTATGTCTCAAGAGGGGGTGCGGGGCAAAGGCACATACTTTGCGGATCTTCTAATATCTGCGACACTCATGGGTGGTCTTGCGCTGCAGCTCAAAGAAATGAGCAAGGGCAGGGATCCGCGACCTATGGATACGCAAGAGTTTTGGGGCGCTGCATTTTTGCAAGGTGGCGGCCTAGGGATCTATGGAGACTTCTTATTTTCCGAGCGCAATAGATTTGGCGGGGGTCTAGCTCAAACGGTTGCCGGGCCTAATGTGCAGCTTGTCGGTGACGTTCTGGATCTTTCGATTGGCAACGTACTTCAAGCGGCGAGCGGCGAAGATACTAATGCCGGGGCAGAGCTAATCCGCTTTGCCCAGGACTACACGCCAGGTTCATCGCTTTGGTACGCCCGGCTCGGGCTCGAGCGCCTGGTCTGGGATCGGCTGCAGATAATGACAGATCCAAAAGCAAAGCAGAAAATGCGCAAGCGCGAGCGCAAATATAAAAAAGATTACGGACAGAAATACTGGTGGGCTCCTGGTGATGCCCGGCCAACACGAAGCCCAAATTTAGAAAACGCCCTGGGGAACTAATCAATGACAGTTACATCGACCAATCAAAAAGTCAGTTTTTCCGGGAACGGGAGCACTACGGTATTCGCGTATAATTTTAAGATATTTGCCGAAACCGATTTGCTTGTGATCTTGCGAAGTTCAACAGGCACAGAAACAACGCAAAATCTTACGTCGAATTACACTGTCTCAGGTGTAGGCGTGACGAGCGGCGGTAACGTAACTATGGGAACCGCCCCGGCAAGCGGAACAACGCTTGTGATCCAGAGGGTGCAGCCTCAATTGCAAGGCTTGGATCTTGTGCCGAATGATCCGTTTCCGGCGCAGTCAATGGAAGATGCACTAGATAAACTTGTGTTCAATGTGCAAACTCTGAATGAGGAAGTTGGGCGAGCGATTAAGGCGTCAACAACCAACACAATTGCTGACAGCGAATTTACCGTCAGCGCAACAGACCGGGCCAATAAGCTGTTTAGTTTTGACAGCAGCGGCAATTTAAGCGTGTCGCAGGAACTTGGCACGTACAAAGGCGATTGGGCGGCAAGCACCGCCTATGCCGAGCGGGATCTTGTGAAAGACACGTCAACAGGCAGCATCTTTATTTGCGTCACGGCGCACACGTCATCTGGATCACAGCCCTTAACTACCAACACAGACGCAGCAAAATGGGCGTTAATCGTTGATGCAGCCAGCGCGACCACAAGCGCCAGCACTGCCAGCACAAAGGCCAGCGAAGCGGCGGCGTCTGCCGGCACTGCCAGCACAAAGGCCAGCGAAGCGGCAGCCAGTGCTACACTCGCATCTCAGTGGGCGATTAAAACTGATGGAACTGTCGATGGCTCTGAATTTAGCGCTAAGTATTATGCAAATCTGGCAGCTTCCAACAACAATCTGATAAACGACACAACCCCGCAGCTTGGCGGCAATCTTGATGTTAACGGGAAAAAAATAACATCAGCCAGCAATGGTGATGTCATCATTGAGCCAAATGGCACTGGGAATGTGGTAATTGAAACGGATGCGGCGTACCTACGCAACACTGACGATGGCAGCCTTGGCCCTTGGTTAATTTTAGATCACGCCACAGGATCACCCGCTAGTGGGGATTACAGTGGGCAGCTATTTTTTCAAAGTACTGATGCCGGCGCAAACACTATAGTGCCTCTGATGATTAGTGTCAGGACACCTGACGTTACTAACGGCGCTGCGACCAGCAAGGCGATTATCGGCGTAAAAGAAGATGGATCATCTAGCCCGACAGATTACCTGACGCTCGACGGCGATGCTGAAAAAATCTATATGTATAGAGAATTAAGTGTGAGCGGTGACATAACAGTCACAGGCACCGTTGACGGGCGTGACATTGCGACAAACATACCCGCATCGCTAGGTTCGGCTGGTCAGGTTTTGACGGTTAATAGTGGCGGGAGTGCGGCTGAATGGGGCGCAGCGGGTGGATTTACACTGCCAACTGCAACAGCAAACGTGCTTGGTGGAATTAAAATTGGTACAAATTTGTCAATTGACGGCAGTGGTGTTGTCGCTGCAACAACAAGTGTTGTGTCCGACACATCTCCCCAGCTTGGCGGCAATTTATCTGTTAACGGCAAAAAAATCACCAGTGAGTCCAACACTCCGATACAAATTGAACCCGCAAATAACATTCTAGAAATTGAAGCAAGCACAATTAAATTCACTAACACTGATGATGGCACACTTGGCCCGTTTTTTTATATGTGGCACGACAGCGACAGCAACGACCCTGCTGATTACAATACTGGGATGATTATGCAGGCGACCCGTGATGGTCAATCTACACCTTATAACTCAGCAATTATCGTTGCCAGAACACCAAGCACGTCTAGCAGTTCGACGGCCAAACTTGAATTTTCTGTAGACCGCCACGGAACAATGTATGATTATCTGATTTTGAACAGCGATGACGAAAAAATTGAATTGCTGAAAAATACAGAGGTCACTGGAAATATCACGGTTAGCGGTACTGTGGATGGCGTTGATCTGCAAACTTTAAATAGTGCAGTGACTACAAACACAGCTAAGACTAGTAATGCAACACATACTGGCGAGGTGACTGGATCTGGCGCACTGACGATTGCTGATAACGTTGTTGATGAGGCCAATCTTAAAGTCAGCAACACTCCGACCAACGGATATGTACTTACTGCCCAATCAGGCAATACAGGCGGCTTAACTTGGGCAGCGGCGGCTAGTGGCGGTATAGCGTCAGTCGTCGAAGACACCTCGCCTCAACTGGGTGGTGCGCTTGATGTAAACGGACAGGATATTGTTAGCACGTCAAACGGGGCCGTTGAGTTAGACCCACATGGCAGTGGCAAAGTCACATTCAAAGGCAACTCAACGCGAGGCGCTGGTCAGCTTGTTTTAAATTGTGAGCAAAACAGCCACGGTATTACAATCAAAGGCCCACCGCATAGTGCAGCGGCAAGTTACACTCTCACTCTCCCAAACACCGATGGTTCTGCAAATGAGGTGCTTAAAACTGATGGCAGTGGCAATCTGGATTGGGTCGCGCAATCGGTGGGAGATGGTGCGGTCACTACAGCTAAAATCGCAGACAGCGCAGTAACTACAGCCAAGATAAATGCTGACGCTGTTACCAATGCTAAACTTGCTGACAATAGTGTGGACAGTGAGCAGTATGTGGATGGCAGTATTGATACGGCCCACATTGCAGACGCAAATGTCACGCAAGCAAAAATTGCTGGCGAAGCAATCAATGAAAGCAAATTGCAAGTTAGCAATGCGCCGACGAATGGGTACTTTCTCAGCGCTCAAAGCGGAAACACAGGCGGCTTAACTTGGGCAGCGGCTTCTGGCGGCGGCGGTGGGGCGATGGAACTGGTCACGCACACAGTTACCAGTAGCTCTGCAACGTCTGTTATTTTTGACAGTTTAAACGACGATTATGCTACATATAAATTGGTGATGAATTGGACGTTAGCTAGTCAACAGTCCAGCTACCCAAACATTCGCTTTTATGACGGCTCAACAGCTTTAAGTAGTTACGGCGTACAACGCATTGCAGCTTCTTCGCAATCTAATCAAACGGGACAATCGGATATTTCGTTAACTTACGAAACGTCTATGTTATATTGGTCATCTGTAACATATATTTACGGCATTGGTTTAACCAATAAGCCACTGGTTTTACAATCAACCTCGTATGGTAGTGCAAGTTCAAACGCAATTTGTTTGACGGGCGGGTATCGCGCAGCAACCAATGTAACTCCAGACAAGATTGAAATTAGAGCAAGTTGGTCAAATATTCCCGCTGGCGCAAATCTTACTCTGTACGGCCTCAAAAAAAGTTAAGGAGATTGATGATGATTAAAATTGTAAACGGCGTTGAGGTTGCTTTGAGCGACGATGAGAAAGCTGAGATTTTGCAAAATGAAATTGACATTTTGCCTATGGCGAA
>TARA_R110002012_G_scaffold245086_1_pt1 | contig 10041 bp, 8 predicted proteins | sample TARA_R110002012 | Tara Oceans TARA_R110002012 (sample SAMEA4396515) | marine metagenome | biome: Westerlies Biome; feature: [DCM] deep chlorophyll maximum layer (ENVO:01000326); material: water (ENVO:00002006), including particulate matter (ENVO:01000060) such as... | depth 40 m
AAATTGATTGCAGGCACGGTTATCGCTGTGCCTATGGTGAATGTGTATGGCATGTTGATGCAAAGCCGTTATATGCCAGACAGGCGCGATTTAAACCGCAGTTTTCCTGGCTCGCCACATGGCTCGTTAACTTCGCGCTTAGCGCATATGTTTTTAACGGAAATCGCAGCTAAGTGTGATTACGGCATTGATTTGCACACAGGCGCGATTCATCGCAGTAACTTGCCGCAAATTAGGGCCAATTTGAAGGACGCGAAAACGGCCGAGTTAGCCCATGCGTTTGGCGTACCCGTATTGCTTAACTCAGATTTGCGGGATGGTTCACTGCGCCAAGCGGCGGATGAAACAGGGACTAAAATCTTGTTGTATGAGGCTGGGGAAGCATTACGTTTTGACGAATTGTCTATACGCGCTGGGGTCAAGGGCATTTTCAATGTGTTGGCGTCGCTAGGTGTGGTATCAAAACGTCGTCGCTCATTGCCTAAAATTGAGCCACTGGTGGCTTATAAAAGTTCTTGGTTGCGAGCCCCTGAAAGCGGCATAGTGCGGGATCGTAAAAGCTTAGGTGATTATGTGAAACGCGGCGATGTGCTTGCAGATGTATGCAGCCCAACGGGCACCTACAGTGAGCCTCTAATAGCTAATCGCTCAGGGATCATCATTGGTAAGCAGAATATTCCTTTGGTGCAAGAAGGGGATGCTATGTTCCATATTGCCTTGTTTGAGGACCCCAAAGATGTGGTGGATAACATGGACCAATTGCAGGAAAACTTGATGCCGGATATCGACCCACAAAGTGCGCCAATGTAACGTCGTTATCAGCCATTCTTCGTATACTAAAGCGCCACAATCGTGGCGTTTTTTTATGCTCGATGATCCGTGTCTTGCCGTTGTTTACGCAGCATTTAGCGAATGATGTCCACAGGCTTAATGGTTTAAATTACAACTTTAGATAACTTTACATTCCCTTTACAGTAATTATCGCTGATAAGTGATTTAATTCGCTCATATTTTAGTATTTCATTAGATTATTAAACAGAACTGTATGAACAAAGAAAGGTTAGTAAAAGGGTTGGTTGTCGCGGTTGTAGCAGTGGTTGCTGTGTGGTGGTTCACTGAGCCTTCACAGTCAGATGAACGCATTGTCTATCATACTCAACCACTGTCTTTAGGGGACATTGAAAGTACAGTTAACTCATCTGGAACGATTTCTCCTGTGGTAACCGTCTTAGTTGGCTCGGAATTATCAGGCCTAATCTCTCAGTTAAATGCGGATTTCAATGATGAGGTGAGCAGTGGCCAAATAATCGCGCGCATTGATGATCGTACTATTTTATCAAGGCTACGCCAAAGCGAAGCTGACCTTGCGTCCTCTAAAGCCTCTTTGACACAGTTAAAAGCGGCCCTTAAAAAAGCGCAGACTGAGGCTACCTTGGCCCAGCGGGAATTCAACCGAACCAAAGAACTTAGAGATAAAAACCTTGTTAGCGCATCAGAATTAGACATCAGCGAAACCAGCAACGAGCTGGCAAAAGTCGCTATTGAGACCGCTCAAGCAGCTATCTTGGTCGGAGAGGCCCAAGTTGAACAATCGCTGTCAAGCCTTGAGCAAACAAAGCTCGACTTGGATCGTACTTATATTCGCTCACCCGTCGATGGTGTAGTTATTGATCGTCAAGTAGACACGGGGCAAACAGTTTCGGCCAGCTTATCGGCCCCCACTTTGTTTTCTATCGCGCAAGACTTAGTGAAAATGCAAATTGAAGCCGATGTGGATGAAGCAGACATAGGGCGCATCGCAAAAGACCAAAAAGTTAACTTTACCGTAGATGCTTTTCCTGAACGCAAGTTTGCCGGGGTAGTCAGTCAGGTAAGAAAAGCGGCCACCGTGACCAATAACGTGGTGACCTACAAAGTGATTATCAGTGTTGAAAACGAGCAACTACTCTTGTTACCCGGTATGACCGCCAATGTAGACGTGATATTGGGTGAGCGCAAAAATGTCTTACGCGTGCCCAATTCAGCCCTGCGCTTTACGCCAGAGGGAACAGTGTCGAACACGGATTTAGGTAAAGGTGGGGCAGGTGATTCTGTCGCTCAGCTTGCGCAGCAACTTGGGTTAAATGATACACAACAGGCACAAGTAGAAACCGTCATGGAAAACATGCGCGATGCGATGCAAGCTGCCCGTAAATCATCTCCTAGGGGCGGTCCAGGCGGTTCACCAAATGACGCTATAAAGAAAATTCGTAGCAAGATGAATATTGAGCTGCAAAGTATTTTAACCCCAGATCAAATGGCGCAATTTAAGGCGCAAGGTCAGACACGAAATGCACAGCGCAAAGCAGGTGATGGGGATTTACAGCCAGGTACGGTGTGGGTATTACGTGACGGTGAGCCGAGTAAAGTGAACGTGGGCATCGGGATCGCAGATTTAGAATACAGCGAGATCCGCGCTCGGGATTTACAAGCGGGTGATGAGGTGATTGTACGCGCCCAAAAGGTAGCTGAGTGATGTCGCAACCGTTGCTAAAAGTACGACAGGCGAAAAAGGTTTATACCATGGGGGATGAGAAGGTATGGGCGCTAAAGGGGGTTGATTTAGACATTCATCAAGGTGAATTTGTGGCAATCATGGGCAGCTCTGGCTCAGGTAAATCTACCATGATGAATTTGCTAGGGTGTTTAGATATTGCCAGTGAAGGCAGTATTGCTTTTGCGGGCCAAGAATTATCAACCCTAAGTAAAAATGAATTGGCCAGCGTGCGCAATCAGCGTATTGGCTTTGTGTTTCAGCAATTTAACTTATTACCCAGAACCAGTGCCTTAGACAACGTCACTTTGCCACTGCTGTACAGTAAAGTGCCAGAAGCAGATTGGCACTCGCGCGCTCGGCAATGCCTTGAAAGCGTTGGGCTTGCGTCACGTATGGATCATCATCCTGCACAACTTTCAGGTGGCCAACAACAGCGAGTAGCGATAGCGCGTGCACTGATCAACGACCCGTTGATGATATTGGCTGATGAGCCTACAGGTGCCCTTGATACGCAAACGGGCTTAGAAGTGATGGCGCTTTTTCAAGGGCTTAATCAACAAGGAAAGACCATTATCTTGGTGACCCACGAGCCGGAAATTGCTCAATTTGCTAAGCGGAAACTGACTTTTCGCGATGGAGAGCTCATCAGTGACGAGCAAAATACCAATGTGCGTCAGGCAGCGTTAGAGGGCAATGTATGAAAATTGTTATCTTACTGAAAACCGCCATCACCGCCTTAAAAGTCAATGTATTGCGTAGCTGTTTAACTATGCTGGGGATCATTATCGGTGTAGCTGCTGTCATTATTATGGTGGCGATGGGCGCGGGCGCTCAGCAAAAAGTGGACGAGCAAATTAAATCCTTGGGAGGCAATGTATTTTTTGTCACCGGATCTTTTCGACAAAGCGGTGGAGCGCGCTCTGCATCCGTGGTCAAAATTAATGAAGACGACGCAAATCTTATAGAAAAACAAGTACCAGGGGTAGAAGCTGCAGCGCCTTACCTCTCTGCCTCGGGACAGGTCATTTTTGGCAATCTGAACTGGTCCACTGAAATAAACGGAATCGATAATCGTTATTTTTTGGTGCGAGATTGGGACATGGCCAACGGACGAGAATTCACCAGCGCCGAAATCAATCGTGGCAGCAAAGTGGCAATAATCGGAGAGCGCTTACGCAGCGAGCTATTTGGCGCCAGCGATCCTATCGGTCAGACGGTACGAGTCACTAATTTTAATGTCACCATCATTGGGGTGCTCTCAGCCAAAGGGCAAGACGCCAGAGGCGAAGATCAAGATGATGTGATTTTTCTACCAATTAAAACCGTGCGCAATAAGATAACTGGAGTCAGTGCTACCAACCCTAAATCAGTAAGCTTTATTCAAGTCAGTGCCTATGATGGCGAAGACATGGATTATATCGAAGAAGAGATGTCACGCTTATTGCGCCAGCGTATGCGCATTCCAGTGGGGGGAGAAGATATGTTCCGTATTCGCAATGTATCCGAAATGATTGCCACGCGGGCGGAAACTATTCAGGTCTTTAATACCTTATTGGCTTGGGTTGCCTCGGTAAGCCTAGTCGTTGGCGGTATCGGTATTATGAATATTATGTTGGTGTCGGTCACTGAGCGTACGCGAGAAATCGGCTTGCGTATGGCGGTGGGGGCCAAGCCTTCGGATATACTGTATCAATTCTTGATTGAATCTATTGTATTGTGCGGCTTGGGTGGCTTTATTGGTGTCATGATAGCCAACGGTTTTGTCTTTATGGGCAATCAATATGGGATTGGGGCAGGGGGGATCATTGAAACACAAGTGGTACTGTTAAGTTTAGGCTTCTCAGGGCTTATTGGCGTATTTTTCGGTTACTACCCAGCATTGAAAGCATCGCGATTAGCGCCGATTGACGCCCTGCGTTACGAGTAGCACCGCCTATTAAAAGACCAGACCAACCGATTTTGGCGCCTATATCTTTAACAACCTTTAATAATCTTGAACATTCACTTCAGTGCGGCTCAGTCACCTAACTGAGCCGCGGTCTCGTCATATCCCGTCTATGTTAATCCTACGGAGATAACAGTCTGATTTATGTGTAATTTTTTCAACGCCATAGGCTTGAGTTACCGAGTTTCTTTTTCGTTAGAGGTACGTACTTAATCCCAACAGCCTGTAAAGCCTGATGGTTGCTCACGTTCGCTGATATTCCCTATTTGGTATGCTTTCTGCTAAATCCCGCACAGAACAACGTAGCGATCGTGAAGGCGAGCAGATCAGAATACCTGCACTAAAGCTTCATAATTCTATGTTTTATCAGTAAAAAATAATGAAATGACGCGCGAGGGTTTACCTGTGGTAGTGACGGAATTAACAATTGGTGTATTTTTACTTTTAGTGGCTTCTTGGTTGGTGGTACAGGGCAGTCGGCTGCAATTGGTACAAAAGGGCAACACTAGAATAAGCAAAGAACGATTGAATAACCGCGGCAGAATAATGATGGTATCTGGCATGGTGTTAATTATTTTGAAAGTATATGAATTAACACAATTCTTTTATCAGTGATGCCAGCCTCAAGGCTCACTAACCGTATATAGCGCATTTACCTTTTTGGCTTATTTCAAATCTAGTTTTCGTATTTTTATGCTCTTAGCTTCCCCTAAATATATTGAAAGCAATTGTGCACTTGGTCTGTCTTTTACACTACGAACCAATGCTAGCGACGCAGCCGAATAAGCAGAATAGGAATAGAGTTAATGTGTAGTTCACCAAAAAGTAGCGGCTCAAGGCGACCACGCAGTGCCCCAAGCAAAAGCCTAGCAGAGAGTTTCAGTTCAGAGCAGCGCGCGCGTTTCACCAAAGTAGCTAATCAAGCTGAGCAAAGAAGAGCACAGCGTTTAGCGACGAACAAACGCTGGAAGCAAGCCCAAGCTGACAAGTCCAATACTCTAGCGATCAATAAAACCTCTGAACAGAACACAAGTCTGTTTGCTTGGGTGAGTCAGATTTTCGCGCATTAATGCCTGATATCGATGAAGTGACACTGGCCTGCTGTCGCAGAATCAAACTTTGGTGAGTTTCTCAAGCTGAATTATATGCGAATACTTAACCTGAGAGGCTTTGTATGCCCTTACACCGTTACTTTTACAGGGCTACCTTTGCAGCGTAAATCGTCATTCGTTTTGACGCTTAAATGAAAATTTAACGACTCACAAAACCATTTGGGATGCCATTTCAGATAAGACTAGAAGAGGATGCGCCAATTATATCTTGCCCTCCATCATCATATTCTATGCAATCATTAAGGTGACAGCCTTTCTTGGTAATCACACAAATTCGACAATCGAAGGTAAAACGATCGCTGCGTTTATGACCTTTTAGCCATTGTCAGTCTGGCATACCTGCAAAAATTCTATCGTTAAAAAAGTACGACGTATTTTTTCATGTTTTTATAAGTACGCTCCCTCATTAGACTCACTTGAACACTCAGCTCAATGCTGTTGAGAAAAACATCTACATCTACATCTAAATCTAGAGCCGCGCTAATGTAGATAGAAAATAAGCGAAAACATCTCGCTTTTATGTCTTACTGTCACTGTTAAATAAACCAATAAAAACGCTACATTAAATGGGTTACATGCATTTTTGGTTGTAGTAATAGCCACTCCAGCGAGCTAAAAATGACGAGAATGATTAATGATGAAATTTCTCTTTAAATTTTGACGTGGATGTCTTTATACATTTCTTAACTGAACTAAATTTGATAGGTAGATATGTGCCATTATCAGGCATTTACCTACCATTTGTGAGTAATCAAATGTTGAGCCAAGTACTATTTCCTTAATTTTGTAGACATAAATTATTAAAATTCGATTTTCAGAAATATTTTGACTGTTTGCCGCTCGCGAGAAAACTGGGGAATGTTACTTTTTGAAATTATCCGCAAGCGATTGAATAGATATTTCTTTAAAACGGTTCAGCATTAGGGATTCAGCTTCTGTCAAAACGTTATTTAGAGAGGCATTTACTGCAATTTCTATAGGGCAATTGTTATGTTCATCCGTTAACCCTATGGTAAACACCGAATTTTCGCCCACAATTTTGTATATGTCGTAAAGCGTTATACTTGCCAAAGGTTTATTTATCGACCAACCACCGCTGTGCCCCTTTGCAGAAGTGACATATCCGGATTCCTTAAGAAGCGCCATAGTGCGTCTAACTACCACCGGGTTAGCGTTTAACATTTTACCTAACTCTACAGATGTGACTGGCCCTTCTAAAAACTGAATATGAATAAGTGCGTGTAAAATACGTGATAAGCGACTGTCTTTTCTCATTGGTGCAATTCGAAGTTTAACTTACCAGTATATTATCACGAAACTTTAAATGTTACATGTGTTGCTGTTGGTGGTTTTTTATGTAACTCTTGTTGTTACATAATGAGCTTGAGGAAATCTAATGGAAACTGAAGTGGTAATTATAGGTGGGAGTTTTGCTGGTCTGTCAGCTGCAATGCAATTAGTGCGTGGACATCGGAAGGTCGTCGTGGTGGATGCAGGCCAACCGAGAAACCGTTTTGCTACCCATGCCCACGGAATATTTTGTTTAGATGGTAAATCGCCAAACGAAATTAAGAAGACCGCTTTATTCCAGTTGAAACAATATCCCACATTCACCTTCATCGAAGCTCTCGTAACAAACGTAACCGATAACGAGGGAAAAGGATTAGTAGTTCATACAGATAAAAACACTATTGCCGGCAAAAAGCTCATCCTTGCATCAGGCGTACAGGATGAACTGCCAACTATTCCCGGTCTTTTGGAGCATTGGGGGAAGTCAGTGATACATTGTCCATATTGTCATGGTTATGAATTATCAAATCGTGAACTTGGTGTACTCGCAAATCATCCTTTATCAGCACATCAAGCGGCAATGATCCCAGACTGGGGCCCAACCACACTTTTTACTCAGGGGAATTTGACACTGGATGAAGAGCAATTAGCCACGCTCGATAAACGTGGAGTTAAAGTAGTAAATAAGTCCATTACACAGATTAAAGGCGACGGTACAAATATTACATCTCTAGCGCTTGATGATGCCTCGGAACGAACACTGCAAGGCCTTTATGTTGTGCCTAAAATAAGTGTCAACACTCCCATTATTCAGGCATTACATTGTGAATTAAAAGACTCTCCTCTAGGTGAGATAGTAAAAGTGAATGAGTTTCAGCAAACCACCGTGACTAACGTATACGCGGCAGGTGACATATCAAATCCTATGCAAAACGGCTCGCTAGCGATTTCATCTGGTGTTATGGCAGGCATAAGTGTGCATCAATCTCTGATGTTTGATTAAGCAAAAACACCTGTCGTTGAAAGACATTACTAGTATTCAGCCTGAAATACCCTCACGACAATTATTGAATATCTTAATAAAAAATAATTTTCAGCAGCACTACTTATTCAGCTTTAGAGGCTTTCTCAACTTGAGAGTCAAAACACTCGGCTTTGCCCGCTGGGGTAGTGGTATTAGGCTTAGGAGATTATGATAAATGAACCAAAATGAACTTAAGGCTGTTTTTGATAAGCAAGCCAATGGCTACGAAGAGCAACAGAAAACGTTCGCTCCAATTTATGAGGGCCTCTACTTTCAGCTCATATGGATTCTCTCAGAGTTACCATGTAATGCGCGAGTATTGTGTGTGGGTTTAGGTGCCGGTGCAGAGCTTTCTTACCTAGCCAAAAGATTTCCTAACTGGAGATTTACTGCTGTTGAGCCCTCAAGTGCAATGCTCAATGTATGCCGCCGAAGAGCAGAAAATGAAGGGTATGTTTCTAGATGTATGTTTCACGAAGGTTATTTGGAAACACTCCCTGACGTGGACCTTCACGATGCGGCCACTTGCTTCATGGTATCTCAGTTTATTCTAGACAGGGTAGCACGTGCTGGCTTTTTTCAGACTATATCAAAGAGACTGCAACGGAACGGAATTTTAGTTAGCGCAGATCTTACTTCGTCAGTTGGGACGCCTGAATACGAAGCATTACTTCAAGTGTGGGTCAGTATGTTACATGATACGAATGTCCCCGCCGGTGCTATAGAAAAAACGCATTCATCTTGGTCTAGAGATGTTGCAATTTTGCCCCCAGATGATGTTAAGTCAATTATTAAAAACAGTGGTTTTGAATCGCCTGTGCAGTTTTATCAAGCCGGCTTTATACATGCTTGGTTCTCGAAGTGTTCAATATGAACCACCTAATATTATGCAGTCCATTCACGCCTGAGACTCTTCAGTTCTAAATAAAATCAAATGGGACGCAAAGCTCCAGAGTTGTCAATACGTCAGAAGAACGTTTTTACAGAGTTAGGGGAAGATCACAGAACTAACAAAGACAACTAACAAAGACAGCCATAATTATAAAGTGTATAAAAGGTTCTCCTGTTTAGAGTGGGCATGACCCTCAACAGGAGTTCTTGTCTTTTCCACCTTAACTATTTGGGACCTATAACGGAATTTTGCACATTTAAATTAGGAAATGGAGCGCAAGGTCAGTTTTTAGGCAAGCTTCAACGCTACAAGTTATGCATCGGATGTATTAGTTGAAATGTTTTACGTGCGCTTTAACAACGCTTTAGCTTTGGTCATTCCTCGTAGCCGTTGATGATGGGTGTGGCGTTTAAACGCATTCATCATTTGCTCAGCACCTGCGGCGTAGCAGAAGTGTTTTTCAAACTCAGTAGTTAAGGTTAACCATTGAGCAGAATCTAAGCCGAGTCGTTCTAAAATTGGACTTTGAGTATTGTCGATATGACCAGCCTTACCGTCCCGTATATAGCGGGTAGTGGTATCGACCAGCTCAATATAGTCTTTGAGTGAATACGCTATACCTTTGGATATTTCTTCACGAGGATTACCTACAAAGGGCATTAAAACGCTCGGTTGTGATTGGTTATTTCTGATGGCGTGAATGCGTTTTTTGATGCTGGTATGCTTTGATGTTTCGGGTGTTTTTGCCATTTTAGCGCGGATGGGGTTCAAGTCCACATACGCCATGCACGCTAGCAAGGCACTTTCATCTAGAAGTGCTTGCGACTTAAATCGTCCTTCCCAGAATCGGCCAGTGCAGCCATCCTCTTTATTCGCTTGGCGAGCAATGTGTTCATTCAAATCACGCATAAACCAACTAATGTCGTACAAGCGTTTCCTATAGGTTTCAACGGTCTCATCAAAGGTGATTAGCTCCCCTTGGCTCAGCGTATCGCCGTTCATAAATTTCTGAGTCAGCAATGTGCCTCTGTGTAGCTTGTGATAACGCCTCAACACTTCATCGTTATCCCAATTATCAGCCATTGTTTTATCCACACATATCACCACATGAGTGTGATTATTCATCACAGCATAGGCACAAATGTCTATTGCAAATACAGAAGATAAAAACAACAAACGTTCTTTAACCCAACCACGGCGATGCTCGTAACTCTGACCAGAATATTTATTAACGCCGCATAA
>TARA_R110002012_G_scaffold160247_5_pt1 | contig 10039 bp, 5 predicted proteins | sample TARA_R110002012 | Tara Oceans TARA_R110002012 (sample SAMEA4396515) | marine metagenome | biome: Westerlies Biome; feature: [DCM] deep chlorophyll maximum layer (ENVO:01000326); material: water (ENVO:00002006), including particulate matter (ENVO:01000060) such as... | depth 40 m
CTCTAGTAATACTGCTTCTGAATTAGTAAAGTATAAAAATCCTGCTACTATTGGTTTGTTATTTTTTTCTACCATAAGACCACCTGTCCCATTATCTGGTAAAAAACCTTTGGGTGGATTAGTCCACTCAGGCCATGCATCCCACCAGGACACTAATGTATCCCAATCATTATCTGTAATTTTACGTATGTTTAATTTCATTTAATTTAATTTAATAAGCAGATTCTACGTAATCTGATGAGGCAGCGAATAATTCTTTCATACCTCCTGGGTCTGTAACTGTATCATTAGATATAGTAACAGTTGCAAAATATCCTTTTATACCAGTCATATCAGCTCCGAATATAACCTCTCCAGGAGCAGCAACGCTTGTATTAATAAGGTTTGCCATATATTTATTTTCTTTTCTATTGAAACCTGCTCTATTTACAGGTGGTGTTAATACGGCAGGATATACATTACCCTGGTTATCATAAGCACCTTGATTATAACTATACACTAATGCTGTAGTATCTTTAGTGTCTGTAGTTGCAAAATCTAAGAAATCAGTATCTACAGAACCTATACCTGTTTGATCTGATATAAAACTATCTACTTGCCAACCATTACTTCCTTCGTAATTAATTGTTTTAAACACTTTAGATATACTAACTTTAGGATTAAAAATAAATTTAATACTAGATTTACCTTGTACACCATAGAACTCTGCTCTAGGTTTTGTAGCAATATAATGTTGATATAAACCAGCTGTATCAGTGTTTGATGTTGAGCTTGGTCCCATAGTATAAAAATTACTTTTTAAACTAATCCCTTGTTGAGGTTTATAACTATATAAACTAGTCCAACCATTTATTTGTTCATCAAAAGATAATGTTTTAAACTCTGTAGAGTTTGCCGGTTGTATAGATAATACATATTGTTTATTATATATATCCCACATACCTTTTAATTTACCACCTTCTAATGCACCAAATTGATCTCTAAAGAAATCAATCATACCATAGTTAGATATTTCAGTTATACCATCATTAGATAGTCTTAAAACAGCATTTCTATCTTTATCAGTAAAATATTCTCTATAACCATAAGTAGCAAAACTTTCAGGATTTTTACTTATACCAAAGTTACCTGCATAAGGTTGTATAGATCCAATAACAGTATTACTAGCTGTTACATTTGTACTACCTTCAGCTGTATATAATAAGTCTTTATCTATAGGTGCTCTATTTACTTTCTTTTCTTGAAATATTCTAAGCCATGAATCAGTAGCGTATAGTTTTTGTATTGATCCTTGAGATGGATCAACACTTTTAGTTATATCACTAGCTACAGAAAACTCATTAGTATTATTTATACCTGTTCTAGAATTAAATATACCAGAATAAATAAGGGCATTACTTCTTCTAGAGCCATTAGGTTCATCTTCAACTAAGTATGCTTTAACTCCATAACCAACATCTGTATTATTATAACCTCCTCTTATTCTTGCTTCTTCTACAAACCAAGCTTTATCATTATTATCAGCAGTTTGAGGATATGTATTATTACCCCTAGAGCCATTCCATACAGCTAGACCACTATTATCTAAAGTTTTACGTAATATAAAACTATTGAAATATTTAACTTCTATTATTGCTGCCATATTTTATTATTACTTATTTATTCTTTTTATTACTAAGCATTAGGGTTACATATCCAATAATCAGCTGCTTGACTTTTTATTTCTCCTCCATCACTACCTGTGTTTGTTATAAAACAATTAGTTATTGTTACTATAAATTGAGAAGAACTATTAAAAGCCGCTGTACCAGGTGTTGGTGAATAGGTTAATTCACTTAATGCGTTTGTAGGTGTTCCATTGATATTTGAACCTTTACCAAAAGTTACTTGCATATAGTCTAACCAAAGATCTAATGTTGAGTTTTTCTTTCTCCAAAAATAAACAGGTGCAGAACTTACTGGATTTGGCGCTGTAAAATCAGGTGTTCCACTAGCCACAAATTGTGTACAAAAAGCTTGAGAATCAGTTTTAGCTCTTTCTATAGAATCAGTATTTTCTCCTTCAAAAATAAATTGCAAAGATATCCCTCCATCTCCTGATGGAATAAATTTAATATTTCCAGCTTTAATTAATAAACTTTGTCCTATAGCAATACCTGTAGTTGCATCATAAAAATTAGGCATTATTTGTTGAGCACTACCACAATCAGAAACAGCTCCTTCTGTGTTTGGTGGACCAGGTGAAGATCCAGGAGATTCTTTTTGATATTCTAAAGGTATACATGTACCTTTTACTTTTATTCCAAGTGGTGTAAACTGACCAATCCATTTTCTATTACGATTACTCCATTGTATTTCATCATTATAAGCTGTAAAATCCTCTCTTTCTACATTTGCATTATCAGTACCGTATATAGCATTAGCATCTCCGTTTGAATTAGAACTAAAACAATAATACCAGTCTTGTGTCTGACCATTAGAATAGTCACTACCTGCAGTACCTGGTTCCCAAGGCTGAGTAAGTCTAGCATCTAAGAAAAATCTTGATACATATTTTAAAGACCATTCTCTAGCATAAACTTCAATAACTGGATTTAAATTTTCAGCTGTTAAAGGATCTTTATTTCCTTGTTTACTAACCCTGTAAGCAAAAGATATAGCATTTTGTTTTACACTAAATTGAAAAGGATTATAAAAATCACCAAACTGAAGTTTAACTTGTTGGGTTTGTTGAGCTATTTCATAATCGTTATATGGTGTTGGTGGACAATAACCTACAGCTAAAGCAGGGTTATTACCATTATCAGCATAAGCACTGGCAGATGTAGTATATTCTTGATTTCTTCCACCTGGATATCTTACAGTTAATCTATAATCTCCTAATTTATCAGGGGCATCACTTACCTCTGTAAAACTAGATTGATTTCTATATGCTTGGCACATACCTACTGCTACAACCTGTCGGCATGTCGCTGTAAGAGAAGCAGCTGTATCTACTAAAGATGTTGGTCTACCATAATTATAAGCTTCAGCTGCATTAAATGGATCATAATCTCCATTAGCTACAGTTGATCGTGACTTAACTCTATCATCAATAACACCAGATTTATTAAAAGCTCCACTACCATCATTAGATATAGTCCAATCATTTACTTGTGTCTGTCCAAACTTTACTAATTGACCTTCTATATCTGTAACATTTTGCCAAGTAGATGTACCTGCTTCTCTAAATTGTAAATAAGTAGGCCATATTAATCCAGGTGCATCAGCTAAAGCGACTCCATCAAGTAATGAAACTTCAAAATCAACTATTATATAAGCAGTTCCAGTTGTAATACCTATAGGTTCACCAAAAGTAAGTTTACCATTATAAGCTTTATCTCCTAAAACAGATATACGTACATTAGTATCAGTGTTATCATATGTTACACTTGATGTGGCTGTTCTATTAGTATTAGTCCATGACCAACCAGCACAATTACTATTATCAGAAACACTAATAGTTTCTGTTCCATCACTACCCTCTACCCATTCTAATGTAGTTGGTAAAGTCAAACCAGTTACAGGTTCTCTATTAACAGGTTTAGGTGAAGGAATTGCATCAGCTCCAGGAACAGCATCACCATTTATATTAACATCCTTAGCAGTACTCCAATAAAAACCAGAAGATTCTGAGGCTTTATTTATTATTAATGGACCACCATTTACACTCTTCTCTCCACATGTGTAAAAATCATCATTAAGCGGAATAGTTCTATAACCTACACTACCATTAAACACGGTAGTACAAGTATCAGTGGCACCAGCAGAATCTGTTACAGAAACCTCCAATGTCATTTCTCCATTTAAACGTTTACTAGGATCATTTAAATTACCTTGTTGATCAATTGTAAGTTCTGGTAAGTTAGGAGATTGTGAAACAATAGCAAATGTTAAATCATTTTTATTACGAGAACTATCAGCTGATCCATTTACAGCATTATAAGTTGTAATTAACTCTGCACCTACTTCATTATTAAATGTTGGTAAGCAATTAGTTATACTAGGACCAATGTTTTGTAAACTTCCAAAAGCTGTTAATGTAGTTTGTTTATTATTAGCATCTATTGAAGTGTCTGTTACTATTAATGTAAACGTATAAGTTTCATCAATATCCGCATTAGTTCCATAATAAAAATTTGAAGTTACGGTAATAGCATAAACATCTTCAGGGGTACCAGCGGCACTTTGACTTAATCTATTTAATTGAAACTCACTAGTCCTATCTCGTCCAGCACCATCTATAACAGAAGATAAAACCATAGTTGACTCTGTAACATGATCACCTCCAGCATAATATGGAAAGAAAGGAACTACTGTATAAGGTTGTACAGCACCAGGGGTATAAGTTGAATTAACCGATGGAAACGGAAATGAATTTGCACTACCACCAGACTGTGTGTTAATATCTTCATAATGATTATATACCCACTTATCAATTGATTGATTTGTTTTAAAACCTATAATACTTTTATCGTCAGTTGTATTAACAGCATTATTTAAGTCTTCTATCGTACCTGATGTAGATGTTTCCCAATATATATCTATTACTGACTCTGTAGGCATTGTTTCATAAACACCTAATAAAACATTATATGTAGCGGCAGCAGCTACAGTACCACCTCCTATAGGGTTTGCAGTATTACCTTGAGTAACCCTTGCTAACAAAGGATTAGATTCTGTTTGATAAACAGTAGAATAAGTAGTACCTGTTGTGCCAAGTATATCGTTTTCTTCTGCAATAGTATTAACTGTATCAGAGATAGTTCCAGGATAAAATTGAGTATTATAAGTAGGTGGAGCTGCTGCGTCTGGAGTAACTCTACCATAAAGCTGCACTGAACTTCTAAATTGTTTTTGTTCTGGACCTACTTCAGTTAAATCTCTAGGTACTTTATTTATATTATCATTAATTAATGTAAGAAAAGCAGTTGTATTTGCAGGATCAGGTGGGGTAGCTGGCGCACCAGGATATCCATTTAAAATACCCGGTAAATAAACATTATAATATTCTTGTTCTTGTTGTTTAACAACTATCTTATAAGAATACCATCCTAAAGGATTATAATTTTCACTTGTTGAATCTCCATTATATAATCCAGGCCAAAACGATTGTAAGTCAGGGTTAGATCTAGCTTGCTCTATAGTGTTATTAAATAATATTTTTATAGAGTCTCCAGGCCAACTATTTACAGTGTTATTTACTGCAGGTGCAGTACTATATGGATGATATATTGTTCCGCCTTGAAAAGTACTAACATCACCGGTAATAGGACTAAGAAATGTTCCTTGATTTTTTTCAGATGACAAAATAGTAGTAGAAGATCTACCATATTTATCAGATAAAACAATACCTACTTGATAATTTCTATTTTGTTTAACAGTATGCATTGGATATTCTGTAATGCTAGTATAATATTCAGATTTAAATCTATCTACGCCGGGAGATCCTATATTAAAAGAATATTTATCAAATATACCTACGTTAAAATCTAATGCTTCAGGAGGCGTGTGTTTATTTTGAAAATTACCATAAACTATTCTATTACTAATAACTTCTTGAGTTAAAGCTCTAACTGGAACTTTATCATATACTCTTGTTAGATCTGCTTCTGGTAAAGTTTTATAAGGTTTTACACCTTGATAGCTATATTCAACTGACTCTGTTGTTCTATCTATAAAAGAGCCTGGATTTGCAGGATCTGGCATTTTTCCAAAACCTTGACTACCATCCCATGAAATGGTATCAACTACTTTAACCGCTAAAGAGTCTGATTCTTTATATAATATTTCTATTTCTGATACTTTAAAATCATCTTTTAATGATTTACCTTGCGAAGGTAATGGTATTTGAAGTAATATTTGGTTAACTTTATTCTCCATAAATTCTACAACAGTACTTCTATATGTAGAATTTTCATCATCTGTATTACCAGTTGGACTTGTGGCTCCTAAAAAATAACCATCTTGTTTAGGTATAAAAGCAGCTTGAGTAAATGGAGCCATTATAGAAACTTCACCATCTTCATATTTAAATCTGTAACTAAATCTTACAAATTTATCTTCTAAATAATCAGGATCTCCAGAATAATTTGGATTATAATCAGGGTTTATAGTAGTTCCATCAGGTAAATTAGGACTAGTAACATCCAGCATACTTGTTACGTAAGTACTAGAATTAGTATTTGCATTAAAAGTTAATACAGTACCTGCTACTACAGTTGCGGTAGGGGTAATATCTACTGTTAAAGTATCACCAATATAACTTACTATTTTAGTATTACTTGCTATGTTATTTCCAGTTACAATAGCACCTACAAGTGACGCCGGATTAATTCCCACAAGAGTAGATGTTGGCACATTCAAAGCAACAGTGGCACTATCTGTGCCTATAGATCCTTGACCTCCATTAGTATTATAAGGAGAATCATTTAAGTAATATAAGTCTATAGCTTGATAAGGATTATATGTAGCTACTGATATTTGATCTTCAGTAGTATAATAGGTTGGATTTGTTATTGCTGAGTCAGAATTAGCAAATTGTACATTTATTCTTCTAGGTTGATTTCTATTATCTGTCCAAAATAATATATCCTCTAATAAATTAACTGAATATATAGGATTTGTTGTTGAAAAATTTAAGAAAGCACCGCGAACTAACATTGTAGCTATTCTGCTAGCTGTATTGTATACATATATAAAATTATTAGCTCCCTCATAGTAGTTTAATGAAGCAGCGTTAAATTGTCTTTGATTATCTCCAGTTATAGTAGATATCTTTGTTGCAGTATAATCAGTTAAAAAAAGATAAATATTATCATTAGTGTCATCAGAATACATACCTATACATTCTAAACCGGACACACCTGTTTCAGTAGCTAGATCTAATATTAATTCATTACCTAAAACATTTTCTAACGCTCCCACGTCGGCACCCTCTGATCTACTTACTTGTATATTAATTCCTTCGCGATATTCACCATTTGGTAACAACCTGGCATCCAGGTCTTTATTCATCTTGGACTTAATAAAAGAATTTTTAACTTCTGCCATTTATTTAAAATTTAAGCCATTTAGATTTTCCTCTCATAATCTGAACAAACTCATTAGATTTAATATTTGATAATCTTATTTTAGCATTTCTTAATTTTGCACTTTTTTCTCTTCTTAATCTTTGTATAACATATTCAGGCTGGTTTATTCTAGTAGCTAAAATAGCATGTATTATATATGCATACATAGCCTCTTCAGCTAACTTAGGCACCTTCATATCTTCTTCATATGATAAACCATCTGATATATATTCTAAAATAATTAATTTATCTTTAAGATCACTAGAAAAAGACATTTTACCCTCTCTTTCATTTATAGTAAACCAACCATTTATTTGAGCAATTTCTGGTTGTTGACCATATATTTGACCATAACCTAATAAACCACCGTTATATACACTCCAAAGACCATCAGCAATTAATCTACCTGTTATATCTTCCCTTATTTCTTTTAAAATTTCTGTATTTCTTTCAACCCATCTTTCTTCAGTAATAGAAGTACCTGTTATATTTCTACCTTCATTATCTTGTGTAGGTATTCCTTCAGCATCTTGAATTGGTTTAGTGTATGGATTACTAGTTAAGGTTGTAGGGTATATAATGTGTTTAACACCTAAGCTATCTATCCATGAAACATTAACATAGTTGACATAGTTATGTGGTAACGGTACACTTAAATTATCTGGAATAGTAAGTTCTTGAGAATATATACTTTTTAAAGTATCATAACTAAATTCTTGTAAAGCTCGTTTTGCATGAAAAATAACATCAGTTCTTTTAACACTTGATATTAGTTTTCCAGCACCTACATATGCTACTAAAAAATTATTTACAACTTCATTTATTTTTATATATTGATACTCTCCATAATTTTCTTCTACTACATTACCAAAAGCATCTTTGTTTCCAAAATTACCCCCACTTTTTATTAATAATTGTATAACAACATAAGTATTATTAGCAATACCAGCAGTTGTAGTTATTTTATTATTAGAAACAGTATAAGGATCTGTATATTCAGTAAAAGTACCTGTAGCACCATTAGCGCTAGTATAAAGTCTAAAGTTATTATTATTGTAAAGTGGATCATTAGGATCATTACTACCAAAAGTAAGATCAGTATCAAAAGTAGATGTAAAAACTGTTTGAGACACTATATCACCATTAATATCGGTAGTATCTTTAGCCATTATAACTTGCGTACCTGCATAATATTGTGCGTTTGTTTCTGTTATTAATCCTCCGTTAGGTGTTGACATAAGTTATTAGCTTTTTTTGTTTACTTCTTCATTAGCAACTTGTTGAGAAGCTGCTTGAACTATATTAGGATCTCTTATTACTATACCAGCATATATTAATATTTTTAATATTAATTCTGTTTGTTCAGACTCGTGAAGTTGAAAATCTACTGATCCATTAGGTTCTGTAGTAGTATCAAATATATTAGAATTATATACATATTGACCTAATGAACCTACAGTAAAACCCCATTTAACATCACTAGGTTTTCTAATATAATCTACTTGAACATTACTAGTGATAGTTGTAGGCTTTACAAATAAATAATTATTCTCATATAAATATACTGGAAAAGTTTCTGAGGGTTTTGTTAATAAAGATTTATCAATGTGATAAAAATCGGAACGATCTACTCTTTGTATTTCTTTTTCATTATTATATAATACAGTACCCAACCTATAAAAAGTAACGTTATTTCCATAACTGTCTACTTGTGCTGGAACAAAATAATTTAAGTTATTATTACTTATATAATTAGTAGATCCAAAAGTTTTAAATATAGCTATTTTTTCATCAATATTTTCTACTCTATCAGCATAATCAGTATCAGTTTGAGGAACTCTTATTTGTTGATTCATATCCTCAAAGTATTTTTCAAATATTTCTAATTGAACTTGTGTACCTATACTATTAAACTCCGTAGGTGTCATATAGCCTCGTTGTTCTTTGTTTAATATAAGCAATACAGTTTGATATACTGTGTTTACATTTATAGCCATTTTTTATTTTTATTATAATAAAGGAGGTTTTTACACCTCCCTTATTAGTATTACATATTAAGAGAGTTTTTTCTCTATAGATTTAAATATTTCTAAACCTTCATCTGTTTTAAAGAACGCAGCCATAGCAGCATACGGGTGTTCATCAAAAGGAACTGTCATTAGTTTCTTACCATTAGATGCCCATTTAAATGTTCTTTGATCATCAGCTAGTTTAATAATACCAGCTTCTGTTGCTTTTATAGCGAAATTTCTAAGCTGTACATTATCATCCTTAGCTAGATCTATAAACAAAGTAGGTTGTTCTTTAGCAAATATTAATAAATCTCTTTTTATTTCTTTAGAACTCATCTCTGATACCTTAGATCCCATTTCCACTCTTAATATTGCCTCTGCTTGATCAATATCAATTGAACGAGCCATATTTAAAGCATCGATTTCCATTTCAAGATCTACTAATTCATCTTTAGCATCTTCTACAACATTTAGTTCTTTATACTTTATGTTTCTTAAAGGATGATATAAAGATAATATTTTTTGTAAAGCTTGATCTTTCTTTCTTACAGTCAACGCACCATCTTTAAAAATGATATGGCCTAGAGTAGCTTCACCTTTTTGTTCATCTTTAAACGGTGAGTTTTGATTAGTTGCATACCTTATCTCTCTTTGTTCACTTCTTTTTTCATCAAACCATAATAATGAGTGGCGAGTTGTATGTCTTGAAGGTATTTTTAATGTTAATGGTTGGTTTTCACCTTTTATTAGATATGTTCTATCTTTTATTTCCCAAGAATTTCCTTGAGATTCTTTATTGTTTTTCATGATATAATATAATTAAATAATTAAAAAAAGTAAAGTTGGGGCAAATTAATGCCCCATAACCTTACAAAGTACTTATTAAATTCCTTGGAATAAAACAAAGTTGTTAGC
>TARA_R110002012_G_scaffold84559_5_pt1 | contig 10038 bp, 1 predicted proteins | sample TARA_R110002012 | Tara Oceans TARA_R110002012 (sample SAMEA4396515) | marine metagenome | biome: Westerlies Biome; feature: [DCM] deep chlorophyll maximum layer (ENVO:01000326); material: water (ENVO:00002006), including particulate matter (ENVO:01000060) such as... | depth 40 m
ATCGCTTTCATTATAATTAGTAGCAATTAAAAGCTCATTCGTATATGCATTTACAGGAGATGTTATTTGGTAAGAAGTATTTTCTACACCATTCTCCCAAGCAGTTACTATTGGGCTTTGACCATTATCTAAACATCCTCCAAACAAACAAGAGTTATCTGACACTGTAGCATCTGGATTATAATTTAATGCATTTAAATTAGTACATCCTAGAATTTCACATTGCCCTGGAGTTGTTACTTGAATATTTTCTATTGTAATAAATCCTGAATTTCCGTTTATTGCTGCAACAAAAGTCCATTCAAAGTTTGGATTAGCATCTGCTATAACCGCAGAATATGGAATTGTAACAGTTTGGGCAGGCCCATTACTAAAACCTACACTAGTTTGCCATACTGGAGTATCTCCAGTAATACTAGTTCCTGAAACGTAAACATTTGCAGGAGTTTGTGTACTCGCAGTTCCAACATTATAATTATTTTGAGAATACACCCATAATTGTAAACTACCTGAAGCTGCAGGAGTTTCGCTTTCAGTAGATATATCTATTATTCTAACTGGGCGAACTTTTAAAGCAGTAGTTTTATTATTAAAACTAGAGTTACCTACTTCATTATCTGTAGAATCCCATAGCATTCTATTGTATGCATGATCAAGAGTAGTAATACATTGATCTAAACCTTTTTCAGATGAAGACCAATATCTTTCATCTTGAGATATATTTAATTCTTCTGGAGTAAAAATAGCAGAAAGTCCGCCAGCTGCTCCACCTAATAATATATTTGCTATTTCTGTTAAAGCCATTTTAGATGGTATATGCCATCCTCTAGTATAAGTTGCATCTATAAGCGTTCCAGCACTATCAATTTCACCAGCTAAACTTCCATAACAACTACCAGACGCGTAATTACATTGTTCAAACATAGCGGTAGTGTTATCTTCTCCAGCCCAAAGACTTATACTTGTTCCTGTTCCGTCAGGATTGCAGATACAATTCCCTGAAGAGTCAAGTACAGCAATTCCTAAAGTTGCACAGCTAGAATTAGGAGGAGTCCCTCCTTCTGTACAATCTTCTGCCCATACCCAATCTGTTACTCCATTTTTTTCAAAATCATTTTTTGCAACTACATATGCTTTAGTTCCTTGAGGATTAACTGCAAAAACATATCCTCCTCCTAACTCATCTCCAATACTTATATTATCCTGAGATCTACTAATATCATTAATAGGTCCTGCTAACGAAGGCATAAATGATGCACTTGTAATGTCAAAACTTAAAGTTAAATTAGTTTCAAGTCCTTGACCTGCACTATAAAATTGTTCTTCTGTTAACCCTAAACTATTAATTATATTATTTGTAATACCATTTAGAGGAGTTGCTATCGCATAACTAACTTTTTGTTCAATTGCTAAAGCACTCTCTAAGTTTGTAAACTTTAATTTATAATATGAACCATTGTTTGAGGTACACTCTACTTCACTTTGATTTTGTAAATTAATATCTTGATATGTTGTCCACCAAGCTCCATTAGTACTTGGTAATACATTTGCACATGCTATTTCTGAACCTTGGAATAACTCAAAGCTAGTATCGCTTACAGTTACATTAGGGTTTGTATTTTCAGCAGCTGCATCTTCACACCCTATAATGATACAAGATCCGTCATCTATAGTAGCAAAACCATCATAATTTATAGCAGTAGAGTCAGTACAACCTTCTTTAAAACAAGATCCATCGTCAGTATTAACATTTGAATCATAGTTGTCTGCCCAGGATTGAGTACATCCAAAAACTTTATCAATACAAGATCCATCATCAACAACTGCAAGTTCATTATGATTATATGCATTACTATCAGTACATCCTAATATAATCTCAGTATCTAGTACAATTTCATTTATTATAGGAACTGCACATCTAGAATTATTGTAATAGTTACTATCTACTTTGTTTCTAACTTCAGTTGCTTTATAAATTACAGTATTTCCATTTATTACTTTTGTAAACGCATATGGCATTGTACGATCGCCAGGAATAGGTACCATAATGGAAATTTCTATAGGATCGTAATTATTTGCTTCATACACAACTTCAAGAGCTGCAAAACTACTATTAGTTAATTCAGAAGTTGAATCTATATCAGGCAGACCATCTCCATCACCATCAAAACCATTTGCAGTATCATTTAAAGTTTCATAAGTATAGGAAACGTTAAATTGTAATGATGAATAGATTGGCTTTGCGTTAGCAGGATTACCAGTATCTTCAGGATCAGTTACAAATTCAGTTACCTGAACACTACTAAATTGATCAGCTACTATAGCAGCTTGAATTGCTTCTATAGATCCTGCATCTGTAACAGTTACTGGACTTATATCTTGAGTAAATAAATTTGATGTATTAAATTCACCATGCGGAAAACAATAATAACAAGAACCATCATCAGTATTAACATCAACTTGATTATTTCCAGTAGGCTCTATATAATTTGCAGCTGTTGGGTCCGTACAACCACCTATAAATGGAAAACACGGAGAGTCTGAGTTTGTAGCATCAGTCTCATTTACAGTTGCAAGTGAATCATAATTAAACTGCCCTTCAATTGTACATCCATAGAAAATTTGTTCCCCACAATTCTGCGGTGAATTATTTGTACAAGTATGAGTAGGGTCAAAACCTATATAATTAGGATCTGTACAGCCTTCACTAACTACCTCAATTTCTAATGTAGTATCATTTATTCCAACAGGTATTGCGTCAGAATAGTAATTTGTAACTGATAGTTGAGCATCCCCATTTACATCGAAAGGTAATGTGTTATTTGGGCTTGTTGTAATTGTTTGTATTTTATAAAACCCTACTTCATTAACAATAAGTTCTTTAGGGCCAGCAACATAAGGACTTTCAAATGGAACGTAACTAAGGAAAAAATCATAAGACTGAATACCATAAACACCAGCATCAATTATCCAAAGATCTTCAGCACAAGGATCTACTGGGTCCATACACTGCTGTAATACGTATTCTCCATTTTGCGTTCCGCTATAATATATACATACTTGAATCTGCCCAGTGGTAGCCACAATACACTCTTGTATAGGACTTATTTCAATATGATATAAATCTTCACATCCTTCTTCTCCTGGGTCTGTAATATTAGTTATAGTATACCCGTCATCGCCTTCAGTAGGAGCTCCAAAGTCATAAACACAAGTTGATATTGAACTATTTTCAGGATAGTAGGTTTGTACTGTAGCAATATTACCATCTTCATCATAAGTAGTATTTACAGCACAAGGATCAGTACATCCTGATACTGGCGGTTCACTTTCTTCAAGATACCCTGTAAAATCAATTTCTCCACAATATTGTTCTGAAGCAACAACTTTATAAATAAAATATGCAGGAAATTTTGCATTATTATTACAAGTGTTAGTTCCATCTGTAGCAGCACTTGATCCGTCATCACCTAAAGTAGAAACAAACCCGTCTGGGAATCCAGAACCTGTTTGAGACTGTGGAAAAGATCCTGTTTTAAGAGTAACTCCTGAACTACTGCTTCCTGGTTCAAATTGTCCTCCACTTGCGTTTTGTATGCTTTTTATTGTGCCTACTGGAAAAACAGCTTTAAGAACTTCTAAACTAGTATATGGTTCACCTGTTACAGGATCATTTACAAAACTTAATTCGCTAGATATTCTAAAATAATAATTTACACTAGAAACGTTTATTACTCCAGAATGAGTTTCATTATAATGATTTGCTATATCTGCTACTGAATCAGGATGAATATTTCCAACTGGCCCAATATCAGATTCACTTGATGATACTAAACCATCATTTTCAATATAATAATGATAACTACCTAGCGCTTTAGGATTATCTAATTTAAGTTTTAAATTACTAGGTTTTAGTACTTGACATATTTCTATGTATTCATTATTTTTTTCTCTGTATGAGTAATCGTTCCCTATCATAGTTGTATAATAAGGAGTAAATTCTACATTTAAACAATTAAAATTACTTGATTGTAAAGCAGTACTAGTTATAAACCCATTATCATTAACTATACCCTCTTTAAAGAAAAGTAAACTTTTGTCTAAATTATCTTCATTTAAATTATATTCACCACCTTCCCACGTACAAATAGGGTCTTCAATATTTATATCATATACACAAGATCCATCATCAAAAGTGGCATTTTGATTGTAATTAGTAGCTGAGTTGTCTATACACCCAAGCTCTTTTAAAGTGTTACAATATGTACTACTATCTGGAGTAGTTACAATAGTTTGGCGTCTAACCATTAACATTGCTACGGCTGGGTTAGCAGCATTAATTGCAATACTTGAAGTATAAGTAACAGGTTGTGCAGCAGCGTATATATTTGGAAGTTTATACGTATTACCAGCCATAGTTATCTCAGGATCTATAGTCCAAACTGGAACCCCAATATAAGCTGGATTACCAGTCATAGCACCATCTGCAGTAGAAAATGCAAATAATAGCTCTTCGATTTCATCTGAAGTAGGTACTTCCCAGTCTGTCATTCCTTGAAAGTTCCCTTCATCCGGAGTAGCATTTATAACAAATTGAGTTAAATTACCCAAATCACCTGTTGTATGTGACGCTGTTCCCTGAGCAAACATTCTACCAATAGTAACTGTATAAACATTATTATTATTTACTGTATTAAGAATCCAACCCCCATAATACTCATTATAACTACCTACAGCCGGAACTGAAGTAACATTATAATTATTTGGATCTATTGCTGTAGCAGAGTCATCATATTCTATATAATTGCTATCTGTACAAGCAAAATGATAACATCCCCCTTCTCTAACATATCTATTAAAATCAGTTTGATTTTGTATTTCAGAAATTGTAATAGAAGGGCTTGATATTGTAGCATTTCCATTATAGTTTTCATGATACACAGCGTTAAGAATACCATTCAGATTAGTATCTATAGTTGGAAATAAAGAATCTGTTGCAAATTTATCCATACAACCTTCTATATTTCCTTGGAACACTTCTAAGAAATTTATTGCTACATTAGAGCATCCTGTAACCCCCCAAGCTTTTCCATCAGGGTTAGGAGGATTCATTGTAACTTTATATACTATGTATGCGTGGTTATCTAATAGTTCTCCACTGGCACACGAAGGTGAAACTGAAGCATTAGATAATATAGTTCCATCAGCCTTTGCATTTGGATGAAAACCAATAGGGAAATTCCAATTAACTCCATTTACTACTTCAGTCCAATCGTCAATTTCATTGTAGTCAGAAACGTCCCATCCATTTCCATCCATATAATATGCTTGTATAGATGCTATTTCTGATATAGAACTGAACAACACAGCCATCGGATGGTTAGCAAGGTTTTGACCTTCAAAATTTGTAGATAATTTATATTCAGATTTAAGTACTAATCCAAGATCACTTGATTCAGTTGTAGACCTAACTCTGAAATAAAATTCATGTTTTGGGTAAATTTGCCCTGTCCATCCAGCTGCTAATAACCCATCATTTCCGTTTGGACCATTAATTACATTTTCTAAAGAATTTGGAGCTATATCAGCAAAATTACCAGTAGCTCCTGATGTATGAGCAATAGGACCTTCGCTTAAATCGTAAGAAATAGTAGCAAGATCATTTACATATCTACCTAAATATAAAATAGGGTGTTCAAAATCTATAATTTGAACGTTAACTCTTTCTCTAGTAATTTGGTTAACTGTTATATTAGTTACTCCTCCTACATTTAAAGTTACTGTTTTATACGGTAATAATTGTTGGTTATTAGCGGTAGTATTAGTATAAGTTCCACTAATATTACCTATACAACATGCATTTGCGTTATTAGATAATTGGTTATTAGATCCAATTAAAAGATTTGTATTTTCTCCACTAGTATTTATTACAAGTGGATCTATATCGTAAGCAAATTCATTATCTGAAGAACTTTGATTTTCTACAAGACAATCTATTTCATTCACATATAAACCATAGTTACATAGACTTTCTTGGGTAGGATCTAATGGAGCATCTATAATACCTCCTATTAATCCGCCGTTACCACCGTCAACAATAGTTCCATTAGCTAATGCGTCCCCATCATCTAAGAAAACCCACCCCTGTGTTGTAGTTGTTATTGTTTCAGTTCTTACATAATGCACTTTTGCTGTAGAAGTTACAGACCAATTAAGACTAAATAATGACATACCATCATTTATAGCCCATTGTTTACCATAATTATTCCAATAACCTGGTCGAATACCTGCTGGCGGTGTCCATATTGAAAGTGTAGCAGCTACCCAGTATGGCACGCCAAAATCAAAAAGTTTATCATCAAGAAGACCAGCATCCCAAGACACTTGAATCTTTTGCCAGTTTTTATAAGTAGGTAAATACCACCCTTCAGTTACTCCATTATCTCCTTCAAAAGATCCAGCATAGGCTCCAATAGGAAGAGCAGTGTAATCGTCATTTACAGAGAAAACATACGCTTCTATTTCGCTCCAAGCAGCAGAATTAACTGGCGCCTCTGGACCAGTTACTACTGTATTAGGAAACTGTAAGCTTGCAAAATCATTGTGATCATATATCGGAAATTGCATGTTCCCGTCAATTGTTAAAGGATTTCTAGATACAATTAATACATCTTTCTGATTAGTAGGATTTCCATTAGCGTCTAAAACAGTGTCAACATTAACTACAACCCCACCACCATAAAGATCTCCTACTGATGGAAGGATAGTTGAAGGCTCGTATACCCAATTAGCATAAGGTAATTGTGCGCCGGTACCAGATATTGGTGAAAATCCATTAGTTGGTGCTGGCGCTGATTGATAATTTCCAATATCACTATTGTATCCGTTATATACACCCCAATAAATAGTATCAGGATTACCATTACTAGCATTATTATCTGTGCACCCTCTATAAACACAAGTTGTACTAACGTGAGTATTTATATTAACACTTGGATCTGAGTTTATAAAATTATATAAACCATCACCATCATAATCATTAAAATTAAACGCATGAGGATCTAAACATCCATTTTTAACTGGGTAACATGATCCGTCATTTTCAGTTGCTATTGAATTATAGTTTGCAGCATTTGCATCTGTACAACCTGGGATAGATTGATATGTACATGTGCTATTATCAGAAATCCAGTTTCCACAAAGTTCCGGGAAAAGTGGAGCATCTTCGTACGGTTGATTAGTTATAGGATTTATCCAAGTACCAGCTAATTGTTGCTGATAACTTGAAGATTGATCTGAATAATGTACAAAATTTGTTGCAAGCGGGTCTGTACATATAGCAAAACCACAAAGGCTTTGTTGATGTACGTGATTAGACGCAGCTCCTGCATAGTTTTCTGCTGCGTAATTAAGAGTACAAGGATACCCTATATCTGCATTATTTGTTGTGTTATTATCTAAACAAACATATTCTAAATATGCACATGAGCCATCATCGCATGTAGCTAACCCATTATAATTATATGATACTGGATCAGTACACCCTGAAACTTCCGATGCTACTGTAAATGTGTAAGTATCTTCTAAAGAAAATGATTCTACTATATTAGTAACAGTATTTAATCTTGTTCCTTCAACTTTAAATTTTACTGTATGGGATCCTGCAGCAATATTTTCTATACAAGGATTTGTTTCACCTTCGTTAGTATAACTACCGTTATTATTTAAATCCCAACTAGTAGTTGCTGTAAGAACATCCGAAACAAAGTATTGCCCTTCAAAACAATAATCTCCATGATTACAAGCGTCTGCACCAGTGTTAGGTTCACCTTGAATAATTGCCCACTCTTCTCCATCATATTCTGCTGCAGGTGTAACATGTATCTTCTGTAACTGATATACAACTGTACCAAACATTATATCTACAGAACATCTAAACGCTTTTCCTCCACCAGATCCTGGAATTAGACTACATTTTTGAGAAGCTGCAGACAAAACTGTTACTTCGTCCCATGATAGATCTGTTCCTGGAAATTCAGGAATAACATAATAATCTCCAGAAGGATTACCTGTACAATCTTGATCTGTATATCCGGCAAACATGCCGCCAAACCAAAATGTTTTAACATAAACTGGATCCTCTAAAGAAAAACCTCCTGGTTTATATTCATGATCTGCTGTTGTGTATAAATGATAAATTTCAGGTAAACCAAAATACTCGTCTTCTCTACCATCTCCTGTTTGTTCACCATTTACATTTACAATAATGCCTCCGCCTGTAGCTTCTTGATGGTCAAGACTAGGACTAACTCCCCAAGGCACATCTACATTCCAACGCTCATGACCAAAACTATTTGTAAAAGTAGTTTCGGATTCTACTAAATTAGTTATTATTTCATTAACAGCTTCACTACATTGAATCCAATAACGAATTGCCCCATTACTTGCTGGCTCAGACTCTAAAGAAAATGCATATCGTCTATAAGGCTCATTCCAGTTAGAAGCTGAAAAAGATCCAAATCCACCTGATACTCTACCATACCCTTTTCCTATGTGCGTGCTAATACCATTAGGACCTATATATCCTGGATTTTCTTCTCTATATAAATCAAAAACTGTGTGTGAATAATCGTCATTCCATAAAGTACTAAATGTCCCGTTTGTCCAATCTTGCACATAATTGTCCCAATAGTCATCAGGCATTACTAGATAACCTAAAGCACCATATATTGGGTCCCCAGATCTACCTTGAGCAATTAAAGCAGCTCTTGCTGTATTTTCATTTTTTTGTTTTTGACTTCGTTTAGCCCAACCTAAACATAACCCATCTGGCTCGTTGGCTGTTCTATATCTATTTGTAGAATAATATTTAGTACCGCTCCAAGCTACATTTGTAGGGGAATTAGAACTGTGCGCGGAGTCAAGAATATCAATGTTACCATAAATATCAGAACCTTTTTTTGATGCTAAAGGATTATAATTAATTGCTGCTGGGTCAGAGCATCCCCTAGTACTATTATAACAAAGGCCTCCTCCTGACACTTCTGGGTTGTAATTTGAAAAAGTTGGATCAGAGCATCCATCATTTATAGTTACTGTAATAAGATCTAAATAATCACCTTTTATGGCAATACACTCTTTAACAGGCCATGAGGTGAATACTTTATTATCATATTCAAATTTTACAGAATAAGTTTTTCTTTGTTCAGATAAAACTGCTACAACTGTAATTTTTATTTTTTTAAATGTCTCTAAACAAAATGGAGCTAAATTAGATACGTGTTGACTGTGTTTTTCAGGTTCAACTGACCCTGTAAGTGCAAAAGTTTTTAAGTCTAGTTTATTTGGTTTTACAGCACCAGATCTAATTACTAACACACTTCCTACCGCTAACGCATCACTATTTTTAGTTAATGCCATTTTTGATCTTGTAAGATCTTCTGCTAATATATAAGCCATGAGTATTCTATAAAATTAAATTATGTTAGCAACCACAGTCACAATTTCCTTCACACATTTCTACAGCTTTTCTATATTGTGAATCTGCATCACCAACAAGAACTTTATCTTCTTCTCTCATTATTCTTGCAGCTGTAGCTTCTGCAGATTTTATTAATAACATTACTTTTTGTGCTTTATTCAAAATAGCTGAACAAGCGGGAGAAGTACACCCACAACTTAATAACTTATCTGTTAAAAGAACTAAACATTTATCAACTGCACAAGTTGATACTAAATATTGAAAAGCTTTTATTTCGCCACCCTCACTTAGTACTTCTATTAAATATAATCCCCCTAAAGTCATATTATTTAAGGCATACGATTCATCTTGAAATGATATGTAAGCTTTATAAGTAGTTCCTGTAGGTACGTGAGTGACTCTTACTTTGTGCGCTTGAGTGTTAGCTTCAGGTCCCTCTAAGTTTATAATGATAGCCTTGCAGTCACCAGACATTCGAGATTTTATTACTATAGCCATAAGTTGAAATTTAAAAAAAGGGTATAAGGGGAACCAGTCCCCTTACATCCTTTATGTTA
>TARA_R110002012_G_scaffold231657_1_pt1 | contig 10037 bp, 8 predicted proteins | sample TARA_R110002012 | Tara Oceans TARA_R110002012 (sample SAMEA4396515) | marine metagenome | biome: Westerlies Biome; feature: [DCM] deep chlorophyll maximum layer (ENVO:01000326); material: water (ENVO:00002006), including particulate matter (ENVO:01000060) such as... | depth 40 m
ACTCAAGGTAAAGATACGCTAGGTAATCACACTGGGGCAGCTTCAAATACGCCCACTACAAACGATAAAACTGCAAATCAAGTTACTGGTTCACAGGATATAGAGAAAAATAATGTAGAGGCAAAAACCTCAACGCCAAACAACCAACAGAGCATGCAGGCGACTCAAAATAATACCGATTCATCTATAGCGTCGCGCATTTATGGTTTACTTAACGCTCCCGCTATCGCGGTAACGCCGTTATCATTGACGTCCCCCATTGCCGCCTCTAATTTTGTACAAGGTTTAGTGGCATTGTTACAACTGTCTTTAGCGGGTAGAGCACTATCGAGACAGCCATCTCTCAAAGTACAAATTGATTCACCTGATAGCATTATAAGTAAAACAATAACGAATACCTCTGGTTCTGCCCCCTCTAGCCGCGTTGCGCAAGATGTTGCCAATCTTGATAGTCGCACAAACTTACTGGCTAATTTAAAAACCTTATTAGCGAACCATCAACACAGCAAAGTGGCTCAAGCCGAAAACCGGGTTCAGGGGCAAGATAGTTTTTTCTATGCATTACCTTCTGTATCTCAACATTACGCACCGGCTGAACTTTTAGTGCAAAGAGAGCCAGATCGACAACACGGAAAAGAAGACAAAGATGGCGAGAAACGTTTATGGAATGTCACAATGAAGCTAGATATCGGTGATGCGGGCCAACTCCTCGCTAAATCCAAGATAGACACCGATACCATTACCATCGACCTCTATACTTCCAACGAAACCGTACTGACTCGTGTTGCTGATACCTTGCCGTATTTAGAACGACGATTGGCTGATTTAGGGCTGAATGTCGAGAAAATGAGTTTTCAGCGGGGTCATATTCCTGACACACTAAATAAACGCCCACATCAAATTTTTGAGACACGAGTATGAGTGAGAAAGCAAAGCGTGCGATTGGGCTTAAGTATGATGGTGGCGATAAAAAAACAGCCCCAAAAGTTGTCGCAAAAGGCTACGGAGATCTTGCAGAAGCGATTATCGCCATGGCTGAAGAGTCTGGCATTCTTATTCATGAAGACCCCTATCTTAGCGAAGTGCTTAGCACCTTAGATTTAGGGCAAGATATACCCGAATCGTTGTATTTTGTTATCGCCGAACTGCTAGCATATTCCTATGTACTACAAGGAAAAATACCGCCTGGCTGGGAAGGTGTGGTTAAGCATATAAATTATGAGGTATAAAAAGCGACTTTGAAATTATCAAAGTCGCTGCTTTTCATCTTAAGTTATGTTGGGTTGATTTACCCTACTATCTAAATAGTACTTTCTCTTTATTAAACCAGTACACACAAAATGCAATGAGTGCTGCGGCGATGGCGACTGTAGAAGTAAATATGCCGAACAAGGCAAAGTAATCCATAGTGCCTTTGAATAACTCTTTCATCGCTAATGCTACATTGGTGAGTGGCACCCAAATCCAACCACCTTCTAATTTAACACCCGGCATCATTGCAATTAACACAGGGAAAACTACTACCATAACAAGTGCCCCCATATAACTTTGGGCTTCTTTAAATGATCGAGCATAAATAGAAAGAGACAATAAGACCGCGGCAAATATTGCCACTACCGGAATTAGCATTAAAAAGATAAGCACAAAATCAATGATGCCAATCATCGCCATCACCTCTGCTACAAATTCAATTGCCAACCCTTGAGACAAAACTATGCCCCATATGGCCATGGAAGATACGGTGATAAGTGCTGTAATTAGACCCGCGACACCGATGGTAAAGAATTTTCCCAATACCAGTTTATAACGCTCCATCGGCGATATTAATAGTGTCTCTAGCGTACCGCGCTCTTTTTCACCCGCACCTAAGTCTGATGCTGGTGCCATAGCACCTTGTAGGCATAAAATGAAAATGAAATAAGGTAATAACCCGCCCAAGCGTTCACCCCATACTTCACGATCATCCGCTATGTTTTCTTTTTCAATGACAATAGGCGCGAGTAACGCTTGCTGCTGTGACTCATTCAGTCCTAAATTAGCAAAGGCCGTTTTTTGAAATTCATCAGTGTAAACATCGACAATTTCAGACACTCTTCCTAACACTTTATTTAAGCCTGCATCATTTAAATACAATTGCAGCTTATGCTGACCAGAAGTGAGCACCTCGTTGTTAAAGGTTTCTGGGATAACTAAAACAAAGTCTAGTGTTTCATCTTTAATGAGCTTGGCATAGTCAGCTTCACCTTGGATATCCACCATCGTAAATTTGTCAGTTTCATTAGCGAATTGTTGCGACATCTCTGGCGCATATTGCTCGCCCACAATGGCATATTTCAATACAACGTTTTCGGCCTTTTCAGCGGCGGAATTCATGAAAAACATGGCGACACCGAAAATTAATGGGAAAAGCAGTAAAGGCAACACAATCATGAAAATAATAGTTTTACGGTCGCGCAATAACTCTTTGAATTCTTTTTTAAAAATTAACCACATTGCCCCACCTCCGCTGTATTCATTTTTAAAGTGTGCAAAAAGCTTTTATGCATTTGTCCGTCAGATAGCGCACTAAAAGCGGCAAGGGAATCGTTAAATACACTTTCGCCTTGATTAATCACCGTTACACGGTCGCAAAGCATTTGAACTTCATCCAAATGATGGGTAGAAAAAATAACTGGCGTTCCTTTATCTTTAAGGCGCTGAATAAAGTCCATCACTGTTGAGGTGGCCATAATATCTAAGCCTGTAGTAGGCTCATCAAGCACAACTAAGGAAGGTTCATGAATAACAGCGCGGGCAATGGCTGTTTTTTGTTTCATACCAGATGAGAAGTTTTCTGCGCGTCTATCTAAAAAGCTCTGCATGTCGAGTAAGTCAGCCATTTCTTCAATACGTGCAGAAATTATCGATTTAGTAATGCCATGTAATTCGCCAAAATAAGCAATATTTTCTCGCCCAGTCAGTCTGCCATATAAACCAGTTGAGCTAGACAGAAACCCTATTTTTTTACGCGCAATTATTGGGTTGGCTAGCACGTCTTCACCATCAATTACCACGGTGCCGCTATCTGGCTTAAGTGCGGTTGAAAGCATGCGTAATGTAGTGGTTTTTCCTGCTCCATTAGGGCCAAGCAAACCAAGCACTTCTCCTTGACCACATGAAAACGATACATCCTTCACTGATTGAAAGTAGCGCCCTTTTAATCGTGGATCCTTTTTCTCTTGCTCACTTAGCTTTTTGGGGTTCTCCACCTCAAAGCGTTTAGCAAGACTAGATATATCAATCATTATCCCTTCCCTTTTTTTATTATTTAAATCGAATGCTTACAGTACTAGTCTTTGCCTTTCTATTTTTATTACAGCTTTACTGTTTTTTTATTTTAATTCAATCCAAGATATAGAATTAAAGTGTTAAAAAGTATGTTTTTTGAACACAAAAAAGCCCACCATTTGGTGGGCTTTTAAATAACACAAATGCGCTATTTTATAGTCAGTTTAGTAGCTACTGCTGATCATCTTCTGCAGCAGGTGCTTCTTCTACTTTCACTGTCTTAGGTAAAAGTAGCTCAGCGCGAATTTGTTTTTCAATCTCATCGGCAATAGCTGGGTTTTCTTTTAGGAACTTCATTACGTTCGCTTTACCCTGACCGATACGATCACCTTTGTAGCTGTACCAAGCACCGGCCTTATCAACCAATTTCTGCTTAACACCTAAGTCGATAAGCTCAGCTTCTTTACTTATACCTTCGCCGTAGCGAATCATGAATTCAGCTTGCTTAAATGGCGGTGCTACTTTGTTTTTCACTACTTTAACGCGAGTTTCGTTACCTACTACCTCATCGCCTTCTTTGACCGCACCGATACGGCGGATATCTAAACGTACTGAAGAGTAGAACTTAAGTGCGTTACCACCGGTTGTTGTTTCTGGGCTACCGAACATTACACCAATTTTCATACGAATTTGGTTAATGAAGATACACAAGGTATTTGAACGCTTGATATTACCGGTAAGTTTACGCAATGCTTGCGACATTAATCGCGCTTGCAAATTTTTCTACATAGCACATCCACAAAAAAATGTATCACATATAATTAAAGTCAATAAAATCAGTAGATTAAACAAAACCCGGAAGCATTAAAACTGTAGACTCTACTTGACACATATCACAAAGAAGCCAATAATCAGCTCTCAAATTGAGGGATAAAAAATTGGCAAAATTTGAACGTATATTTGACTCCTACAACGAAAAGATCGATGTTGTTCTTGATCGCCTGAAAAATAAAAACAGTTACTCCTACCGCCAACGTAAACGAAAGGTATTTTCAGACTATTCCAGCTTTTCCTTAGAGCATTACCAAAAAATCAACGCAGGTAATTTAGTGAGTTCATTTGTTCACTTCCGGGATTTTACGTTTCGCCAACAAACCAAAGAAGTTAGCAGCATTAACGATGATATGAGAGCTTTACGTAGGCTATTAAGAACTTTAATATCAGCGCGAGCGCTACCCAGAGTACACCTCCCCCCAAACCTTAAAGTTTCCAAAGAGTTACTCAGAAACATCGAAGTCAATCCGGTTTTAGGTGCACTAAACCCGAAAAAATGGGAGTCAGATTTAGCAAAAAAATCACTACCATTAATTCAAAACATAGATGATAAGGATTACTTATCTGTATTCATTGAACACGTAAGATCCAATCGAAATTTACTGTTAAAGATCGCTAGAAACTACGTAGCAAACGCATACAAAAGATTTACTAATGGCGAAGGCTTTATAGCATCAGCTGATAGCAGCATATTTGATGACCCAGACCTATTAGACAGATCACAAGAACATAAGCGAGGGCAAACGCCAAGCCTATTTTCAGACAAGTTAGCTGATAACCAAGGGCTTAAAAATCTGGTTTCGTATTTACACTTCAAGCACAACGGAATGCTGAGTAGACAGTTTCCCGGTGCGAATAACCATTTGTATAGATTCGAAGGGAGAACAAGCTTATCAGAATACCTAGGGATATCGTCAGATCTAGCTGCTGCCTGCGCGATAATTATAGTTATTGAAACAGGCGTTAACGCTGAAAGCCTCTATAAACTCAAAATAAAAGACTCTCGTAATAACGTTACCTTCTACCTAACGTCAGACGAAAATGACAACGCTTTTATCTTTACTTATGACAAACCGAGGGCGAAAAGGAGAATACAAAAATTTATTAAATCAGAATCCCAGAAGATAAATGCTGAGTTTTGTTTCTTGTACCTATTAGATGCGACGCTGCATCACAGAACATTAATAGAGCCAGACAAAGCAAACCTGTTATTTATTCACGATTCAACCAGCAAGCAGGGAGAAGTCCACCCTGTCTCAGCTACGGCTTTCAAACAAGGGTTTCATCGCGTTATTCAAAATGCGCTATCTAAAGCTGAGTCTGAAGATAATGAAGAAGAGATTGATAATTTAACTACACTCATCAGTACACAACCAAACCTTGCTAAGCTAAGAAAAACGGAAGGCGTTTTAAAATGGTTTGATTCTGGTGGAGACCCTCGTGCAGCAGCATTGTATTTGGGTAATACAACTAAGGTAGCCATAAAGAACTACCTACCATTTGAATTACAAGTTATGCTCTATACGAAGCATATCAGAGCCTTTCAGCATATACTTATTAAGGTAGCGACAGATAGCACCAGTTATCAACAGCAAGCTCTGGGCCTGAAAAACCATGAAGAGTTGAGTGAGTATTTAGAACAACTCAAAGAGCAAGACTTAAATTGGTCGATATTAGGAGAAAACATCAATAACGATCAGGCGGCTCAAGAACAAACTACCTACATCGTTGTGCTTACAGAATCCAATATAGCGTTACTTTATGCAGCCTACAGCGCACAAAACTCTATATTATCAGACGGGCAACAGCCACTAGATAAGCTCACGAAATGGGCATCAGTGGCTACATCTTTGTTCAATAAAATTAAGGCTTCCGGCACGCGTGGACAAAAGCTGATTATAAAGAAAGGAATTGATCTTTATAACCGGACACCAGCGGGGTTTAAGGTATGATCAACGAATACCTCTTTGAAAAGCACTTTCCCGATTTGGCGGAACATCCGTTTTCTGAATGGCAAGCAGACTGGCTGCTGTCAAAAACTAGTGATGATGTATGGCGAATTAGAACAGATAAGAGTAAACCAAAAACAATCTACTTCGACGACATATTGCCTGACGGTTATAAGCTATCAGATGATAAGTATAAATTCGTTTCAGAGTCGGTTAAAAAGTTAGTATTTCTGATGCGTACAGGAGCATATGCTGAATATACAACCGACACTGTAATCACTAGATTTAACCAACAATACGATCTCGCTCGCAGCTTAAAGATCATTGTAAAGTTTGCTGTATCACACAATATCGACTTAACGGTGATGGGTTTTAGTGCCTTAAGTGAATTAGACTTCGATGTTTACAATTCACTAGCAATATTCGGCGCTGAGCACGTTGATGGAAGAGTAACACTAGCAAAAGACTTTCTCGCCAGACAGCAGAAAGAAGGCAACTTAAAAAATTATCACAAAAAAAAAGATGGCTCGATTGATTTCCAAAAGGTCTTCGCAGAATTAACCAATAAAAATGATTATCTAAAAAGCCACCGTGCGATTTGTTCACTCAAAGACTTTAGAGCAAAACCACTTGAGCAATATGCAAATAATAATCGCGCTGGTGAATTTACAGATACTGAAGCCATGCCATATGAAGAAGCTGCTAATAAACCAGTATCTGAATCTACATTATCCGCACTTCATGCCGGTTGGAAAACACTAGGAAAGTTCTCTCACATGCTACCAGAACTGAAAGGGCTTGAATGGGCGGCTAATTTTAAAACCAATAAGATCGCAGAGTCTCTCAGAGCAACTCCCAAAGGAAGAACTAAGACAATACCTGTACAAACCGCGCTAGAGTATTTGAATCATTCGATTCAATATATTGTAGATTTTGGTAGTGACATTGTTTCCCTTAAAAAAAATTGCGACCAACAATTGCTAAGAATGTTTGAAGGAACAACAGGCAGAAAAGATCACTACTGTAAACAAATCAAAATTCCAGAAAATAAAACAGCCCAAGAGCTTAATATTAAACGCTACAACCGCAACGCTACTAACAAACCAATATCATTCAAACGCAAAAACTTTACTGTTGAAGAGGCCGTTGATTGCCTCACAGCAGCTTGTTACATAGTAATAGGTACGTTTGCCTGCAAGCGGATTGACGAGGTTCTTTCGCTCACAGATGAGTGTATCCGCCCTTCCTTTGATGGTGGCTGGGAACTGGTTTTTGGTTTGGAAAAAGCTAGTCCGGCAGAACGTTTAGCATTAATAGGCCGACCAGTTCCTGACGTAGTAAAGATGGCGACAGACTTACTAACGGATATTACTCCTGACTGCCTAATTAGAAATAGCAGCGATGATTTCATACCACTATTTAAATCTTCAGTTGATGTATCCAGAACAAGTAAAAACTTGAGAAACATGTCGGAGTATACATTAAATAATCTACTCACGTTTTTCGCAGACATTGTTCAGATAACTCCATTAGAAAGCGGTTATCCGGAAACTCGCCGCTGGTATCTGCGCACACATCAGTTGAGAAGGTTCTTCGCCATTACTTATTTTTGGCACAATAAATTTTCAAACCTTGCCGCACTGTCATGGTTTATGGGACATGTCTCTCCCGAAGAAACCATGCGATATATATCAGAAGATATTGCTGGTTCAGAAATGCCAGAGGAAGAAGCCAGATACACAACTACAGTAATGTCGGATAACGAAAACCAATTGCCGGAGCTTCGTCAAAAAGTTAAGCAACACTTTCAAGTTGATGATTTAAAAATCATCCCCAAGCAACAACTGGAAAATTACCTAACTCAGATTTTCGAATCTGGTGCCCGAATTACAAAGCACTTTACTGATCACGAGGAACTGCTCTTTTTGGAGGTAGATGATGCGTAAAATAACCAACCTGCATGTTTCCCAGCAAGGTAAATATAGAACAATCAAGCAGTTAGAATTACGACTGAGGTTACTCAAGCGCCTAGAAACAAGGGGTATTGCACCAGAACGGTTTATTGCTTATCACAGCGATAAAAAAATGTGTAATTACACCTCAGGTATATTCGAAAAGATCTCACTAAATGCGGCCAAAAAACAGAAAGAGCTTTGGGAAGAGCTAAAAAAACAAATGAAGCTCTACGCTGCTCACCAAAAGCAGGTAGTTCAGGATTTAGAAAAAAAAGAAAATACTCATACTGGCTTACCTGAGTCAAATATCAACAAATCACCAAAATCGCGTACAAAAGCGAAGTTGGAACAGGAAAATAGGCACTTAAACCGTCAAATACAAGTTCTCACCAATGATCTTATTCAACTAAGGGGAATGTACTTAGATTTACTCAACAAAACCAAGGACGCTGAGCATTTAGCTCAGCGACACCGAGATGCAATTCAAAGACATAAAGATCACTTTGGATTAACTCTAGTCTCGGATAAGAACTAGACATGCCATTTCAAAACATACTGAAAACAGACTCTTCATGTCGCCATGATTATCGCTTTGGTTATACTCCCAATCACTTTAAGCCAGCTGACGCATATAAAGAGATGCCTCTTGTACTACATAGCAATGGTAGTGTTTGTTGGTATGTTACTGATTACTGTATTGAGCGCTATTTATCTAACGAGAACAAGATAAAATCTTCAACACTAATGGATGAAGCAAGATCTCTCAGTAGATTCATCCAATACCTCGACGGTTTGCATACACCTATTTTACTCAGCGAATGTACCGATCAAACATTTTTTGACTATGTAGAGCATCTTTTAGATAAGAAAAATAATCGCAATCCACCGCAGAATAATCAAATAAACAAGCTAATAATTCGTGCTTTTAAACTATTAATCTGGTTACAAGAAAAGCACTTTATACCTGCGGGAGTTATCAGTAATAATGAAGAAAAAGAAGCAAAAATTAACATTACCTATCGTGAATTTACTCAATATGTCAGTGGGAAAAAGCGCACACTTACGGCTTTTGATCACCCCGCATTACTGCCCTATCAAAATTACGTACCCAGAAGGCCAATTTCTGACGCTGTAATAGATAAACTTTACGAAGCTGGCTACACATGCAGCGACAACCCATTCATTCATGATCGTTGGGAGACCATACTGGAAATACTGGAACAAACAGGCGTGCGTGTTAGCGAACTAACGACAATAACAACAGGCTTTGTTAATGAAGCATACAATAGACTACAACAAAGCAAAGTGGCTCGTTTAAAAGTCATAACAACAAAAGGTAAAAATGATGGTATTCCTAGAGAAATCCCCGTATCAGACAGTACCATTGAGCAACTATTTAATTTTATGCAAAACACACGAAATCCTTTGGTGGGAAAACAAATTGCTGAAGGAAGCTTAAGCTATGACCATCAAAAAATATTTATCAATGAAAATGGCAAACCAATGACTCCCAAAGGTGTGTCTCGCCTCTTCAGTGAAATTAAAAAGAAAGCGAAGATAACTGAACCAGCATCGCCTCATCTATTCCGTCACAGATATATCACTAAACAAGTGAAATCACGTTTAGCAAAACTGTTGGAAAGAACCAGCAACTACAATGTAGGGCTAGACGCATTCGTTACGAAAAAAGTAATACGGCTAACTGGTCACTCACATCACGACTCACTGCTAGGTTATGTTGACTTCGCAATGGAGGAAATGGGCGTTCTTCAGGATGTTGAGGAGCAAGTGAAGAAAGCTTTTGAAGACACTAGCCTATTACGAGAAATCAATAAGATTTTAAGCAAAGCAGAGCTAAGACACAGCCCTAGTAGTAAACTGAAAGAACTACTATCTGCTGTAAAAAATTATAGAGAATAGCTGTAAATTTTTATGCTCTAAAGAACAGATAGATTTTATTCACCTAAGGAAGGCACGAATAGATCCTGCAATCTGCGCCTGATGCAGCAGGTTGTTTTATCTGGATTGGTGT
>TARA_R110002012_G_scaffold13845_15_pt1 | contig 10034 bp, 7 predicted proteins | sample TARA_R110002012 | Tara Oceans TARA_R110002012 (sample SAMEA4396515) | marine metagenome | biome: Westerlies Biome; feature: [DCM] deep chlorophyll maximum layer (ENVO:01000326); material: water (ENVO:00002006), including particulate matter (ENVO:01000060) such as... | depth 40 m
TCGATTTCCTTCCCTCCTATAACGTAGAAGTCAAGCTTTGTGATACCACCAACCATGAAGCATTGGAGGCTGAAATAGCCAAAGGCTGCGACCTGCTTTACCTGGAAACGCCGACCAACCCCACACTTAAAGTAGTGGACATCAAACGGCTGGCAGCTGCGGCTAAGAAAGTCGGGGCAGTCGTTGTCGTCGACAACACGTTTGCCACTCCCATCAATCAAACACCATTGAGCCTGGGTGCTGACCTGGTAGTGCACAGTGCCACCAAATACCTCTGCGGACATTCTGATGCCATGGGGGGACTGCTGGCTGGTAAAGCAGATTTGATTCGCAAAGTGTACCAGTTCCGGGAAATCAACGGCGCTAGTCTGCAGGCCGATCCCGCCTACCTCATTGTGCGGGGTATGAAAACCCTGGAGCTGCGCATTGAGCGGCAAAACGCTTCGGCTATGAAGATCGCCACCTTCCTGAAAGCCCATCCAAAAATCGACGATGTGTTTTATCCGGGCCTGGAAAGCCATTCAGGCCATGCTATTGCGAAATCGCAAATGTCGGGCTTTGGAGGGATGATGAGTTTTGCGCTCAAAGGCGATTACGAAAGTGTAAAAACATTCCTGCACGGCCTCAAGCTGGTGCACCTGGCTGCCAGCCTAGGCTCAGTAAGCACGCTGGCCGGCCCGCCCCGCACCACCAGTCATGTGGAGCTGACCACAGCCCAACGTGCACAGTTAGGCATTCCTGAAAGCCTTATCCGCTATTCGGTCGGCATCGAAAACCTCGACGACCTGCTCGCCGATCTCACCCAGGCGCTCAACAGAATCTGATGCCTCCGATGTGAAAAAAGCCGTGGTTGGAAAAGTTACCTCGTGTCGCATTTCACCTCCTTTTATGTCGGCAATGCCACTTTCGGCTTTGAGCAGATTTACCAACTTTGATTCAACCAAAAATGAAAACAGATGAGCGGATCGAAGCAGACCTTTCAAACGACCATTCTTCAAACGGGTAATAACACAGGCATTCCTGTGCCAGCAGAAATTGTTGAAGCGCTTGGTGCGGGCAAAAAACCCCTCGTGGTGGTCACAGTAAACGACTATACCTACCGAAGCGCCATTGCCACCATGGGCGGAAAATTCATGATTAGTTTCAGTTCTGCCCACAGAGCAGCCTCCGGCCTCGCTGGTGGCGACAAAGTGAAAGTAACGCTGGAAGTAGATACGGCTCCCAGAACGGTGGAAGTACCGGAAGATCTTCAGAAAGCACTGGACGCTCAGCCTGCCCTTAACAGCAAATTCGAAGGACTCTCAAACAGCAAGAAAAAACTGCTGGTGCTTCCAATTGAAGATGCGAAAACAGAGGAAACAAGAGCCAGAAGAGTTGAAAAAGCCATACAAATGCTTGAAGGCGGTAAAATCTAATATTCAGTTACCAGCAACCACCACAGACTCACAAAATTGGTGGACCTCATATTATCTTCTTTAAGCCGGTAATCATCAATACTACAATTAGGATATTGATTGATTATCACTACCTTTACCAATACTACAAATAAGACATTGCTTGTGTGTAGGGCGGCCGGAATGTGAAAAGGGAATCCTCATCGCAGCCGGTTAGCAAACAAAAACTCACTAAAAAGGACTTATTATGAACAGATCACAATTCATGAAAGGCTTTGGCTTAAGTGCATCGGCTTTACTGATCGCACCAAATACCATCCTTGGCCAGGAGGACAAACCCGCCCCTTACCAAAAAGACATCGTGCAACAGTTTGTTGGTGCCGGCCATAGCAACCTTGGCAAGGTGAAAGAGCTGTTGGCTGAGTTTCCCAACCTGATTTACAGCAGCCACGACTGGGGCAATGGCGACTTCGAAACAGCCATCGGAGCCGGTGGCCATGTCGGCTACAAGGAAATGGTCAATTTCCTCATCGATGCCGGAGCAAGACCCACCCTGCATGCGCTTACTATGCTTGGCAAGACTGAATTGATCAAGCCTATTATTGAAGCCTATCCTCAGATGGTCCATACACTCGGACCACATGGTTTCACTTTTCTGCATCACGCCCAAAAAGGCAAGGAAGACGCCGCCGAATTACTTGCCTATTTCGAGTCGAAAGGGCTGAAGGAAACCAAAGTAGCTATTAAATAAGAAGATTGACATATGAAAGAATTTCAACTAGGCGAGTTCGAGGAGATTGTACTCCTGACCGTTGGTGTTTTGTACCCTGAAGCCTATGGGGTAGCATTAAAAGACGAAATCGAAAGCCGACTGAAGCGAAAAGTGAGCGTGGGTGCCCTGCAGTCTGCCCTTCGGCGAATGGAGAGCAAAGGCTATCTCCACTCCAGAGAGGGGGAACCCAATACCGAAAGGGGCGGCAAGCCCAAGCGCTACTTTACGATCACGGCTTATGGAAAAAAGGCGCTGGATCACTCAAAGGATGTGCGGCTGGCGCTGTACAATGCCATTCCCCCTGTTGCATTGGATTTCAAATTCACATGATCAAACGGCTGGCGAACCGGCTGCTCAGGTGGTACCTCCACCCCGATTTTTACCCCGACATCAGTGGTGACCTGGAGGAGCTATACCTGCGCAACAGGGCAGCTTCGCCGGTGGTGGCCGATTGGAAGTACATGCTGCAAGTGATTGTACTTTTTCGGCCTTCATTAATGCGAACATTTTTCAAAAACTCAATTATAAAGGACACAGGTATGCTAAGAAATTATTTCAAAATAGGTGTCAGGAGCCTGCTCAAACAGAAGGCCTTCACCTTTATCAATGTAATGGGGCTGGCAGTTGGGCTGGCGGCCTTCCTGCTGATTCAGCAGTATGTAAAGTTTGAAGAAAGCTATGACCGGCACTTTGCCGATGCTGACCAATTGTATCGCCTCACAACCGATCAGGTGGTAGACAGCGTGCTGGGCACCAGGGATGCCATGTCATTCGCCCCCTCTGGCAAAGCGCTGGTGGAAGAGGTGCCGGAAATTATCGACGCCACCACCACCTACCAATTTGGGGGGTTGATCTTCAGAAAAGGAGAAAGCTTCGTAACCGAGGAACGTGTAATAGCCGTCGATGAACATTTCCTGAATTTGTTCACTTACGAAGTGCTCAGCGGCAATACTGCCTCTCTCTTGAGTGAACCGAACAGCCTTGTGTTATCGGAATCAAAGGCCAGGTTTTATTTTGAGAGTCAAGATCCTGTTGGCAAAACCATCTACCTGCAAGATTTTGAGAAAGATTTTAAGGTCGCTGGTGTGATTGCTGACCCCGGTCAGAACACTCATTACAAATTTGATATCCTGATGGCCATCAGCACCATCAAGGAGCGGCTTGATCAGGAGGCGTGGAATGGGTATAACTATTAATCTATGTAAAACTCGACAAAGAAGCCAATATCGACAATATCAGGCCAATGCTGCCTGCCCTGTCAAAGAAATACATGGGAGAAGACAACACCCTCGTATTCAATCTTCAGCCCGTGATTGACATTCACCTTTATTCCGATTTAACCTTTGAACCAGAGATACACGGCAGCGCCCGGGCAGTCAGCTTCCTCAACCTTATTTCCATTTTTATCCTGGTCATTGCGTGGGTCAATTACGTGAACCTCTCCACGGCCAGGTCTTTTGACAGAGCGAAAGAAGTGGGCATCAGAAAGGTAGTGGGCGCCCGTCGGAATCAGCTCGTTTTTCAATTCATGACAGAGGCTTTTATGATCAATGTGCTGGGGGCTTTACTTGCCCTTGGGCTGGCAGAGCTTGCCTTGCCATCGTTCAACAACCTGATCAGCAAAGAAATACTCGATCATGCCTGGAATGATGAAGGATTTCTCAATAATGTAGGTCTCTTTGCTTTTGTTGGCACACTGGTGTCTGGTGTGTACCCTGCCCTGGTGCTCTCCGGGTTCAGGCCCGTGATGGTGCTGAAAGGCAAATTCAGAAACTCCAGGCAAGGGATTTGGCTCAGAAAAGGGCTCGTGGTGCTTCAGTTTGCCGCCTCTCTGTCGCTAATTGCCTGCACCTTTATCGTCTATCAGCAGGTCAGTTTCATGCGGTCAAAGGACATCGGCATGTCAATTGATCAGATAGTTGGGTTCAGAGGCCCCAGATCCAACAACGAAGATTTTGCAGCTCAAACCCAGAAACGTACTTTGTTTGCTGAGGAGCTAAAAAACCACCCTGAAATAAAGGGCGTGGCCATGATCTCCAATCTGCCGGGCGGTGGCAGCTCCGACGTGAATTCAAGCAGCGGAGGGATCAAAATCGTCGGCAAAACCGACTTACTGGAAGCCACCACTTACATTCTGTATGTTAACGATGAAGTAATCGATCTGCTTGACATCAATCTCCTTTTTGGCCGCAACTTCGACAGAACCAGGGGTATCGACACGGCAACCGTGCTGGTAAACGAATCCTTTATCAAGCGGTTTGGCCTGGAGGTAAATGAAATGATAGTCAATGAAAAGATTCAGTTCGGCAAAAACCCCGAAAACCCAAAATGGAACATCGTGGGAATCGTTGAGGACGTGAACCGCAGCTCTCTCAAAAATGCTGTTGAACCAACCGTTTATTTCTACAATGATGCACCACCGCAGGTGATGGTAAAGCTGGAAGCAGGCAAGTATCAGGAGGGTCTCGATGTGCTGGCTGCCACCTGGGAGCAGTTTTTTCCCAGTGCACCTCTGAAGTATGCTTTTCTGGATGAAAGGTTTGACGGATTGTACCAGGAAGACAAAAGGTTTGGCTCCGTTTTCGGTGCGTTCTCAGTACTCGCTCTCATAGTGGCCACGCTTGGCCTTTTTGGCCTCTCCTCTTTCATGGCGATTCAGCGCACCAAGGAAGTGGGTGTTCGAAAAGTGCTGGGCGCATCGGTGGGACACATTATTGGTATTTTCTACAAAGACTTCTTAAGCCTGATAATTATGGCTTTCCTTGTGGGAGCGCCACTTATTTACTTTGGAATGAATGATTGGCTGGACGGCTATGCTTACCGGATCAGCTTCCCGTGGCTGTTTCTTGGCTTGTCGCTGTTCATTGTGCTGGCGATTGCCTTGCTCACGGTAGGCTATCAGGTATACAAAGTGGCTGTTTTGGATCCTTCAAAAACACTGAGATACGAATAGTACCCAAAGAAGAGCATTCGAGCAACTTAAAAGCCATCCGGTGGGGTGGCTTTTTTTGATGTTCCGCAAATTGACCTCCTTTCGGTACATTCTGCTATCTTGCTTACTATTAAACAACTTTACCCTTAACACAAACCCACCTAACTTACTTCATGAAACTTCTGACATTTCCTGCGCTCATTTGTTTTTCCATCTTTTACTCCTGTTCCACCCCAACCCAGGTAGGCAATGGAGACGCCGCCCAGGTTATCGAAAACAGCCTGGTGGCTGGCTTGCAAATCAAAGGTGAACCAAAGAAGACCTACACGCTTGCTGAGAGAATGGCCCACTATAACGTGCCTGGAGTAAGCATAGCCGTAGTAAAAGACGGAAAGGTTAGCTGGGCCAAAGGCTACGGAACCGCTAACTCCCAAACTGGCAGTCTGGTTGATGTGAACACGCTCTTTCAGGCAGGATCCATCAGCAAACCTATTGCTGCACTGGCTGCGTTAAAGCTTGCTGAGGAGGGGAAAGTTGAGCTGGATGCCGATGTAAATACGTATTTGACAAGCTGGAAAGTCCCTGACAGCGAATTTACTCAAACTGAAAAAGTAACACTCCGTCGGCTGCTGACTCATACGGCTGGCACCACTGTTCACGGTTTCCCTGGTTATCACCCCTCCATGATATTTCCGGGCATTGAAACGGTATTGAATGGCAGAGGCAACACACCCGCCATCTACGTAGATACAACTCCCGGCACCCTTTGGAGGTATTCAGGCGGTGGCTATACGATCATGGAAAAGGTAGTTGAAGATGTAACCGACTTGCCACTCGACATTTACCTGAAGCAAAGTGTTTTGGAACCTCTGGGTATGGAACACAGCACTTATACGCAGCCACTACCTGCCGATCGTGCTGCTGAAGCCAGTGCTGCCTATGACAGCAATGGCACCCTCATTGACGGGCTTTGGCATAACTACCCTGAACAGGCAGCTGCCGGCCTCTGGACCACCCCATCCGACCTGGCCAAATATTGCATTGAAATTCAATCCATTGTGGCTGGCAAAAAGGATGGCATCTTATCGCAGGAAATGGTGACCCGCATGCTCACCAAAGACAAAAATGACTGGGGACTGGGGCCATCACTGAAAAACGATAGCGAAGACCTGATTTTTCAACATGGCGGCAAAAATGCAGGCTTCACAAACAATATGGTAGCCTTTGCCCATAAGGGAGAAGCCATTATCATAATGACGAATGCCGACAACGGTGGCCGGCTGATTGGCGAAATCATCAATTCGGCCTCTGACTATTACGACTGGGGACTTTCGAACGTAAGAACCATTGAAACCATCAAACTTTCTTCGGAAAAACTACAGGAATTTGTCGGAAAGTATCAGTATTCAGAGCAGGTGCCGGGATCCGGCAGCTATTATATTGAAGTAAGGCTGACGAATGGTCAGCTGACTGTAATTGACCCTGACCAAAACACATCATTCAGTCTGACACCGACGGAGGCTATGAAATTCATCGACCTGGAAAAAGGAGACCAGATTGTCTTTTCAGCCAGTGAGAATGGCCCGGTGGTCTTGCTTTGGAACAACAACTACAGGTTTTATAAAGTAGAGTGAGGTCAGACTTTGAACCAGCGATCAATCTATGAATAGGTATGTCATTCTTCTAAGCCTCACACTGCTGAGCTGTAGCGTGCCGAAGAGCTCTCCAATTCAGAAAGACGTGGTCACCATCATCAACATAGGCAAGACCGACAGAGTCAGTCTTGGCCAACAGTTGGCTGTAGTCAATAAGTGTAGTCCAAAGGTAATTGGCCTCGACATCTTTCTACTAAAAGACAGCCTCGCCAAGGATTCCATTATTGTGAGGGAGCTAAAAAATGCCCGTCAGGTAGTCCATATTTTCAAACCAGAGGGTTATAATCAACAAACCAATGAATTTGATGAGTTGATATACCCGCATCCAAAATTTCAGGCCAATTCCTACAGCTACGGCTTTGCTAATTTAATTGTTGAAAATCAAGCAACCGGAAATATCCCTCCTGCACTTAGAACCATTGACAAATCCTATGTCGCTCAAATGAAACTTGGGGATAAAATATTCAACTCGTTTAGCTACGAACTGGCTGCAAAGGCATATGGTGTGAAAGACAAATATCAGAATAAGCCAGATGAATTATTTGAGATCATGCCGACACTGCAAATGGACAGCATCACGATAATTGACTACAAAGACCTGCTCCTTGGTAATTTTGACAGCGCTTCTCTGCAGAACAAAATTGTGCTCTTTGGTTATGTTGGAAATGAGGAGGATCAATTTGCAATGAAGGATGGTAGTGTGCACAATGGCATAGAAATTCATGCGGCCGTTGTACGGGAAATAATGTCAAAACCAAACGAAGTGATGCCTCCCAAATAGTCTTCATAGTAATCATGAATCCGAACGCTAATTCTCCTTTTTCACTTTCTGGAGACATTCAACAGATCGGCATTTCATGTCTGTGTCGCAAAACAAAGCCAAGTCGGACGCAGGGTACGCCACCTATGCTCTAGGGCATGTATACAAAATATCATATCTTCATTGTCGGACTTGAAAGCATGTTTGCATTTATCGGCAATTTTTTAAAGAACAAAAGCCATTCGGTCTGAAGCTTAAACTAACCACCCGTTGAAACAAATGAAGAAAGAGACAGGAATGCTCAAAAAGCATAATTCGTTGGTAACTGTCAGAAGACTCCTTCTACTTGCGCTACTGATAGCCCCGCTGACGCACGGCTTTTCGCAAGTGAAGCTGCCACAAATCATCACAAATGGTATGGTTTTGCAGCGTGACGCAAAACTCAACATGTGGGGGTGGGCGTCTCCCGGCGAAAAGGTCACCCTTGCATTCAACAACAAGCGATATAAGGCAACAACCTCTGCAGAGGGAAAATGGCAGGTAGAGTTGCCTGCCATGAAAGCCGGTGGCCCGTATCGCATGACTATTTCTGGCAAGAACACCATTACCCTCGAAAATATCCTGCTTGGTGATGTTTGGTTTTGCTCGGGGCAATCGAACATGGTTCACCAGCTAAACATCCATGATGTGACCTATGCCGATGAAATAGCCAATGCCAACTACCCTGAAATACGGCAGTTTCTTATCCCAACCCGCAATAGTCTGGCCGGCCCATTGGAAGATTTGGCTGACGGCTCCTGGAGCCAGGCCGTGTCAGAAGAGGTGAGACCTTTTTCGGCCGTGGCCTATTTTTTTGCGAAAAAGATCTATGAGAAATACCATGTGCCCATCGGCCTGATCAACGCCAGCGTGGGCGGCACCCCTATTGAGGCGTGGACAAGTGAGGAAGGCTTCAAAGAATTCCCTTCGATCCTGCAAACCATAGAAAACAATAAGGACACGGCCTATGTCAATGCCATCAATAGAAAGGCAAGGCCCAGCCAGCCTCTAAAGCAACCCGAAGACAAGGGACTAACCGAGCCAAAACCATGGTATGCTGTTGATTTTGTCCCAAAAAACTGGCGTACCATCAACATCCCAGGCTACTGGGAAGACCAGGGTGCCAAAGACCTGAATGGCATCGTTTGGTACAGGAAAGAAATTGATGTGCCAGCCTCAATGGCAGACAAAGAGGCGAAGGTATTTCTTGGGCGGATAGTGGACGCAGATGTGCTCTACATCAACGGAAAAGAAGTCGGAAACAAAACGTATCAATACCCACAACGAAGGTACCCGGTTCCCGCTGGTCTGCTAAAGGCTGGAAAGAATGTCTTTGTGGTTAAGGTCACTAACTACAATGGCAAAGGTGGGTTCGTGCCCGATAAGCCCTATTGCTTGTTTGCCGGCACCGACACTGTCGACCTTAAGGGCTACTGGCAATACAAAGTAGGCGTTGTGTTTGAGCCCCAGCCAACATTGCCACCAGGCATCAGTGCCCAAAATCAGCCCACGTCACTGTTCAATGCCATGGTCGCTCCCATCAACAATTATCGCATCAAAGGAATACTGTGGTATCAGGGCGAAAGTAACGCAGGCAAACCTGCTGAATACGCTGACCTCCTGCCAGCACTGATCAAAGACTGGAGAAATCAATTCAGTTATCCCGACGCACCCTTTATTTATGCCCAATTACCCAATTTTATGGACGTGAATTACCTGCCCTCAGAAAGTAACTGGGCCATTTTGAGAGAATCGCAATTGAAGGGCCTGAAAGTTCCCAACACGGCCATGACGGTAAATATTGATTTGGGAGAATGGAATGATATTCACCCTGACAATAAAAAGGATGTAGGAGAAAGAATGGCCCTTGCTGCCCTTAGGATAGCTTATGGTGAAGAAGTTGTTTATTCAGGCCCTTTGTATCAAAATTACTCCATCGAGGGCAACAAAATAACGATCTCCTTCTCTCATACCGGTGGTGGTTTAATCGCCGATGATGGAGAAGCACTGAGCGAATTTGCCATTGCCGGAGAGGACAAAAAATTTGTTTGGGCACAGGCGAAGATTGAAGGTGACAAAGTGATTGTTTGGAGCGACGAAGTGACCGAACCAAAATATGTGCGGTACGCCTGGGCCGACAACCCTGACAATCCAAACCTGTATAACCGGGAAGGCTTACCGGCCTCCCCGTTCAGGACAGATCAATGATGCATGGCCCTTACAGCTATTTCTACCAGATTATTAACAACACCAGCAAATGAAAAACCTACTTATCCTATTATTTACTGCTTCACTCAGCCAGGTGGCTGTTGGCCAGGGGGCAAAAAATGACAGCAGCAAATACCCGCCCCTGGTCACCTTTACAGCCCAGGAAGACCACACCAACATGATGCAGCAGCTGGGCATTCAACAGCTAAGACCAGGCCCTAGTGGCAATGAGTCGGCACCCAACCATGCCAACTACGACGAATCCATTGCGAAC
>TARA_R110002012_G_scaffold25233_7_pt1 | contig 10034 bp, 6 predicted proteins | sample TARA_R110002012 | Tara Oceans TARA_R110002012 (sample SAMEA4396515) | marine metagenome | biome: Westerlies Biome; feature: [DCM] deep chlorophyll maximum layer (ENVO:01000326); material: water (ENVO:00002006), including particulate matter (ENVO:01000060) such as... | depth 40 m
TTTAGGAACAAACATCCGTAGACCTTTCTTACACGTTAGATATAGAGCTTCTGAAACAGAAGACAGACGTATGAAGTCTTGGTTAACTGGATCAGCAGGAGGCGCATTTACATCACAACTTGATGCAATGCAAGTTAACTTCCTTTCTGAAAGATGTTTAGTGGTACAAGCTGCTAATAACTTTGTATTATTCCAAGGAATTTAATTTTAATGTAGAGCTAAGAGCGTCGTAATGGCGCTCTTGTCTTTACTTAACTATTTAATTATATTATATTATGAAAACAAAAGTAAAAAAAGAAAACACCCCTGGTTCTAAACAATGGGAAATAAAAGATAGAAATTATTATTTAACAGGTCATAATAGTGAACCATTAACCTATAAAATACCATCAAGGCATACAACTAGACATGCTTTACTTTGGTTTGATAAAGAAAAAAATGAATCAAGAGAGATTAGGTATGCAACTAATCAAAACTCTCCATTTAAAGATGAACAAAACGGAGAGGCAACATTAGGGCATATTATATTTCGTGATGGCAGTTTACTTGTAAAAAAAGAAAACCAAGCCTTACAAAAAATACTATCTCTTTATCATCCTTTATTAAACAAAAAGTATAAAGAACTAAATGAAGTTTTAGTTGCAGAAGATGATTTAGTTGATTTAGAATTAGAAATAGATGCTTTAAACTTAGCTAGAGAAATAGATATAGATCAAGCTGAAGCTATATTAAGAGTCGAACTTGGATCTAAAGTTTCTAAAATGAGTTCAAAAGAAATAAAAAGAGATTTATTAATTTTTGCAAAAGGTAATCCTTCTCAATTTATTGAACTTGCTAATGATGAAAATGTACAATTACGTAATTTTGCAATACGTGCTACCGAAGCAGGTATTATTACATTATCTGGAGATCAAAGAGCATTTATGTGGGCATCAAATAACAGAAAATTAATGACTGTACCTTTTGATGAAAATCCATATTCAGCTATGGCTGCTTTCTTTAAAACAGATGAAGGAGTAGAAATATATAAAAGTGTTGAGAAAAAACTTTCTTAACGTGTAATATTAATAAGGGAGGTGTAATGCCTCCTTTATTAAAATAAAAATAAATAAATGGCTATAAACGTAAACAACGTGTATCAAACTGTTTTATTAATATTAAACAAGGAACAAAGAGGGTACATGACACCTACCGAATTTAATAACATAGCTACACAAGTACAATTAGAAATATTTGAAAAATACTTTGATGATTTAAATCAACAACTTAGAGTGCCACAGGCTGATGCTGATTATGCTGATAGACAAGAAAACATTGATGAAAAAATTGCAATATTCAAAACTTTTGGCACAGCAACTTATGCTAACTTAGGTGTTGGTTTACAATACTTTACATTACCAACTATAGATTCATACGGTAATACAGTAACTTTTTATAGACTAGGTGATGTATTATACAATGGAACTACTGTAGCTGGAAGATTAGATAGAACAGAATTTTATTATGCTGATCAATCTGGTCTTACTAAGCCTTCAAAAGATTTTCCTATTTATCTTTATGAAAACAACAAACTGTTTGTAAAACCTCTTTCTATAACATCAGATATAACTGTTGATTATGTAAGAAAACCTGCTAATGTAATATGGGGTTTTAATACTGGAAATTTAGGACAATATGTTTATAATTCAACAGAATACAACGCAAATTCTCAACCTACTGGATCAGTAAATTTTGAATTACATGAATCAGAACAAAGTGAAGTTGTATTAAAAATATTATTATATGCAGGTATAGTAATAAGAGATCCTCAAATAGTACAAGCTGCAGCTGCTCAAGTCCAAGCAGATGAAATAAATAAAAAAAGCTAATAAATTATGGCACAACCTAATGGTGGTTTAATAACCGAAACTAATGCTCAGTATTATGCTGGAGTACAAATGTTTGTGTCTGATGGTGCTACACTAACTTACACTACAACTTTTAATACAGATCTTGTTTTTGGAAATTTTGATCCTACAACAGCTAACTACAATAATAATAATTTTAAACTTTATACCAGCACAACTGGTGGAGCTGATACTTTTACAGAGTACACAACAGCTTATACTGTAACAAATAATACAATAACTTTTCCAAATGTATTAGCTAACGGTATGTTTATTGCTGTACAATTAAAAAATGAATATGGTGGAGAGTTTGGCAATAGAGATGCTTTTGGCCAAGTAGTAGAAGAAAACTACGGCGATTACTCTTATATAAAAATAAAAGATATTGTTAATAACTTTAGAATAGCTTATGTGGGACCTGGTAAATTAATACCTAGTGTTAAAACAACAGATATTATATTTCATGCTAAAAGATCTTTACAAGAATTTAGTTATGATACATTAAGAAGTATACACTCACAAGAGTTAAATGTACCACCTAATTTAAGCGTTCCATTACCACAAGATTATGTTAACTATGTTAATGTATCAAGAATAGATAAACAAGGCATTAAACATATTATTTATCCTACAACTTTAACTAGTAATCCTTATTCTACCCCAATTCAAGATGCTCAAGGAATTCCTACACAAGATGATGAAGGTAGAAACCTTACTAGCACATCTATAACAGAAGAAAGATGGGCTGAAAATAAATTAGAAAACCAACAAGCTTTAAGAGATAATTTAGAAGGTATTTTATTATCTGAAGGGCTTGGTTATTTAGGTATGTATGGTGATAATTACTTTGGTCAAAGATATGGTTTACAACCTGAAATAGCGCAAATAAACGGTTGGTTTACTATAAATAATAGAGAAGGTAAAATGTCTTTTTCTAGTGATTTAAAAAATGAATTAATTATACTAGAATATGTTTCTGATGGTTTAAGTTATAATGAAGAAATGAAAGTACCTAAACTAGCTGAAGAAGCTATGTATTCTTATATAATACATGCTATTATAGCTAGTAGAATAAACCAACCAGAGTATATTGTACGTAGATTAAAGCAAGAAAAAAGTGCAAAATTAAGAAACGCTAAAATAAGATTATCAAACATTAAGCTTAATGAATTTGTCCAAATAGCAAGAGGTAAATCTAAGTGGATTAAATACTAAAATTAAATGGCAGAAGTTAAAAACGCTTTTATTAAGTCCAAAATGAATAAAGACCTAGACGATAGGTTAATACCACAAGGTGAATATCGTGAAGGAATTAATATACAAGTTAGTAAATCCGAAGGCCAAGATGTTGGTGCTTTAGAAAATGTTTTAGGAAATAATCCAGCTACCTCGTCTGATGGTACAGCTGTAGATTTCAGTGTTATAGCAGGTCTTGCTACAGGTACACTTACAACAATTGGTATACATGCTGATACAAACACAAGTAATATATTTATTTTTTTAACTGATAATGTTACTATAAACTATTCTTCATCATCTAATAATTATGTATTTTCTTATAATACACTAACAAAAAATGTAACCACTTTACTTCAAGGCTCATTTTTAAATTTTTCTACTCAAAGTCCTATATATGGTATAAATTTATTAGAGAATTTATTATTTTTTACAGATAATAGAAACCAACCTCGTAAAATAAACATTGATAGAGTTTCAGATGGTACATTTTATGTCAATGAAGACCAAATATCTGTTGCTAAATATAATCCATATCAAACTATAGATTTATATTATGAAAAAACATCTGGTAATTTTGTAACATCACTTCAAAATGTTACTGATGAAACACTAGCTGATGGTAGTACTGTTAACCCAGATTACAGCGCTAACTGGCCAGGTGATCCTGATTACTTAGAAGATAAATTTGTAAGTTTTAGTTACAGATTTAAATATATTGATGGTGAGTACTCTGTACTAGCACCTTTTACTCAAGAAGCTTTTATACCACAACAAGATGGTTACTTTTTAGTAGGTGATCAAGATAGAGCTTATAGAAGTACTATTGTGGAGTTTATGGAAAATCAAGTAAATAATGTTGGTATTTATATACCAATGCCTTTAAAAATTGATGGATCTAGAGCTACAGTTAGTGAACTTAATTCCATATTTCATGTTGATGAAATTGATATACTTTTTAAAGAGTCTGATGGTTTAGCTGTAAAAGTTTTAGATTCTATACCTGCTAACAATTTTGGTTTTGTAAGTGGATCACCTAATACAGCAACTAAATATACTTATCAATATCAGTCTAGAAAACCTTATAAAACTTTAGCAGAATCAGAAATAATAAGGGTATATGATAAAGTACCTGTTAAAGCTTTAGGTCAAGAAGTAATTAGTAATAGAATTGTATACAGTAACTTTCAAGACAAACACACACCGCCTGTTACATTAGAATATGACGTAGGTGCTTCAGATAAAGATGCATTTCAAGGACCTGAAACAGGTTCTACAGCTAATCCAGCTACTTGGACTACAAGTATTATTGAATACCCTATGCACACTCTTAAACAGAACAGAACATATCAAGTAGGGTTTGTTTTATCTGATAGATTTGGTAGGTCTTCAACAGTTATACTGTCACCTGTTTCTACAGAAACACAAACAATAAATGGTATTGAATTAGGAGGTTCTACATTTTATCATCCATACACGCCGGCTCCAGCTGGTGGTGTAACAAATGATATAAATTCTTGGCCAGGTGATTCTTTAAAAGTGCAGCTTAATGAAGAAGTTTCAAGTGATGCACCAAACCCAATAACTGGTTGGCCAGGTCTTTATAATGGTGATCCTTCAAGTGCAAGTTATAATCCAATGGGTTGGTATAGTTATAAGCTTGTTGTTAAACAAACAGAACAAGACTATTATAATGTATATTTACCTGGAATATTAAATGGATACCCTAATGGTCAAACAGGAGATGATCCAGCAAATACAGTTGGCTTTATAATGTTATTAAATGATAACATAAATAAAGTACCAAGAGATTTATCAGAAGTAGGACCTGAACAAAAACAATTTAGAAGTAGTGTACAGCTTTTTTGTAAAGTAACACCTGATTCAGCTGGTCCTCCTACACATACAGAGCCTAACTATCCTGTAATTAATACAACACCAACGTCGAACACTATAGCTACTATAGCAGACCAACAAGATATATTTGGAGCAAGTGCCACTAACTTAACAGATATATATGAAACTAAATCTGATCCATCTTTAGCAAGATTTACTCAAGTTAGCACAACATCTACAATAGGATCAGCTAGCGCTGCAGGTACATATACTTTTTTACTAGGTGTTTTTGAAACAGCACCTGTTGTTTCTTTATTAGATATATTTTATGAAACAAGTTCTTCTGGATTAATCTCAGATTTAAATGCGTCGGTATCAACTGGTGCTCAAGTAAGTGGTTTTATAAATTTTGATTTTATTCAAACAGAAGCTACTGCTGTTGGCGGTAATATAACAACATTAGCTTTTTCTCCTTCAATAGATACAGTTGCTGGAGATACTGCTATTATAAATTCATCTTTAGCCCTTATAAGTGTTACAGATAGTAACGGTAGTGATGTTACAAGTAATTGGAACCAACCTGTTGCAACTGGTGCAACACCTGCTGCTTATAATATAACAACAAATAAAATTTTATATTACGATACAGATCTTAATAAAAACAATTTTACATTTATATTTGAAGTTACAAACAATGATGGGGCTTCACCTGTAACTACAAGAAACACAGTTAGTAACATAAAATTAGGTAATGTTGCACCTACAATAACTAATACTTTAAATGCAGATGGTCAAATAAGTGTAGGTGTAATACAAGGAACTATAAACGTTATAACAATAACAGCTGTAAATGGTTGTGCAGATACATCTCAAGAAACAAAAGATATAGAGTTTAGTATTAGTCCTTCAACAACTTTACAAATAGACCCAGCATCGGGAGCTATAACAGAACCAACAGGATCAGCAACTGGTTTTGTAACAGCTACAGTTACAGCAACAGATACATCAGGAAGTGGTTTATCAACCAGTAAAACAATTAGAGTTGTTTTTGGTGAAGAACCTATTAATTCTGAGTTTGGTAATGCTAGCAAAACAATAGGTAATGGCGTAGAGTCATCAGGTTTTTATTGGGCTGCAGAAAATGTAGATGCTGTTACTAATGGTGATTTTACACAAATACCATCAATGCTTTTAAACCAAAATGGTAACAACATGAACCGTTTTCCATTAAGTGAAATGTATACAAAAGGTTCTAATTTTACAACTTCTACAGAATCTTATGATAGTAATTTTTCAGATCCTAATGGTAGTAAATATAAATGGTTTTTAAGTAATGAATTAAATAGTGGTAAAAGTGGTTTAACAGCTGGTACTGCTTTTGTTAAAATAGAAATAGTATTAAAAAATATTTGGGCATATGTAAACGATGCTACTATAATGTCTCAAAGATTAAATAGTTTAAGTAATTGTAGACTTTTAATAGGTGTGCCGGTAGCTTTACAATATAGAACAGGTCCTGGATCAACATGGAGTACAGCTACAGATGTAGAAGGAAAACCTATATTAATAGGTGGCACTCAAGCTTTTACAAATATAGGTTCAAGTAATTCTTTGTTAAGTCCAAGATCAACTGGAGGAGTTAGAACTAATGCAACTGAAGTAACTTCAGGTGGTTTTACACCTAGAATACCAGGTACTTTAAAAACTAGTGCAGCTCAATTAAATATACCTATAGAATACCCTAATGCAGCTACTTGTAGTGGTGGTAATTTAAGTGACTCTGTTATATTCCAACAAGTTTCTGTTTTTGGAGATGATCAAATGGCTGCTATCGCATCTAAGTTTGGAGAATACAGACTTTTAGTTTCTTATCCTCAAAATACTTTTTCTCAACAAGGAGCACAAGGTGGTTCAGCAGTATTACCAGCTAATTCAGTAGCAGGTATAGGTTCTGCATGGGATCAGTCGCCGTTTGCAATAAATAGATTTATGGATGTTTCTGTAGATTATGGTGATTTTTATTATCCTCAATTAACTGGAGCTTCTACTAATGGCGTGTATGGTTATAAAATAGCTATAGTAGGTAATACAAATAGAGCAACAGCTTCTTTAAATGCACCTTATATAACTGTATATGCTAAAGAGTGGTCTTTTAGATATGTTACACAATTTTATTTAGATGATAATTTAAGTGTTAAACTAGGTACGGATAGTAATTATGCACTTAATTACGCTGCTAATAATTATTATGTATACACAGGTATAAGTGGAGAAGATTTTAATGTTATACATGGTTCTGAAAATGCTAATACAGGAGGTGATAATGAAACACCTGATTCTAACACAACAAATAGAAGTTGGACAGCTCAATTTGATGTTGATGGTAAAAAAATACCACAAACAGCTTTACCTTGTGTGGCTAACATAACGTAATTAGTTTAAATAACAAGTAATAATAATTATGGGAGTAATTGAAGTAAAATTTTTTAACAGCTTTATTTTAAGAAAGACATTAGATTCTGGAGGACAACCTGTTTGGAACGGCTCTAGAGGTAATGGTACATATCCCAAAACAGCTGTTGTAGATGCAAAAAACTGGGCAGTAGAAGAATCACGAATTAGAGGTGGTTATAACAATACTTCTGTTAGCATAGGTGCTAAAGCTTATTTAGTTGAAGAAGAACCTAATGCTTCTAATAGAGTTAACTCATTAATATACTCAGGTATATTTAACTCAAGAACAGGTATAAATGATACTAACGTTTTTTCAGTAGGTGAAGACATAACTAAAAGTGTAGATCCTGCAAATGGTAGTATACAAAGGTTATATGCAGAAAACACAAACTTAACTATATTTCAAGAGTCTAAAGTAAGTAGAGCTCTTATAGACAAAGACGCTATATATTCAGCTGAAGGTGGTGGAACAGTTACAACAAGTAATGTTGTTATTGGGGCAATACAAGCTTATTCTGGTAATTTTGGTATAAGTAAAAACCCTGAAAGTTTTGCTGAATATGGTTATAGAAAATACTTTACAGATAAAGACCGTAATGCTGTTTTAAGGTTATCTAACGATGGTTTAACAGAAATATCACGTTATGGTATGACTGATTACTTTAGAGATCAATTAAGTGCATTAGATGCAACTAACGATGCTAAAGGTAAAGCTGTTGGTATGTGGGATATTCATAACAAACAGTATGTTTTATCTCTTCAACCTTATAGTGGTACATACTCTACTATTTCTTTTGATGATGATGTAAATGGTTTTCCTAGCTTTTTTACTTATAAACCAACAACAGGTGTTAGTCTTAAAAACAATTTTTATACCACACATGGTGGTATATTATATAAACATTATGATACAAGTGTAAACAGAGGTACTTTTTATGGTACAAACACTAAATCTACAATAAAATTTGTATTTAATCCTAAAGTAAGTATGTCTAAAAACTTTAAAACAATTAACTATGAAGGCAGTAATGGCTGGCAAGTTGATAGTTTTGTTTCTGATATTACAGGTTTAGGAAGTATAGGTACACCTACAAATGTACCTGCTTTTACAGATGGATCTCAAGATATAGTAGGATCAGTAAACGCTACAGGTACAACACTTTCACCAGTTGTATATAGCTATAACCAAGGATCTTACGATAATTACGGTAACGAATACCCAGCGGCCCTTACTCCACCAATTAACCACGCTGGGTTCGACCGTAAGGAAAACAAATATATGGCCAACCTTGTTAACAATAGTTTAGCTACAGCAGGTGAGGTTGTATTTGGTAAAAGTATGACAGGTATAAAAGGTTATTTTGCTACTGTCTCAATGTCTACAGACAGTGTAACTGATATTGGTGGATTAAAAGAATTATTTGCAGCATCATCAGATTATGTAGAATCATCATATTAAATGAAAACAACTAAATCTAATAATAAATTAAGTAAAAGTTTTAATAAAAAAGTTGATGGTGTTTTAAAAAATATTTTATCACAAGAACCAACACCTTGGCTTAGTCATAACAACGGAAAACTTATTAATGAAAAAGGGGCTTGGGGTGAAATTAAACATAATTTTGCACCCGGTATTTATTTAAGGCAAATGGTTTTAAATCCAGGGGCTGTAATAATAAGTGGTATACATAAAAGAGATCATGTTTGGTTTTTATTAGATGGAGAAATAACTGTTGTTACTGAAGAAGATAAACAAGATTATATAGCACCTTATGTGGGTTTTTCAAACGCAGGAACAAGAAGGGTTATTAAAGCTAATGATTATTCTATATTTCAAAATGTTTTTAAAAACCCTACCGATAATAAAGATATAGATTATCTAGAAAATTATAATTATGCTTTAACAACTAAAGAATACAATGAATACATTAAAAACAAATAAATTATGGCAGGAGCAACAGCAGCAATAATAGGTGCCGGCGCATCAGTAATTGGAAGTATATTTGGTGCTAGTTCAGCTAAAAAAGCAAGGAGAGCAGCAGCTAGAAAAGAAGCAGTACTTCAAGGACAACTAAAAGCTTTAGAAAGAAACAGACAGGCTATTATAAACCCTTATGCAGGTGTCACTGATTTGTCTAGTATGGTTCAAGATGTTAGCAGCATGGCTTCAAATCCTTATGATAATTTAGGTGTAGCTACTCAAGCAGCAGAAATTCAAATGGAACAATCAGATATTGCTTTAGCGAATACGTTAGATACTTTACGGGCTACAGGTGCTAGCGCTGGTGGTGCTACTGCTTTAGCTAGAGCTGCTTTACAAAGTAAAAAAGATATATCAGCTAACATAGAACAACAAGAGTCCGCTAACGAAAAACTACGAGCACAAGGTGAAGCTAATTTACAACAAGTTAAAATGGCAGAAGCGCGTAGAGTTCAAGGAGCTTTAATGTCTGAACAAGGAAGACTACAACAAGCTGATGTTTCAGGCAGACAATTTGTTTTTGGACAAAAAGAAAGAAGAGAAACTGAACAGTTAAATAGAATACAAGCGCAAATAACAGGGCAACAACAAGTGCAAGCACAATCAAGAGCAGACAGTGCAAGAGCTATAAGTGCAGGTAT
>TARA_R110002012_G_scaffold137273_2_pt1 | contig 10033 bp, 6 predicted proteins | sample TARA_R110002012 | Tara Oceans TARA_R110002012 (sample SAMEA4396515) | marine metagenome | biome: Westerlies Biome; feature: [DCM] deep chlorophyll maximum layer (ENVO:01000326); material: water (ENVO:00002006), including particulate matter (ENVO:01000060) such as... | depth 40 m
AATCGCAAACGGAACAACAGTAACTGTTGATTTTTCATTGGGTTCTTCTGGATCAGATGTATCACAAGATACAGGAACAGTTTCTTCTACTACAGTTGGTGCTGATGCTGATTTTGCAAATGATCAAATAAGAATATACGACAAAGGTTTTTATTTTGTTTGTTGTAACCTGTGTATAAAGCAATCGGCAACAGCAAACATTATTTGGACTGCTATGGTTTCTACTGATAACACTGGCGGAAGCGCGACTGATGCCCCTGCTCTAAAAGGAATGGAGTACATCACTAATGCAAATGATGTTGCCAATTTTAATATGAGTGGAATTATAGATTGCACTGGGCACACTACATATACTGATGTTTACGCAAGAATTAAACACAACAACGGAAGTAGCCAAAACATATTGCTTCAATACGGTCAATTGTCTGCTGTTAGGATTGGTTAATGGGCTTGTATGCCAATTGTCTTTCTTATGCTCCCGCAGTAAAAAGGGATGCTAGTGCAGATGCTTCTCTAGTTTCTGAACTACAAGCAAGAATAGAAAACCAAAGGGGAGTAATAAACATAGTACCCGGAGAAGGTTCTGTTCTAGGTGTTTGGGTTTACTCTGGCAATATATATGCTTTTAGAAACAAATCAGGATCGGCTACCGCCGGTATGTACAAATCAACATCTACTGGGTGGTCAGAAGTTGATTTAGGTAGCGCACTAAACTTTGATACTACTAAAACAAATGGCGAAATGGTTGTTGGAACAACTATATCTGGCCTTACTAGTGGAGCAGTTGGAACAGTAAAAGGAGTAAGTTACTACGGAAATTGGGATACTGGAGCAAAAGGATTAGTTGTACTAACTGATGTTACTGGAGTATTTCAAGATGATGAAGACATACAAATGTCTACTATTTCTTTTGATGGTGGTGTTACAGAAATATTAGAAGGGGATTTAATTACAGGTTCATCTTCTGGTAGAACCGCTACAGTAAAAAAGATAAACATACTTAGCGGCGCATATTCTACCAATGATGCCGCAGGATATCTTTCTATTACTGGTAACAGTGGTCTTTGGACTAACAACGAAGAGATTCAAGTTAGAGGTGTTAAACGTGCGTTAGTAAATGGAGTGATAGAACCTGCTGTAGTTACTGTTGCAAAAGCAAATGGAGTTTTGTACGAACAAACAATAGAACCAAACGGTTCATACAACTTTGTAAACTTTAATTTTGTAGGTGAAAACTCTTCTGAAAGAATGTATGGCGCTAATGGAGTTGGCAATTCTTTTGAATGGGACGGGACCACGTTTATTAAAATACAAACAGGTATGTCTACAGATACTCCTGAAAATATTAAAGTATTTAAAAACCATTTGTTTTTGTCTTACCCAAAAGGATCAGTGCAGAACTCATCTACTGGTCTTCCTACTACTTGGAGTACTACATTAGGTGCCGCAGAAATTGTAGTTGGGGATAACATAACTGGACTATCTGTAGAAACTAAAGATTCTTTTGCAATATTCGGAAGGAACAATACTTTTATTCTTTACGGAACTTCTAAAGATGATTGGAATCTAACGCAGTTTTATACTGGAACTGGCGCTGTAAGCAAAACTGTAGAGAAAATGCAAACAACTATCTTTTTAGATGATAGAGGAATTGTTTCTTTAGGCTCTACTCTTAACTACGGAGATTTTAAACAGGCTGTTATCTCTGAAAAAATTGATCCGCTTATACAGAAATACAAAAATAAAGTTAGTACTTCTTTAAGAGTAAGGGATAAAAACCAGTACAGAATTTATTTTAATGATAAGACTGGTATTGCAATGACATTTATAAACGGTAAAAACATGGGAATGTTGCCGTTTACTTTAGACCATCAGATTACTTCTTCTGTTTCTGGAGAAGATTCAAACGGAGATGAAGTTCTTTACGGAGGATTTGATGATGGATACGTTAGAAAAATAGACTCAGGAACATCTCTTGATGGTAACACAGTTTACTCTTTTGTAAGACTTGCTTATCACCATTACGGTTCTCCACAGCAAAAGAAAAGATTTAGAGAAATTCTTTTAGAACTAAGCGCAGATACTAATACAACTCTTACCATACAACCAGATTACAACTATGGAGATGGTACTATTCCAACTACTGTTGACTATTCTGTTTCTGTAACTAACGATGAATGGACAGTAGACGACATATCAAGCGACACTTTAGGCATTGCCGTTGTTGATAAAGCAAGAGCAAGAATACATGGTGTTGGAGAAACAATGGGAATCATTATTAAAAATGAATCTATATATGACAAGCCAGTTACTTTGCAGGGCGCTGTTGTTCAGTATTCATTAAGAGGATTAAAAAGATGAGTGGCGGAGAAGATAGGGCAAGAGAATTCATAGAAAGAGAAGCGGCGAATAAAAACCCTAAAGATGCTAAGTTTACTACAAAGCATGGTTCTCAGGGCGTTACTAATCCTGCATTCGCTTCTTATACAGACAAAAATAAAGACTTACTAGCAGACTATAAAAAGAATTGGTCAGGCAAAGGAGTTAGTAAAGCAGAGTACGGTGCTATGCACTATAGTCAGTATGGAAAACAAGAAGGCAGAAGTTTATCTGGTCCTGCAAAAACTGAATCTGGTTCTAGTTCTAGTCCAAAGCCCAAACCAAAGCCAAAGCCAAAGCCCGGTAAAACTCCTGCTAAAAAGTATCCTTTAGAAAGTGTAGATTATGAAGGTCCTCCAAGTCAAGATTGGAGAAATTTTGATCCAACTCCTGTTGGTATAGAAAAACTTGAACCTTTAATGTCTGAGGTTGTTCAGTTTGGACCAAGGTCTGAAGTTGTAGAAAATAGACTTGCTTCTTTAATTGACACTAACAGTCCATTGTTTAGAGCCGCATCAGGACAAGCAATGAGAAGGATGAACGCTTCTGGACTTGCAAATTCAAGCATGGCTCAAGAAGCAGTAATGGACTCTATATTAAAAGTTGCTGTTCCTATTGCTATGGCTGATGCCCAGACGTTTAACAGGCAAAGAATGTTAAACCAAGGTATAACCAACGAGTTTCGTGCCGCTCAGAATGCCGCTTTTTTTGGTCAAATGCAGGCTAGGTTATCAGGTGCTATTAACGAAACACTGCAACATATCTCAGGCGGTTACGCTCTTACCCAGACAAAGATCAATGATCTTACGAAAAGATACGGCATTGATGTTAGTTCGATGACGCAGAAATATGGGATAGATGTTGGCGCTGAAACACAGAGATATGTTGCTGATCTTCAGTTTCAACTTGGTATGGAAGGTATTGAAGTAGACATGGCAAACATATTGTCTGGCGTTCAAGACAATCCTGATGCCGCATCACAACTTTGGAACATGGTATTTGGAAACAATATGGACCCTACAGATTATTTTGCTACATGGGTTGATCAATTTCAGGGTAGTTAATATATGATAAGAATCGCTAATAATAGCGACATAAAACAAATTGCAAACGTTGTAAAAGAAGCACATAAATTATCAATTTCAAATTCAGTTCCATTAAATGAGAAGACTCTTGAAAAGAATCTTCAAATATGTATTCTCTCAAAAGAGCATTTAGTTAATGTCGTAGACCTCGGAACAGTAGAGGGTGTGTTCATAGGCGTAACGCACCAGTTGTGGTACTCCAGAAAAAAACAAGCGGCTGACCTTTTCTTCTACGTTACAGAAGACGGTAAGGGTTGGGGCGCATCTCTTCTAAGAAGATACATCCAATGGGCTAGAACCAATCCCGGCGTTGCTGAAATAAGCATGGGTGTTAGTTCTGGAATTGGAGATATAGAAAGAACTTGTAAATTATACGAAAGGATGGGCGCGGTAAAAACAGGAGATAATTTTGTTTTGCCAAAGGAGAAATAAATGGGAAGTGTAGTTAAATCAATAGGCAAGGTATTTAAAAAGATAGGCAAGGGTCTTAAGAAGATCGCTCCTGTTCTTCTTATTGCCGCCGCCGCTTATGTTGGATACGGTTACGCCACAGGATGGCAGGGAGCAGGCTGGCCCAGAATAACTGAATGGGGTAAATCCCTAATGGGCGGGGTAAGAGGAGGGTCAACTCTTTCTGAATCAGCAGTTCAGGCTAGTGAAGTATATGCTAATCCTGCTTCTGGAATGGCTACGAGTGCTGTTACTACTCCTGCAAGTTTCCCACCTGATGTTGTCGGTGAAGTAACTGATGGCACTACATACCTTGGTCCTAACGTAGAACCTTTTAATCCAATCACTACTCAAAGTGGTACCCCGGTTACTAGCAACACTACGTTTCTTGGTTCTAGTGCACAACCTGTTAGCCCAATCACTACTCAAAGTGGTTCGGGATTGGGATTGTTAGGTGAAAGCCAACCCGGATTTCTTGAAAGTATTGGAAATACACTTGTCCCTCCTGCAGGAGCCGCTACTCCATCTGGTAGTTTTGCAGGTCAACAACTTTACTCTGGTCCGGGAATTCAGGATGATGTTGCAACCGATGTTGCAACCGATGTTGCACAAAGTACCGCAAGCGGTTCCACTCTTGCCGCGTTAGAAGAAATCCCTGATAGTTCTTATGACCAGAATACATTAACAGGATCAGGGCCGGGTCTTGAAACTCTAGGCACACAGTCTACTGGCATTAATAAAGGTAACTTACAGGACATATCTAATTGGTCGCCCGGATACTCAAATGCTTCAGACACGTGGGATTGGCTGAAAGATAAAATTCCAACTGAATTAATGGGGGAAGCATGGGGATTTTATAAAAACTTATGGCAAAAAGACCCATTGGTTGCGCTATATGGTAGTCAAAAAGTATTAGAAATGGTGCTGACTTACCTTGACAAGTCAGAAGAAACGAAGTCATACCAAAAAAGACACGTAGCAGGAATGCCTCCACGGTCTATGTCTGATGTTATGAAGACCCATAAAAGAGCAAAAGCCGCAGGACTTAGACACAATAAAACTGGCATATGGGCTGACTCTGGCGTGAAAATGTCTTCTATAAATAACCAACCTCCGGGCTTGCTTGGAAGAAATCCGCAGAGGACAACAGCATGATAGGCCAAGGAAACACTCAGCCTGCAACAGAGCAGGAAAAAAAACATGCACAAATAATTTTGCAGAATATAGAAAACTATTTGTTTGATGATAATGCATATGAGCATGTGGTTAATAAAATTAGAGAAGGTGCTGAAGACCCTGCAACCATGATCGGCGCTATAGTTGGTCAGTTACTTCACTCTCAAATGGTGGCCGCTAGGGGAGCGGGTAAAGAGATATCAAGAGATATTTTAATTCCTATTGCCGCTGAAATTGTAAACGCAATTATAGAGATAGCAATGGATGAGGGATTAATCAACATGCAGGACGAATCCCAACTAGAACAAATACAAGGAGATGCAATGATCTCTGCTGTTGATGCTTACATGTCACTTGGTGACGATGGAGTTAACAAAGAATCAGCAGGCCAGTTTACTAAAGATGTTATGCAGGGAAGTATGAACTCTCCTAAAGCCCAACAGGGAATGCTTAACAACATGGTAGGGGGTGGAGTATGAGTACTGCAAGTAGATTACGAGCGGCTATGACGCCTCTTGGAGAAGGGATTCAGGGACTGCTTGGACTTCAAGCAGAAAGGGATAAACAAAAGTCCACCTCTGCTATGGCAAAACAGAAACTAACTGCTGAGATGCTAACTAGTAGTTTTACAGAAGCGGCAACACACTACAACACTTTGTTAAACAGTGATAGTGTCACTAATCCAGAAATGAAGCCGTTGCTAGACAGTGCATTTAACAATTATCTAAACGCACAAAAAACAAGAAATATGTTTTTTGGTATTAAAACTGATCCTAACATGACTGCGTTTGAACTTGTTAATCACGAAATGATGGCTTTTCCAGAAGACAAAAGATCATGGACTGATGCTACTGCTGAGTTAATAACAAGAAAATACCCCAATCTTGATCCTAATGTACTTGCAGGCGTTGAAATTATATGGAAAGCAAGTCAGCCCAAAGCAACTGATGCCCAGAAAAAAGCGGCATTAGAGTTTGCACCAGATGGGTCTATTGCTAGTGGAGATACGTCACTTGCATATGGATTTGATTACGTTCCAGAAGAAATAAATTTGGGAGGCCCTGCTTGGCTTGATGATGCTTTAAATTTTTTAAAACAATCTTCAGTTAAACAAGATGTTAGGGATGCACAAGCGCATAGGAGATGGTCTGAAACATCTGATGAAAAAGCATTACGCATGGGTCTTCCAGTGGAGAGTACAGCAACTCCTTCCCCTTCTTCTGCTTCATTTAATCCCGGCGGGAGAAGTTCTGTAGTAGATCAAATTCTTTCTGATGAAGAGCCGACAGGAGAGACATCAAAGTTAATTCCTCAGAGTGCAGTAGATGCGCTTGGTAACTTAGAGGATCAGTTTGGCAATGGCACTGGTGGGCTGATGTCTCTTGCTGACACTATTAAACAAGGTCAAGAGCAAACCACTTCTCAAAGAGTAAAAGAATTCTTTGATGAATACATTTTGTACATACAAGAATACGGACAGAAACAGGCAGACCAGTACATGTCAAGAGCCTTTGCTGAATTATCAGACCCAGAAAAGCAAGAAGTTACAGAAATCCTAGCATAGTCTGAAGCCTTTGCCTAAGACTGAGAGAGAGAAATATGGTTGAATACTACAGGGAAGGTGCGCTCGTAGGCGAAGAAGCGCCAACAGATACAAGAACACAGGCAGAATTGTTTGAACAAAACCCTGTCTTTCCATCCTTACAGCCTATACATAGTTTCCCTTCTCCCGAAAGAGGTGACATAGGCCTTGCATTTTCTAAAGGTACAAGACTTCTATCTGGTTCAGCCGAAGTAACATATAAAGGATTTACAGGCGAGTTATTAAAACAACTTGGACTAGAAGAAGCGGGACAAAATTGGCTAAGTGATGCCTATCAGTCCGGTATTCTTATGGGCATGGATGTCAACGAAATTGACGCGGAACTTAAAGGCCCTAAAAATCTAGGCGAGATCGAAGATTGGAAAGGTGCTATTGCTTGGGGTGTTAATGCAGTAGCAGAACAAGTACCCAATCTTGTAACCACATTTGCTCCTGCTGTAATAGGAACGCTTATTTTAAAAAGACCAACGTTAGGTACTGTTGGCACGTTAGGTACAATAGACTTTCTTAATACCGCTGAAGTCTACACTGACCTACTCATGGAAACTGGTGAAAGCAGGCCTGCTGTTGCGGCGGCTACTGGAGCCTTGATGAGTTCGTTAGACATGATTGTTCCTATGAAGATTATAGGACGTATGAAAAAAGGTCCCGAGTTTGCCAGTTGGCTTGGCAAGAAAATGAAAGACCCTAAAAGCGGCATTCCTCTCAAGATCGGTAAAGCCATAAGCATGGGTGTTACTGAAGGCACCACCGAATATATCCAAACCATGTTTGAAGGCATGGCCCTCAACTACGTGCAGGAGAAAGACCTCCTCACGGAATTCTCACAAGCCCAACAAGAAGAGCAACTAGAAGCAGGTGCTAGGGGCGCTCTTATTGGAACCCTCCTCGGTATACCTATCTCATACTCTGGCAGATCAGCCAGAAAAAAAGCAAAAAACTATTCACAAAACATTATTGATAAAACCCAACAGGGTATTGTTGAATCTAATGAGGCTCTAAACGCCCAAGATCAGATTGTTTTAAACAGTAGCAATATGCCAACTGGTCCAATTGCAGGAACTGCACAGGGCTTGTTAAGTTTAAAACAGTTAACTGGAGGTAGAACTCCTCAAGAAGTAACAACTATTAATGAGTTAGACTTTAGTTTGCCTCAACCTGAATCTATAGATAGTATTTTTGAAGAAGAGATTTCTCAACCAGAATACAATCTATACATCAGGACAGGAGAAATTGCGCCACAACGTTTGTATCGTATAGCAAGAAAAATTTCAAAGAATCAAGAACTAAACCCTATTGAGTTTTCTGTTTACGATGGCAATAGATCGCAGGTAGAAAGTATTCTGGCTGACATACAGAATAAAGATAGACAGGGTAAGATTCTAAAGCAATCTATTGCAAGAACAAAAGCGGGAAGTATTGCGGCAATATTAAACAGAGACAGTGTATCTAATCCAGAACTAGACATGTTGTCTAGGCTTGGTGATCCATTGCAAATTGCACAAGAGCAAGGAAAAAAGAATCAACTTTTTAGAAGGATGAAAGGACCAAGAAGGCTTCCTGCTCCCGCCGCTCCTGTAGATAGAAGTGTGCCACTTACAGGGCCACCTGTTGTTGAAAGAGGTAAGACAGGTATTAGGAGAGTGCCCACAGAATCAACTCAAGATATTTTATCTGGTCTTGAATATGGTGCCAAGGGTAAAGAGACTGCTAGAACTAAGATGACTGCACTTGGTTGGAATGTTACTGGAGAAACTCTTTCTATAAATCCAACTACTAGAGATGAACCCGCTTTTGAAGGAGACACAGATTTAAAAAGGACAATCAAAAAAACAGCGGCAGGTCCTTACGATTTTACATACGTATACGAAACAGATAATCATATACTAAAGAAAGAAGATGGCCTTAAAAAATCTCGGTGGGAAATCACTGATAAAAAAACTGGCAAAGTAATTGACAGTGCTTGGGGAGAAGGCGGGATGAGGGTGCTTTCTGAAAAATATGAAAGCAGGCCTGTTGATGTTGTACAAAAAAGACAACGAGAAGATCAAGAAAAGGAAGTTGCAGGCATTTCATTTGAGCAGGCTTTGGCAAGACAGGGAAGACTAGAAGCAGGAGAGAAAGACACTGTTAGATTTTATGTCAGGACTCCTGAAGGAAAATGGGCATACCCTAACGACGAAACTTTTACAGTTAAAAAGATAGAGCATACATCTCCAGAAGGAATAACAGGACAACAATTCACGGTAGAAACTCCAATTACCACAACTTATACGTTAGTGCCTACTAAGGGCGGCACTGAGTTTAAAGAAATAATTGGACCAATGCAAGACGACATAAGAATTGTTCCTCGTCTAAGGGCCGCTTGGAAATACCCTCAATTTTTTGGTGAGCCAGTAACAGAGATAGATGCCCAAATTGAAGAGGCAGGTGAAGGTCTTTCAACTGACTTAACCGACGCAGAGTTAGCCAGTCTTCCAAAGAAAGACAGGGACAGAATTGCCGGAACAATAACAGTAGACGAGTTACAGAAATACACTGACGAAGGAAAAAAGAAAGAGACACTTCAAAGAATTTCTGAATTCTACGATAGGCTAGATAATGACCCTGACTTTAGATCAGATGTTGAAGACGCTATTACTAGGGTTAGTCTAACAAGGAATGCTCTTGAGGCAACTGGAACTAAAACTTATAGGCCATTTGCTAAACGAGAAGCAAAAATCCAGATAGCATTTCCTGTTGTTACTGATAACCTTAACTTGCTATCTAAAAGTAGCATGGAGGCTGTTGAGGAATGGATAGATAATTCATTAACGGTTTACATTCGTAAAAACGAATTGCCTTCTGCAACAAAAAGCATAGAAGAAGAAAAAGCCGCAACAAAAGATTTACAGAATGTAGATGTAAATAAATTAGTTGCCAAAGGAGAAGCAGATAGGCAATCTACTGATCTTGAAGAGGGAACTGATGAAGCAGGTCCTGCTCAAACTGCTGAAGAAGCAGAGCAAAAAGCAAATGAAGCAGGCGAGGTTGCAAGAATAACTGAAGAACAGTATAGAGATGATGTCTATGTAAAAAAGATTTACAAAAGCGATGAGTCTCTTTACAAAGTATTTGGATTAGAAGATGCTAAAGTAAACAAAAGAAGGGGCACAGTAAAAACTGCTATAACTAAACGAATCGACAGAAGGCAAAAGGGTAAGGTCAAACTTACTAAGGCTCCTGAAACAGAAAGGAACTACGTAGAACTAGATGCTCTAGACATAGACACTGGAGAAAGACCAACACCTGATACAACTAGAGTAAAGGTGCGTGAATCAGTAGCAAAAGAGAAAGGGCT
>TARA_R110002012_G_scaffold5123_1_pt1 | contig 10030 bp, 8 predicted proteins | sample TARA_R110002012 | Tara Oceans TARA_R110002012 (sample SAMEA4396515) | marine metagenome | biome: Westerlies Biome; feature: [DCM] deep chlorophyll maximum layer (ENVO:01000326); material: water (ENVO:00002006), including particulate matter (ENVO:01000060) such as... | depth 40 m
TAGCAGGTCCACTTTCCAGTTTACGGGAGATCTGTGGCAGGGGTGCAATTCACTTGCTCCGAACCTATTGTGTGCAACATGGACACAGTAAATTGATTACGTTGAGATTTAATCGATAATTCCGTGAGATTTATGCTTTAAATATTTCTTTAAACTAGAATTTATACAAATGGGTAGTTATTCAGAATTATATCTCGGTGAATATTTGTTTGCATGGAAATATGACGTTCCATCTTTCATGACTCTTTTCTTTAAAGAAGATATGTTTTACAAAGAAGAATCGCCAGATGGTGATAGCGGAGATATAATACTAAAAGAGGTAGGATATAAGTGTACTATTAATGATTCTAAAAAAATATTGGATGATTATGGTTATGACTTTCAAGCAATCGTTAAATTATATCAATTCTTCTACGTAAGATGGATCGAAGATGTTAAGTACGACATATTTGAGGTTTTTGTGTCTGACCATGAAGACAAAACATCAATAGAGCAACAACTCGAATTTAAGAGGTATTTGGCAGCTTATCCAAACTTATCCTATGAAGAGGAGTTGCGCTATTTTATAGAAGTTTTTAGGGATGTTTTAAACGAGATGCATAAAGAACTATTGGATGATATAGATTTACGCTTTAAGTCAGTAGATTTTGATGCTTTGGAACTTTTTATACATGGAAAAGAACTTCGATATCCTCCGTTTGTGGTTTTGATTTTTAGGTTGTTTGATTGGTTTATATTGGAAGAATATTCGGAAATTTTAGCAATGTTATATTTTAGGGTGTTCTTGGAAATAGTTCCGGGAAATTCAATTTTTAAGCTTGATCTCCATGATATAATTGAGGAAGAAGAACATGTAAAAGACTTACACTCAGAATTAGCAATAAGGCTTATTGATAAGATTAGTTTATATAATAATTTTTTCAATCCTCTTTTAGCTAAGGAGGATTTTATTAAGGAAAAGTACATTAAACTAAAGGGTATAGAGCTTTTAACAAATTGTTTGAGGGAGGAGAGCTCTTACAAGAAGGGGTTGCAACTAGAGGAGTTGACAGAACTAATTTTCACTTCAAATAAAAGCCTTGAAATATCAAGTAGTAGGGTTGAAACTGGTGATGAGGAAATTGATATAGTTATTATGAATAAATTGGAAACAGCTTTTTGGAGATCCTTTGGTTCAATGATTTTTGTTGAATGTAAAAATTGGAATACTCCTATTGGAGCTAAAGAGATGAGAGATTTTGAGACAAAATTAAGAAACCACCAAAACATAACTTCCCTAGGTATTTTTGTGTCGATCAATGGCTTTACTAAAGAATCCATTAATCATTTAAGGAGAATTGGAAGGGAAAAGTACCATATTGTCATCATAGATCAAGATCATATAAATGAATATCTGCACAGTAAAATGTCGCTATTTGAATGGTTAGAGAAACAGGTGAAAATAATCTATTGATATTTTAATGTGTTTCCAGTTAAATTCAAAAATCCTATTTGGTATACTTTAGAAAGGTATTGGGCATTGAATTCTACTATCAAAAGTTTAACAGGAAAACTCAAGTTTTGGAGAAAAATTGGTTGTTATGTGATTGTTCTGCCTTCAGGTCTAGGATCTGACAACCTAAGTCCCATTTTTTACAATTGGCAGCCTGCCAAAACCCCAAAATCGTATATTTAAGAACTAAATATGATCGCCTTCGAAAATAAACCACCGATAGGGTAGGGGATTGAATCCTTCGGGATGCTTTTAATATTCTACATCTACCTAATGCTTAGGTTCATACGAGGGTGAAAGTGTGCTGGCATGGAAAGCTATGGTATCAGTTTCAAACTCAGTTTTCCTCGATAATAGATTGGGTTTTGGACTTTAGGTTCACTAGCTAGGAAAATTAAACGCTTTTGTAATCTGAAAAAATATGAAATTGTTAAAAAGTAAAAACGAAATAGAACTTCCAGAGCAACACAAATTTTGAGTTTTTTAGAAAAGGAATCATGGAGTTAAAAGAATTAAGACAAAAAATAAAAGATGCTCCAAGTAGTGAATTGTTCTCAAGCAAAGAAATTCAATTCAATCTCCCTAAGGTGAATATTCAAAGGAAATTCACGGGGATTTCTGCATTCTATGAATACTTGCTTAATCAAATAGCTGGCTTTAAAAATCTTGGGAGTGATATTCCTCAAGAAATGAAAAATTCATTGAGCTATTTTCAAGACTTAGAGAATAAAGTGATATCATTCATCAATGGATATTACAATGTGGATAAAAATGACTTTTCTTCAGTCTGGAATAGAGATGTTTACAATTATTTGTCTTTAAACAGAGCTTCTTCAATTTTCGAGTATAATGCTCCGGTAACAGATTTTTTGGTTGAAATATTTCAGAAGAAGAATAGAAATTATAAAGGTGCACTAGATTACATTTCCGATTCAATAGTTGTAAATGAGCTTCGTGAAAAGAATTATTTGAATGGTCTCATCTTAGCTTATGAATACTTTCAAAAGGGAGAAACTGAAATTGAAAAAAGGAGAGTTAGGGAAAAGTCTTCGCTCACCAAACTCAGAAATCAAATAGATAAATATATTTCAGAATCAGAGCAACATTTCATTGAGCTATCGAAGAGCTTCGAGTCCAATGTAAAATCAACAACAAATGAGATTTTAGCCTACAAGGAGGATAAAAGTAAGACTTATGAAGAGTGGTTTGATAAAACGTCCCAGGGCTTCTTAGCATTTGATACTGCTTCTAAGAAAAAAGTCTCAGATCTAGAAACGCTCTACAGGGATAAATTAAAGCTCGAAGCCCCAGCCAAGTACTGGAATGATAGGGCCGTTAAGCTTCGAAAAGAAGGTAATCGTTGGCTTACAAGTCTCGTAATCATCACGTTAATTGGTATAGGATTATTTATTCTATTACTTAATTTTCTTTCGAATGGAGTTCTTGAAGATATTTTCAGCGATACAGCCACAGCAATTAAATGGTCAGTGATCTTCATAACCTTTGTCTCGTTTTTGGCATTTTTGATAAAAACCTTTTCAAAGCTTACTTTCAGTACTTTTCATCTCGTCAGGGATGCGGAAGAACGGGAGCAGCTTACTTTCGTATTTTTAGCCATGCAAAAAGAACAGGCCATTGATCCTACAGAGCGCCACTTGATTATGCAGTCGCTTTTCAGTAGGGCAGACACAGGCTTGTTAAAAGATGAAGGATCTCCAACCATGCCAGGTAATATTTTTGATAAAATAGTGGCGAACAGCAAATAATAGTAACAAACAGAGTAATTATTTAAGTAGGAGTTAATTATAATATGTTATCAAACGAATTAAAATCAAAAATCAATAAGCTTTGGGATAAGTTCTGGAGCAGAGGTATTACAAACCCCATTACTGCTATTGAGCAAATCTCTTATTTGCTTTTTATGCGAAGAATAGATGATGCAGATGTATTGGAAAAAGCAAAAGCAACTTTCGCAGAGCAAGAGTACAAATCAATTTTTGACGGACAGGAAGATTGTCGTTGGTCGTATTTCTCTCAACTCGACCCTGATACTATGTTAGAAATAGTTTCTAATAAGGCATTTCCGTTTATAAAAAATCTCAATGATCCTTCTCAACCTTATTCAAGGTACATGGAGAATGCCATGTTTATCATAAACAATTCAGCCTTGTTGGATGAAGCCGTTAAATCCATTGATGAACTTTTTGCTGACATAAAAAAACAACAAGACGAAGGACAGCAATTTCAGGACACCCAAGGAGATTTATACGAATACCTCATAGATGAAATGGGTTCTGGAGGTAAAAACGGACAGTTTCGTACTCCAAGACACCTTATTCAACTGATGTGTGAAATTATAGACCCAGACTGGACGGATAAAATTTGTGACCCAGCTTGCGGAACAGGTGGTTTTTTAGTGGGTGCATACCAACATGTACTAACTAAATACACCAGTCCTGAAGAAATTATTGAAGATGAAAATGGCTTAAAAAGATTCAGAAGGTTTGGCGGTGATAAAATAAGCAAGCAGGAAGTTTGGGATAATCTCTGGGAAAAAACATTCTACGGGTTTGATGTTGATCAAACCATGGTGCGGATTGGTTTGATGAACTTAATGCTACACGGTATCAAAATTCCTCAAATTGAAAATACTGATACGCTCTCAAAGAAATATGACCAAAAATATCCAGATGGGGAGTATTCTGTGATAATGGCCAACCCACCATTCACAGGTAGGATTGATAAAGGAGGCATGAGTGATAAACTCAAAATCACGGGAACGAATAGTGAATTACTCTTTCTTGTGCGTATTTCCAAAATGCTTCGTCCAGGAGGAAAGGCTGCCGTAATCATTCCTGAAGGTGTTTTGTTTGGAGGTAGTACAGCTCAAAAACAAACACGAGAAATACTTTTAAAGGACAATCAACTTGAAGCCGTAATATCTCTTCCAAGTGGAGCATTTAAACCATACACAGGTGTAAAAACAGCCATATTAGTATTTACTAAGGCAGAGGAAGAAAGCACCAAATGGCATACTGAGAAAGTATGGTTTTATGAGTTAAAGAATGACGGATATAGTCTGGACGACACTAGAAAGAAATTAGCAGAAAACCCTTTACCTATTGCAGTTGATGCCTATAAAAAAAGAACAACACAAAAACCTATTGAGAGAACTAATCATTTTTATGTGCCGCTGGCCGAAATACAAGAAAATGGACTTGACTTGAGCTTCAATCGCTACAAAAAATTTGAATACGAAGAACAAACCTACGAACCACCTCAAAAGATATTGGAAGCTCTTTTTGTTTTAGAAGACGAAATACAAAAGGACATGCAAGAACTTAAAAAGTTAATTGGGTAATGGAAAGAGCTATAATAACCGATTTAATTGAAAGTAAAATTTCTGGTGAATGGGGAAAAGAACCTTCAGGTGATAATGCTGTATTTGTTATCAGGACAGCTAATTTTACTAATTCAGGTATTATCTCATTCGAAAATGTTGTTAAAAGAGATATTGATGTAAAAAAAGTTGAAAAGAAAAAACTGAATCATGGAGATATTATTATTGAAAAGTCTGGTGGTAGTCCGAAACAGCCAGTAGGAAGAGTTGTCTATTTTGAGAAATCTAGTAGTGAGGCATACCTATGTAATAACTTTACTACTATTCTAAGACCTAAAAAGGGAAAAGTAAATCCCAAGTATCTCTTTTATTTACTTTACAATAATTACCAAACTGAAAAAGTTTTAGAATTTCAGAATAAGACAACAGGAATTATTAATCTAAAATTAGACCGATACATTGAAAGTGAAATTTCTTATGAACCCAACCTAGAAACTCAGAACAAAATTGTTGCTATTTTAGATAAGGCTCAAACTATACTAGATAAGCGGGTAGAAACGATTGTCAAATACGATGATTTGATTCGCGCAACATTCTTAGATATGTTTGGGAACATAGCAAATAACCCCAATGGATTTGATAAAAAACCACTAAAAGATTTTGGCGAAATAATAACAGGAAACACACCACCACGTAAAGACAAAAACAACTACGATTCAAACTATATAGAATGATTAAAACTGACAACATATTAAGCCAAAGTCATTTTCCAACTCAAGCTTCTGAGTATTTATCTGAAACTGGATTTGAAAAAGCAAGATCTGTAAATGAAAATGCTTTATTAGTTGCTTGTATAGCAGGAAGTATTGGCTCTATTGGTCGTTCGGCAATTACCGACAGACGAGTTGCTTTTAATCAACAAATAAATGCGGTTGTTCCTAACGAAGACGTTTCTATATATTTTCTGTATTGGATGTTCAAGATTTCAGCTAAATATGTGCAATCTCATGCCACAGGCGGTATGAAAAAGTTGCTTACAAAAGGAGAGTTTGAAAAGGTTCTCTTTATAAAGCCTACTCTCAAAGAGCAACTGAAATTTGAAGAAATCGCAAAAAAATATTCGGTTTTTCAACAAAAGCTTATTGGTCATCAAACTCAATCAGAAAATCTATTAAAGAGCCTTTCGCAACAAGTATTCAGTGAAAGAATAGTTGTGGATGTTGATGCTGAATTAGAAGCATTGATTGATTCCATTGACTTAGATAAGAATGATGAAGAAAACATGATTAGCAGTATTGTTAATGATGTCACATTTATTCAACGATTAATTGATCGTTTAAATGAACAGGAATTTGAGGATATGACTCAATATGATAAAGCTAAATACATCCTTTTTAGAGTTATGAAGGAAGAAGAAAATTTAGTGAAGCAAATTTTTAAGGATAACAAAATTCAATTGACCTTGCACAATGAAACTACTTAAACTCAAAATTGAGAATGAAGACGGTTTCAGAAGCTTGCAGCAAGATTTTGAAATTAATTTTCATTCATTAGCTGATACGGAAGCAATGGAACAATTTCGTCCGTTCTGCTTTGCAGGTTTAAACGGTAGCGGAAAATCCAATGTATTAGAAGCACTGGCAAATATCTTTTATCATTTGGAGGTTTGTGTTGCTAAGTATTTACCCGATAGCATTAAAGACCCAAAGAATTTCAAACGCAATGAATGTACCCCTGATGCTTTTACTTTAGAATATTTGATTGGGCAGCACAACAGAAAGCGATACACCCTTTTTTACTTTGATAAAGTTGTAATATCAAAAAAAGCAGGCGAAGAGCCGGGTATAAAAGTCTATGGATATCCATTTAAGGAAGAGAATATCATAATCCCTAACCCTGAAACTACTAAAGAAGACAAAAAGAATGGCCTAATCAATTCCTCAGGTAAAGTACTCGAAGAGCAAGACAAAATGTACTTACCTGCTCATATCATTGGTTACTCGTCCGGTGAAAATGAGATTTTAAGTTTGCCATTTATCAAAAGCCGATTAATCCATTTAGACGAATACAAACAAGCTACAAAAAATGAACACCCTTCATTTGACGAGCCTGAAAACAGCTTGATTTATATAGACAATAACATGAGTCAGGCGGTTCTATTGGCGTGTTTGCTTTTTGAAAAAGAAAAAACTCTTGCCCCACTAAGAGATATTGACAACACAGGCATTTTAGGGTTGAGGAATTTCAGAATGAATATTCACTTACACGATTTTGAGTTTCAAGATGAGAAAACAAAAAAGTCTATAAATGTCCCTATTCTTAAACTGCTCGAACAAAACCAACTGGATGACCTAAAAAAATGTGCTACTTCTTGGTTTTTAGACCAAAAAACAAAAACGATGTGGTTAGACTTTTATGTAAATGATGCCACGAAAGAAGCGTTCAAAGAACATTTTCATTCCTCTTTAGAGTGCTTTCAGTTTTTTAGGTTACTATATGAACTGAATAATCATTTTGTGGATGAAGAAACGAAAGATGATGTATACCGTTCTAAAGGCGTTTATACAGATGGGAAATTGCCAGTAGGTAGTCCTCGACAAGATGTGTTTCACTTTTTGGATTTCTACATTACCAAAAAGCTTAAAATGGGCAAAGTTAAAGATTTGCTACTGAGAAGCTTTTCAGATGGCGAACACCAATTTATCCATACAATAGGAATTTGTTTATTACTCAAAGACAAACGTTCTCTTTTGCTTTTAGACGAACCAGAGACTCACTTCAATCCTAGTTGGAGAGCTAAATTTGTAAAAATATTGAACGATAGCATTTCATCTGGAAATCCAAAAGGCCTACCAAATGGAGACTTCAATGTTCACCTACTCAAAGACGTTTTATTGACTTCTCATTCACCATTCATTATTTCTGATTGCTTGCCTGACAATGTAGTGCTTTTTGAAAAGGATGATAAAGGAGATACAACTGCTAAGAAAGCCAGTGAATTAGGAATTGATACTTATGGTACATCTGTAAATCTTCTAACTAATAGAATCTTTAAAAACAAAGAGACAATTGGCACTTATGCTTTGTCAAAAATGACTGAATTCAAAAAACGTTTCGATAATGAAGAAAAAACAGAAGATTTAATTGAAGAATTGAACAATGAATTTGGTGATTCAATTGAAAAGCTAATGCTAATAAAGGAAGTTACAGACAAGAAGTAGGCAAATGCTAAAACCATATAATTATTCATATTCCAAAATTCAAAAGGTACAGTCATTTGTTAATCACGTAATGCTTGATGTGATTTTTAATGCTAAGAATATCGCAGCTGTTACCTTCAGTTCAATATTGGTTTTACCCAAATACAGAAACCTTATCGATGGTATCAACAATGATTATGTTTTAACCCCATTAGCAGAAGCTTACATAATTTGTAAAACACTTAATCGTACCCAAATCAAGCTGTTGAAGACAGCAGTTTACAACAACAATAAAATTAGAGAATTATGCAATGGTGATATTGAGCCTGTAAAATATGATCAAATAGAGGCCATAGATGTCAACCTCAAAAAAGCGATCAAAACTTTTTGCGATAGTCTCTACGACCACTGTATAAAGCGCGCCCCCTTTTACACTGAGTATGAAGACATAAATGCTTATTATAAAACAGTAGTCAAAAAATCTTCAGTTTGTAAATGTTGTGGCATCCATAAAGTACTAACTCAATTTCACACTCACAGAAGTGCGTTAGACCATTATCTACCAAGAAAACATTACCCATTCAATTCTCTAAATTTTAAGAACCTTATACCAATTTGTGACATTTGTAATGGTAAGTATAAGTTGAGTGAAGACACTCTATATATTACAAACAACAAAGGCAAAAAGAATGAAAGCAAAACAAGAACAGTTGCTTTTTATCCATATAGTAGAACAACGCACGATATTGAAATTGATATAACATTTAACAAAGCGTTTGATTCAACAATAGAACCAGAAGACATTGAAATTGACATTACAAGCACTGGTAGTACTGACAAAATAACTTCTTGGGATCGAATATTTGGGATAAAGGAAAACTTCAAAGCGGAGTGTTGTACAGACGAAATGAGAATGTACTATGAGGAGCAATATATTGCTGATATGAATTTTGGAAAAACACATGAACAGTACATTGATATATTAGAGAGGAATAAATATGGCGACATGAATTTCTTGAAAATACCATTTCTTAAGGCTATTAATAAATAATAAAACGAATGAAAGTTTATGTTCTCCCAACACTCACTTTCAAGCAAATTTGCAGGTCGCTCAATGCCAACGCACGATCAAACCCTGCAAAAAAGCTTTCAATTCCCTATTTTTCTTCACTTTTTAATTAGTGGTTAGAATAAGTTTGCCTAAAAAAAACTTTATGTATGAAATAATTGAAGTCTTTTGCTCTGTTTGGATTATTTAAATTCAGTAACTGGAGAGTCTGGAATAAAATCCTTAGGTGAACATCCCATTTCCTGAGCTAATATGTTGAGATGGTTTAGGTTATATTTACTTGGATGATTCGGGCTTTCAATTTGTCCAATAAATCCTTCTGAAAAGTTTAAAATTGCAGCAATATCCCTTTGCCCCCATTCTCTTTGAATTCGTGCGTCTTTAACGTTTTGAATTACAGCTAATTCGAAGTTTGTTTTTTTTGCCATTGCTGTTTGCAAATACAAAAATCTTTATTAGTTTAGCGCTTAGTTATTACTAAGCAAAATTTCTACAATTTGTAGTTTTTGTTTATTTGTGATTCTTATAGTGGATATATTCCTCAAAGCATCGCACTTACTACCTCGATACCGAAACCTAGGAAATTTCGAAGAACATGGGGCATAAGTGGTATGCTCACGCCATTGGCGTGGGCTCTTCTTATCCGTGTTCAAGGTCAATCCTAGGTACTAGGTGTCGGTAAGTTGAGTTACACGCCTTTTTTTGGTTTGTTCTCAACTTGGAAATAGTTATAAACCCAAGTATCATGGAACCGACCTTGATTTTTTCTGGATTAAGTAGCTTCCTGGGATCAGTATTCCAGAAGAAGGATCTGTCTGAGCTTTTTTACATTGGGTCACATTGCTCATTACCTATTGCCTTTTATTCATTACCAGAGGAGGATGGCATCACCGCGGTAGATCGCCTGTATCCTCTAAAGCCCAAGAATC
>TARA_R110002012_G_scaffold280475_1_pt1 | contig 10018 bp, 7 predicted proteins | sample TARA_R110002012 | Tara Oceans TARA_R110002012 (sample SAMEA4396515) | marine metagenome | biome: Westerlies Biome; feature: [DCM] deep chlorophyll maximum layer (ENVO:01000326); material: water (ENVO:00002006), including particulate matter (ENVO:01000060) such as... | depth 40 m
GAACTTCCGTCTCGTGGTAAGTTCTATTCTACAGATCATCCCCTTCATGATAAAGAAGTGATTGAGATGAGGTATATGACAGCAAAGGACGAGGATATTTTAACTTCCCCTGCTTTGCTTAAGAACGGCGTAGCGATTGACAGATTGATTGAGAATCTTATTGTTGATAAGAATGTTGCAGCAAATAGTTTGTTACTTGGCGACAAGAACGCTGTAATTCTTGCCGCAAGAGTCTCCGGCTATGGAGAGCAATACGAAGTGAATGTTAATTGTCCAGCATGTGGCACGACAATTGAACACTCATTTGATTTGTCTCAGATTCCACACAACCATGGTGTTCAACCTGATGATGATACGGAGAACATTTCGCTAACACCAGAGGGTACATTTCTTGCTACGTTGCCAAAGACACAATTTACTGCCGAGTTTAGGTTGCTAAATGGTGAAGACGAAACATATATAGAACAAGCGGCTTCGAAGTTGAGGAAATTAAATTTACCAGAGTCCTCCTCTACAACCTTGCTAAAACAACTTGTTGTATCAATTAATGGAGTGAATGTGCCCTCAGAGATTGCCAATTTTATTGACAATATGCCAGCACAAGACGCTCGCTTTCTCCGAGCTTGTGTAGCAACTGTAACCCCTAATGTAGATATGACTCAAGAGGTTGAATGCTCGTCTTGCGGAACGACATCCGAAATGGCGGTGCCGTTCACTTCGGAGTTTTTTTGGCCTAACTGATGAGTATATGGCAGAAGTTTATGAGAGCTTCTTCTATTTAAAAATGCATGGCGGCTGGAGCTTTATTGAGGCTTATAACCTACCAGTCAAACTACGGAACTGGTTTGTTAAAAGGCTATCGGATCATTTTGAAGAAGAGAACAAAGCCTATAAACAAGCCAACAAAACAAGGTAATAATAAAAACGGGCAGAAATGCCCGTTTCTTTTTGTGCCAAACTATTTATAAGAGATAAGTATATTCGGAGGTCTCTACAATGAACGAACCAAACGATTTGGTGCCAATTGAAATTAATTTAAATCCCAGCGAAACAGACTTGCTTAGTGAAAGCTGGCTTGCAATGATGGGTGGAGCCATTGAGACAATCCTCGGTGGCATGTTTGGTGGACGCTCTGTGCCCGTTAAGATCTCTGGCACAAGAAAGCAAGTGGACTCGTTTAAGAGCGCTCTTGGAAATGAGGCAAGATATCTCAAATCAATGAAGCGCTACGGCTTGGACAAGCCCGAGACACTTAGAACAAAAAAGCAACTTGATCGTGCAATTAAATCTTTTGAAAAAGATACAGGTATCAAGTGGCCATTTAAATAGGAGTTTGCTAATAGATGACACCCGCTGAAATTCAAGCCCTATTTGAACAACTTAAACAATCACTATCGTCTCAGCAACTTGATGAATTTGCAGAGATGCTCGATAAGGTAGAAGATAAACTTACTGATAGTACCTCATCTATTGAAGATCAGATCACTGCTCTTTCAAGCCTGTCAGAGACAATTGCTGGTATAACACCGGCAGCAGAGACCTTTGATGCAGCACTACAAAAAAATATCAAAACTCTTACTGGTGTTACAAAGAGTTCTGATGGTTTAGTTGGTTCTTTTCTTGACCTGACTGCCAAAAGTGGCGGGCTTGGGAAAGCATTAGAGCAGATGGGCGAGACCCTCGCAGAAACTGTGACTGCTCAAACTGTCGCTACATCTATAGCAGCTAAATTTACCGAAGGCACGATGCTTTTAGCAGCCGCAGTTGATAGTGCAACAGCCGGATTTGCCAAAGCAACGGGATTGGGCAAGACATTCAATAGTCAAATTATTGCCCTCGAAGCCTCTAATCGTAAATTCGGTGTTAGTGCTTCTGAGTCTGCTGCTTCATTTGAGTCGCTTGTAGGTGGTCTGTCTGGGTTTACACTGATGGGCGAAGATGTGCAGAGTGCTCTTGCAACAGAAGTTGCTCAATTAAGTGAGCTTGGAGTTTCTGCTGCCAATACTACTGGTGTTTTTGAAAGTCTAACAAGGACTTTTGGATTTACTGCCACAGAAAGTATTGAACTAACAAAACAAACTGAAACACTCGCTCAAGAACTCGGAATATCTCTGGGTGACGCGGTTAATAATCTTAATGCAGCATTGCCACAATTAGCATCTCTATCTGCAAACCAAGTTGGACCAGCATTTGAAGCCTTGCAAAAACGAGCAGTTGAAACAGGATTGGCTGTCAACGACTTAGTTAGCATCGCAGGAAGATTCGATACATTCGACTCAGCAGCCACCGCAGCAGGTAATCTAAACGCTGCTCTCAATACACAGATGTTTGATACGATGGGTCTGCTTGAAGCCCAGTTAGAGGGACCAGACGCAGTTATCGAACAACTACGACAAGGCTTGTTGGGCTCTGTTAGCAGCTTTGAAGAGCTAGATGTGTTCCAAAGAAAAGCAATTGCTAATGCAAGCGGACTTAATGAAGAAGAGATACGAGGTCTTTTTAATTCAAAGGAAGTGACCGAAGAACAAAAAAGGCAAGCCGATGAAAGAGAGAAAAACCTTAAAGCTGCAATGGATCTTAAAGCCGAGCTTATGGCACTTGTTGCTGAAATGTCCGTCGCACTCCAGCCGTTGATGACTCTTGCAAAAAATATTGTTAGTGCGTTTGCCAGTATCACAAAAGCAATAAAAGCTGTGCTGGGAGGCGGCACGATAGGGGACATTGGGGCAGCCGGTGTAATGATCGCTGGCGGAGCCTTAATTGGAAAAGGTGTAAGCGCTGCAATGAGCGCCCTCGGTATTGGTAAAAAGCTCGGTCCAGGCGGTGTCCCTCGTGTTTATGTTGATAATATGCCCGGTGGTGGTCTTGGCGGCGGCGATAGAATGTCTTTTGGCAATCGAATGAAAGCCTCCAGAGACACCACTAAAAAACGCGGAGGATTTTTTGGAAGGGTTGGGGGCGCCTTTAAGGGTGCTCGCAAAGGTGGCAAAGGATTTTTCGGAGCCCTCGGCGCCGCAGGAAAATCAGGTTTCCGAGCAATTCGATCAGGCGGAGCGGGATTACTTAGCGGCGGCATGAGTAAAATCGGTGGGGCATTTAAAGGCATCGGCAAGAAAGTTGGTCTTGGGGGACTCGCAAAGTTCGGCGGAAAACTTGGGCTAAGAGCTATCCCAGGGCTTGGTCAAGCTTTGATGGCTTATGACGCCCTCGGCGCTGGTTCTCGACTCTTGACTGGCAAAAAACTGCCTGGAGCAATGTTTAATAAGGGCGGCGGTATCGCTGGCTCAGGTCCAGTACCAATCACAGCCCATGGTGGCGAGGTTGTTGTTCCTGTTGAGAAAACACCAGCAGCCAGTAATTTAGCAAATATGGTTGCTCAAAGATCATCGGTGAACAATAAAGAACTCATCAAAGAAATTAGAAACCTTAACAATCGTCCGATTCAGGTGACCTCGGAAGTTACAATGGATAAACAAGCGTTTGGAAGTGCAGTTAACAAGCACTTTGGTGCTCCTGGTTCAAAACCAGCAAATAGTGTGGTGTAAACAATATGTCTGTCTCTGCAATAAATCGTGGCATATATTCTGATGGCAGATCTGCTGGAGCCCACGCATTGGGTAAAAACTATATTGTTACATTTAAACATGTAGCTACAGGACACGCGGTATCTTTTCCTGCTGCGATCCAAGATTTCAGCGACACTCACACCCCAGATACAAACGAGCAAACTTTTACATCCCAGATGGATCCAATGATTCAGCAAGATGGAACATCAAGAAACATATCTTTTAGCTTTGTAATAGCAAACTCGTCTGTTGAAGAAGCACGATATAATCAGCAAAGTGTAAACTTACTGCTTCAAATGATGTATCCTCGGTATGACTATGGAGATAAAACTGCTGTGGGTTCTTATATTGAGATTTCGGGATTAAGTTTTTTAAGAGACTCATCAACAAGAAATAGCACAACCTGTTTTATAAGCAATATTTCATATCAATTAGACACAGATCAGGGGTTTATAACACCAGCCCCAGGCGAGTTATATCCAATTCTGCTAACAATCAGTATTAGCGCACAGGCACTTATTCCAGAGTCCACCAGTTTGTATGAGATTGACGCCATTCTTGAGGCTCAAGGGGAGGATCTTGAAGAGCCGTGGAGACAACCATATCCTCCGACATACCCCAGTTATAAATAATTATGAGCTATCAATTTTCAAATGTAAAAACTTCGGGCAGAACAAAATATTTTCCATTACAAGTATCTCGAATTTATAAAAGCCAAACGGGTGTTATTGAAAATTCAGAGGAGTTTTCAAGATTTATTTTTTTAACTAACTATAATGAATCGTTTGAAGCCGCATGGTCAACCCACGATGCTAACTTTGGTGCTTTGAACAAAACACATAGATATTCTCAAACTAATAGAAAGATAGAACTTAGTTTTAAATTGCCAGCAAGAAACGTTGCCGACTCTAAGGAAAATTTAGAATTCTGTCAAAATCTAGCTCGCATTGTTTATGGAAAGTATTATACGAACTATGAAACCTCGCCATTTGGATTTGCCATATACAATTATCAAGGAGCACTTTTTGATATTAGACTTAACTTCGGCAATTTGATTAGAAATGAAAATGTTTATGTCTCGGACTTTTCTTTTACTCCTAACTTTGATGCAGGCATATTTGAATATAGTTCCACTCCTGTGAGCACCGAGAGCGGAGAAACTAAATTAGGAGAACTAAAGGATAGATTATTTGCCCAAGGAAGTGCCGATTTACCAGAAACCTCGTATACTAGCCACAATGATTTGGGCAAAGTATACCCAAAGGAAGTTGAAGTTAGTATTAGTGTGACAATTCTCCATGACTATCCACTTGGCTTCGGCGGACCACGCCGTCCAGGCGAGCCCTATAAGTGGGCTGAAAACGAAAACAGAGACTGGCCACATGGTACAGGACCGACCTATCCCGTTCTTCAATATATGACAAAGGATAACAATGCCGCATCCGAGTCTCTTTTCGAAATAGAGGAACCAAGTGAAGGCGAAGTCCCTTCCGAAACATTTGAGTCGAAAGGTGGACCACTTGATGGACGCCAGTCCGAATATCGAAAAGAGTTTTATATTAATGAATACGGCGAAATTGTGTTTATCGAATAAATTATATTTTAACTCTAATTATAGTTATGGCTTATACAAATAAATTTAGATACAGAAACAGGTTGCTTTTTTCAAACGATAATGAACTTTATAGTGATTTACTGGAAGAGAGAGGAGTCGAGAGAATACAGCAATATATTACTGCTGAAACCATAGACTTGAGGAAGGTTGATAACATAACAACGATATCTCATGTTTGGAAAACGGGCGACAGATATTTTAAATTAGCAAACCAGTATTACGGTCGTCCAGAGCTTTGGTGGATTATCGCCTTATATAATAAGAGACCAACAGAAGGTAGTTTAAAAAGAGGTGATATGATTCTTGTCCCGACACCAGTTGAACAACTGTTGTATTACTTGTAGGTGAAAAATGGCAGACTTTACTTTAGCAGATTATAAAATTCAAGCATATCTTTTAGCAAATGCTGAAAAGCTAGGTGAAATTACGGGCAGAACTCTCGAACCAGTCGCCACAATCCCTGGACTGGGTATATTGAACAATCCGCAAAACTATGTAATTAGAAAAGCGGTGGATAGCACTGCCACTGGGCTTGAACAATCTATTATAAACAGCTTGACTGAAAAAGATAAGATATCTTTTGTGGATTCCCTGCCTGGTCTAGTCCGATCTCGTCTTGTGCCTTATGTAAATTTTTATAAAACCATAGTAGAGGGCGACAAAGAGGTAGATATAAGGCTGGAACCAGGAAGAGTTGACTCAGGGTTTGTTCGTTCCGCTGGGGTTAGCCAAATAGACGGAACAAATCAGTTTAGCAATCCAGGCGTGAACATTGATAGTATTGAGATCGTTAGATTGGGCGGTAACCCTGCCGAGATTGATACTAACATTACTTTTAAAGTGACTTTGCGGGCTCTAAGACTCGGACACTTTTTTGACAGACAGGTTGCAACTAGTCAAAATGTTAGGAAAAACTTTGATGGAGACTATCCAGAGACCATAAAGAAACAGCTTGCTGCCGGTATTGCTTGGATTGATTTAATCAAGATGAATTTGGAAGAGCAGGAGACAATCAGATCCAACCCAAGTTATAACGCCGTACAACAACAATTACAGAGATTTGGCACCAGATTTGGTATTGATTTTAGAGATACTTTGTTTAAAGAGGACTCAGCAGGAAATATTTATGATGATCTTAACACAAAGGTAAAAGTTGAGATTGGTTATAAAGCAATTAAACAAGAAGATCTGGTGCAATTAGGCTTGGATGCAAACGCTCAATCAAAAATCAATGAAACAATCGAGGGACAAAAACAAGTCTTTTTTCTCAATCTAGTTCAGAATGAAATCTCATACGACGCCGCTGATGGTGTCCAGCTTTCAATTGATTTTGTCGCAGCGGGAGCGATGTCAACAACAACAAGAAAAACTGATCTGTTATTTGACCCAAGTTTTTTAGAAAGCGAGTTACGACTTAACGACCAAAGGTGCAAAATATTTGAGAAGATGCCACACAAGGACGCAGGGACGGAGACTATTACAAATCCACGAACTAATCGCCAGGAGACCAGACGAAGGATGTCGAACAACGTTCGGTCAATGGTTATCGACCCGTTTGCAAACTTGAGTGGCATGTTCGAGGATCAGGCAAAGATGCTAAACATTCAAGATGGAGCGAATGACTACGACATCGGTGACATCGACGACGAGGTGAAGACAGCCGACCTTACTTCAGAAGAGGCAAAGTCAGGTGCCATTGGACAGATTGAAAATGCTATAGATAAATTAAATCAAATAAAAAGAAACTTATTACTTAATGGGTTATATGGAGCCGCGCTAATGCACGCAAATGCAGAAAGTGATGATTTGAAGATAAACTTTGACGACATTGCAGCGCGAGGCACCGCTGGAACAGGCTCTCAGATATTAAAGTCTCGTGTTTATCTGCATCACGCAAGGAAAGACCATATTTTAAACTATGTATCATCATTTTTGTCTCCTATAAGCGACTCTAACCCTAAGCCGTATGTCCAAAACTTTGGAGATTTGTATTTTTTTAGCGAGTCTGACTTGCCCGGTGCTACGGACAATGACTACCCTCAATCCGAACTTAAACGAATGGTTGAGAATTTATCAACAAAAACAGACGAAGATTATGTTTCAGATCTTACAAATGATTCAGCATCAGACCTTATTAAAGAAGATGAGGTGCAAATTGAATTCGTATATTTTGGAGATATAATTGAGACAGCTTTAGAAATTATCGCTGCCAATAATAGACTTGGTGAAGACATCAGTAATCTACAGAGAATATTTAATAGATCCAACAATTTTAAACACGCAGGTTCAAATATTGACGAGGTGGCTAAAACTTGTTTTATTGAACCTTTCTATTGGAACACTACACCACCAACCGATGTATTTAAAAAGTTAAATGATCTCTTGGGCGGCGATATTATAATGGGTGATATTACCTATCAAAACCCAGCCGATCCAAATGGAACAGTAACGGTTAATCTGGCGGATCTTCCAATTTCTATGATAGAATATAAAAAATGGTTTGCAACCCATATCGGCGGAACAGGAAGAACAACATTTTTTATTAAAGACTATATTAATATGTTGATGCGCTGGGTGTCACGACTGGTCGCAGACGCCGTAAATTACAACAGAACCACAACATCAAACAAAAAACCACCAGAGTTGGTTGTTAACAAAGTGTTTGTGAACAAGAAGCCACCCAGCGGCGGAAGTATTTTTGGTCAAGTTGTTCGGGAACCCGGCGCACCACAATCTAATGATAAGTCACAATCTGCGGTTGACACATCCAAAATTATTGAAGTCATTAATAGTCAAGACCAAACACTTTTGAATCCAAGAGTGTTATCAATTCTGTCTCAAGCACCTTCCCCTAGCCTGTCGCTACCTGCTGGAACGAAGAATCGACGTAGTAGAGACAGGGACAAGAATATACCACACATCATTATCAATGATGCCGGAAATGGTGCGCTTAGAAGAATAAATTTTTCTAGAGAAGACATGCCAGGACTCCGTGAGGCAAGGTTGTTTGAAGGCGAGGACTTTACTGGCACATCTCTTCTTAGGGAAAAATACAATGCTCAAATAGAGTTTGAGGGAAATAATTTTTTCAAACCAGGGACACTCCTATATGTAGAGCCTGGTGCTATTGATTTGGGATACACTGATGATACAAACTCTTTTGCACGACAATTGGGCTTAGGAGGCTATTATATAGTTGTACGCACAACACATAGTCTATATTTTGCTGGAAAGTTTGATTGGCAAACCAGTATTTCTACACAATGGGAGTCTTTTGGTGATGAACTGGCATATAAACCAGATCCAGATCCAAGACCGGGTAGGTGTCAAACCTCTTATTTGGCAAGGTATTCCAAAGCAATAAACCTCGATGACACTACTGATCTACAAAGTTTAAAAGATCTTTCAAATAATTATGCGAGTGCAATTCTCAGAAACAAAGAGGAAAATAGGTAAGCATGGATCGTTTTCGTTCGAGTTTGAAGTCTTTTGAATCAAGGGGTGCATACCTTAATTACATTTCAAGACGCTCCTCTTGTAATAATTATATGTCAATCACTGATAATTATTATTATGGAAAGGTAAATTCAAACGGAGATATTGTATATCTGTCGGAAAAATACTTGGCTACGCTGCCCACAAAGGGACAAAAGGTGCTATACGCTTTAAACTTTGTCACGGATGCCTTTAATGATTTTAGAAAGTATTACCTTAAGGCAATTAATTCAGGTATTGTGAGAGATGATGTGTTGCGAGAAATAATCAACCCGATTAAGGGTTGGCAAAGTATTCATGAACTATATGCACAAAATATTAAAGGACTATATTCTATTGTTATAAACTCTTATTTACAAAGACAAGATAGGCTCGGAAAAGCTGCCCCAGATAATTTTGATGATTTTATGAGCGCGATTGACCTTCTTTTTTCTAAAACAGGAAAAAATGTAAACCTCTCTCGCTCCTCGTTTATCGCCTCATCGGCTGCTCCAATTTCCACAACTGGTCTTGTAATTGAATTAGCTCCGCAAAACAATAGTAGAAAAACAAGTCAACTAGCAGCAGCTTTTTTCACCAGCCAGAATTATGATTTTTATCTAAAGTCTTTAAAGAAGTTTGGATTTATGGTAGATATAAACTACCCAAGTAGAATTATTGCGGATATTGGATCCCCAGCGATGCAAGAATATATGAACAAATATGAATTAACAATTGACAACTTGTTCGATAAGTGTTATTATAAGGCAAAAGATTATGACTATGATCTAATCAAGGTTTACATGACTCAGTTTTATAACAATTACGCCAGTGACTATCCCGTAAAACAGAAAGTCGTAAAGGCTGGAAAAGTTAGTGCTCAAAAATATTCTCTTGAGACAAGAACAGTGTCTGGTAAAAAGGTGCCGACTTCATCATTTAAGGTTGTTTGCCAAAGAACTTTGAAAGAGGTGATTAGACGTGAGGCAATAACACCACAACAATTAGAAACCATTTACAACGATGCATATTGGATTTCGTATTATCCACGACTAATCAATTACGAGATGGATAATCCCTTAGACACAAACAAAATAAAAAAAGTTGTAAAAAATTCACAAGATTTGCATAAAACACTTGGCATTGACGCAGCAAAGAGTTATATTAATGGTGTATTTAAAGTCTTGCGTTTTCCAATCGACGGAAAACATTCAACCACGCTCCAAAAAAGCACCCTATTGACATCAGCGACATCCTCTGATACAATAGGTCCATCGACAACCAACACACCATCCGGCGGCTCATCCAGCGGTGGCGGTGGATACTAAGAGTGATACTTGTTAGTCCAAACCTTAGACGATAA
>TARA_R110002012_G_scaffold322085_1_pt1 | contig 10015 bp, 11 predicted proteins | sample TARA_R110002012 | Tara Oceans TARA_R110002012 (sample SAMEA4396515) | marine metagenome | biome: Westerlies Biome; feature: [DCM] deep chlorophyll maximum layer (ENVO:01000326); material: water (ENVO:00002006), including particulate matter (ENVO:01000060) such as... | depth 40 m
ATTTTTTGGATTCAGGTCGAGTCGACCTGAAACAAAAATGGTCTAGGTGCCCGCGAGACACCAGGCCAGAACGGCCTTCTGGGCGTGAATGCGGTTTTCGGCCTCGTCCCAGACCAGCGACTGCGGGCCGTCGATCACTGCATCGGTGACCTCCTCGCCGCGGTGGGCCGGCAAACAATGCAGGAAGACGGCGTCGGAGGCCGCCGTGGCCATCAGGGCTTCGTCGACCGTATAGGCCTCGAACGCCGCCAGCCGGTCCTCATAGTCGCCGTCGCCCATCGACACCCAGGTGTCGGTGATCACCACATCGGCCCCGGCCACCGCCTCGCGCGGATCGCTGGTCAGGGCCACATGATCGCCACCCACGGCCAGGTCGCGCAGGTCGGGATGGTAGTCGGCCGGGCAGGCGACATTGAAGCGGAAGCCGAATTTCGGGGCCGCATGCATGAAGCTGTGACAGACATTGTTGCCGTCCCCGACCCAGGCCAGGGTCTTGCCGGCGACCGGGCCGCGCTGTTCCTCGATGGTCTGCAGGTCGGCCAGGATCTGGCACGGATGGCTGCGGTCGGTCAGGCCGTTGATCACCGGCACGGTAGCGACGCGGGCGAAGCGCTCGACGTCCTCGTGGCTGTTGGCGCGGATCATCACCGCGTCGACCATGCGCGACAGGACCCGGGCGGTGTCCTCGACCGGCTCGCCGCGACCCAGCTGCATGTCGCCGGCGTTGGCGATGATTGCGGCCCCGCCCAGCTGGCGGATGGCGGCATCAAAGCTGAAGCGGGTGCGGGTCGAATTCTTCTCGAAGATCATCGCCAGCACATGGTCGACGGCCGGTGCGTCGGCGTCGACCCGCCCCTTCGGCCAGCCCTTGCGGGCGGCCTTTCGGGCATGGGCGTCATCGAGAATGCCGCGCAGGTCGTCGGCCGACAGCCGGTGGATGTCGAGGAAATGGCGCACCATCGCCCTATCCAGCCAGCTTGCCGCGCGCGAACTCGCAGGTCTTTTCGAAGCGGGCGATCGCCTCGGCCGCATCATCACGGGTCAGGATCAGCGGCGGCAGCAGGCGCACGCAGTTGTCGCCGCCCCCGGCCACCAGCAGCTGGTTTTCGTCGCGGGCCCAGCCCATGAATTCGCGGTTGTTCGGGATCATCTTGATGCCGATCAGCAGCCCCTTGCCGCGCACATCGGCGATGACGTCGGGAAAGCGCTGCTGCAGGCCGTGCAGCTGCTGCTTCAGATAGCCGGCGATCTCGTTGACGTTGGCCAGGGTCTCGGCCTTCGAGATTTCGTCGAAGGCGGCGATGCCGACGGCCATGGCCAGCGGATTGCCGCCGAAGGTCGAGCCGTGCACGCCGACGGTCATGCCCTTGGCCGCCTCGACCGTGGCCAGACAGGCCCCGACCGGGAAACCGCCACCCAGGGCCTTGGCGATGGCCATGATGTCCGGGGTCATGCCGGCCCATTCATGGGCCCACAGCTTGCCGGTCCGGCCCATGCCGCACTGGACCTCGTCGAAGATGATCAGCACGCCGTTGGCGTCGGCCATCTCGCGCATCCAGCGCAGGTCTTCCTCAGGGATGGCACGCGCGCCGCCCTCGCCCTGGACCGGCTCGATGATGACGGCGGCGGTGGTCGGACTCTTGAAGGCGGCTTCCAGCGCCTCGCGGTCACCCCAGACCAGCTGACTGTAACCCGGCAGGCGCGGGCCGAAGCCCTCGACATAGGACGGGTTGCCGGCGGCGTTGATGGCCCCGTAGGTGCGGCCGTGGAACGAACCGTCGAAGCCGTAGATGTCGATCCGCTCGGGCTGGCCGTTGGCCGAATGATATTTGCGCGCCGTCTTCAGCGCGCATTCGACCGACTCCGAGCCGGAGTTGGTGAAGAAGACCACGTCGGCGAAACTGTTCTCGCACAGCCGGTCGGCCAGGGCCTCCTGGCCCGGGATCTTGAAGATGTTGGAGACGTGCCAGAGCTTCTCGGCCTGGTCCTTCAGCGCCTGGACCAGCTTGGGATGGGCATGGCCCAGCGCATTGGTCGAGATGCCGGAGACGCAGTCCAGATAGACGGTGCCGTCCGCCGCATACAGCCGGGCCCCCTCGCCGCGCTCAACCTCAACCGGAGCACGGTTGTAGACACCCATCAGATGGCTGGACACAGGCATAACCTCCAAAAGCGAGACGGCCCCGCCGCAGGATGCGCCGGGACCGCTGAAACAGGGTCCGGTCTTGTCGGACGCAGACCGGGGTTAGTCAACACCAGCGCAGCCCTGAAGACGGAGATCAGGAAGAGGTCGGCTTCGTTCCCCGCGCGGTCCGGACGGCCAGCGTCGCCAGCGCGTAAAGGATGGCGAAGGCCAGCACCATCTCGGCCAGTTCCTCGAACACCTCGTGCTGAAGCAGGACTCCGGCCGACGCCAGCAAACTGTACACCCAGGGGCCGGTGTAGAGGCCCTGGAGAAACAGCACCGGACTGGGCAGGTTCGGCCCCCGCAGCCCAAACCAGGCGACCGGGGGCAGCAGGATCAGGGCGAAGCCGAGGACCTGGTAGATCACGTCATAGAGACGCGGCGACACCAGATTATGCAGGTTGGACTCGCCCTGCAGATTGACCGCAGCCAGGTCCGCCGGGGTCTCGAACCCGAGCAGATGCTGGCCCCAGCTCATTTCCTCGCCGATCATCACCACGAAGCAGACAACCATCACCCCCAGGAGAACGCGCCAGAGGCTGGCCGAGGCGGACCCGTACAGCCGCGACGCCCGGGTGAACAGCAGGCCGCAGACGGCGATCGCCAACGCGTAGAAGATGAAGGTCAGGGTCTCGACAAGGCCGCCTTCGAAGGTTTCCGCACCGAAAATCCAGAGATCATGGCCTCCGGCCCGGTGACTCCAGACGTTGATCGGGACCAGGGCGACCCAGACGGCGATCAGGCCCAGCCCCCCGGTCCGCGTCAGCCAGCGCGGCCCATCCGCCGCCGGCCTTTGGGCCCGGGTCAGCCAGAGGACGGCGACAAGCCCCCCCGCGACGGCCATGGCCAGCAGGGTCAGGGCGGCCATGGCCGGATTGGATATGTGAAGATCGGTATCGATGGTCTCGGCCCCCGCAGAAGAACCACATCAGCCTGCGCTCGCAGACCTAAGGAACTTCTAACCATCGCCGGAGCGCGGCAGGCCTCAGCTCTTCAGCCGCCAGCCCGAGCGGAACACCAGCCAGCAGGCCACGGCCAGGGCCAGGGTCAGGGCCGCGCTGACCGCCACGCCGATCGCCAGACTGCCGTCGGCGTGGCCGATGAAACCGGCCCGGAAGCCGTCGATCAGATAGAAGAAGGGGTTGAAATGGCTGATCGCGCGGAACGGCTCGGGCAGACGTTCGATCGGATAGAAGGTGCCGCTGAGAAAGGTCATCGGCATGACCACGAAATTCTGCACCGCCGACAGGTGGTCGAATTTCTCGGACCACAGGCCGGCCAGCACGCCCAGCATCCCCATCAGCAAGGAGGCGATAATGCCGAACCAGATGATGGCGAACAGATTGCTCACGCCCAGTTTCGCGAACGGCAGGACGCAGATCGCGGTGACCAGTCCGACCACCATGCCGCGCGTCGCCGCACCGAGCGAAAAGCCGACGGTCAATTCCAGCGGGCTCAGCGGCGGGGTCAGGAAGTCGGTAGCCGTGCCCATGATCTTGGCCTGGATCAGGCTGGACGAGGCATTGGCGAAGGCATTGTTGAGGATGGCCATCATGATCAGGCCCGGGGCCACGAACTCGGCGAAGGGCGTGCCGTGCAGCGGCGGCCGCGCATCCTTCAGCGCCACCACGAACACCAGCATATAGAGAAGCGTCGTCACCACCGGGGCGGCCACGGTCTGGGCACCGACCTTCCAGAAGCGTCGCACCTCGCGCAGATACAGGGTGCGCACCCCGATCCAGTTGACGCCGTTATAGCGGCGGGGCGACGGCAGGCCGGACGGGCGGCCCAGTGCGTTCATGGAAGAGTGATCAGTCATCCCCGCCAGATGCCCCCGGCAAGGTCCCGGTGCAAGGCGGGCCGTCCACAGGACGTTTCACATACCGACGATTCAACATGTGGTTTCTGTGGACACACTGATTCGCAGATATTGCGTCTGTTAACGTCTCGTTTACAAGTGGTGGTAGGTGCTGACCCCGAAACGGAGCCGGCGCCCCTAGATATTGATCTGATTACCCCGGGGAGGGTGGCATGACCGCAGGCTGGACCGAAGACCGCGTAGGCGCATTGAAGAAGCTCTGGCTCGAAGGCCAGTCGGCCAGCCAGATCGCCAAACAACTGGGTGGCGGCGTCACCCGCAACGCCGTGATCGGCAAGGTCCACCGCCTGGGCCTGTCGGGACGCGCCACGCCGTCGCAGCCCGCCCGCACCACCTTCCGCGCCGCCCGGCCGCGTCCGGCCGCTCCGGCCCAGCCGTCAGCGCCGCGCCGCATCGAGGCCGCCCAGCTGCGCCCCAACGTCCCGGTGCCGCCGACGCCCGAGCGTCCGCCGGAAATGCCCGGCACGGCCACGGTGATGACGCTGGGCGCACATATGTGCAAATGGCCGATCGGCGACCCCTCGACCCGCGAGTTCAGCTTCTGCGGCCGCCGCGCCTCGGAAGGCGTCTATTGCGTCGAGCACGCCCGGGTCGCCTACCAGCCCCAGGTTCGCCGCGGCAACAAGGACGGGGCCACCGAACTGGCCCGCAGCCTGCGTAGATATATCTAGGGGCGCTATCGCGCTTCGCGCTGCTTGAGCGCGACGACCGCGGTCACCCGGAATGGGCGCACGGACCGGTTTCGTGCGCCCATCGCAATTCGGTCAAACGACCGACAATAAAGGCTCCTAGAGAGCCGCCGTCCGCCCCGCTGGCCTTGCGTCGGCGGGACCCGGGGCGGGACTGCGGTTATCCGGGTTGACGCAGTCCCTCACCCGCCCCGCCCCTTCGGGGCTCATGCTTTCTTTTGGCCTATCGCCCTTCGGGCTGCTTGAGGCCGGGCTGTTTCCTTGGGCCTACCGCCCTTCGGGCTGCTTGAGGCCGTGTCTAGTTCAGCACGCGCCGCTCGCCCGGGACGTCCAGGCTGAAGGCCGGAATGACCGCCTCGAACGACCGGCCCTCGGTATCGGTCAGGGAATAGCTGCCGGCCATCGAGCCCGAGGCCGTGCCCAGCGGACAGCCCGAGGTGTAGGAATAGCTGTCGCCCGGCGGGATGGTCGGCTGCTCGCCGACGACGCCGGGACCGCGCACATCCTCGACCTGGCCGCGGGCGTCGGTGATGATCCAGTGGCGCGCCACCAGCTGCACCGTGGCCGGGCTGTGGTTCTCGATCTCGACCTGATAGGCCCAGACCCAGTGGCCGAGATCGGGGTTGGACTGACCCGCCAGATAGGACGGCCGCACGCGGACGACGATCCCGTCGGTTTCAGCTTGATAGGCGGGGGTGTCATGCATGATCCCATGGTCGCCCTGCGCGCGCCTACGTCAAGCATAACGGGGGTTAGACAGGCCGTAAAAACGTGTAAGCAGGACTCATGCAGTCCTACAGCAACACCCTCCCCGGCATCCTGCCCTGCCAGTCCATAGAGGCCCTGATCGCCGGCGGCGCGATCACCTCGGACACACCCTTCGACGCGGACCAGGTCCAGCCGGCCAGTCTCGACCTGCGCCTGTCGGATCAGGCCTGGCGCGTGCGGGCCTCCTTCCTGCCCGGCCTGCGCAAGGTCGAGGACCGGATCGCCGATGTGGCGATGCATACGGTCGACCTGACCGGCGGCTTCGTGCTGGAAAAGGGCTGCGTCTATATCGCCCGCCTGCAGGAGCGACTGTCCCTGCCCAAGGGCCTGATCGCCCGCGCCAATCCCAAGAGCTCGACCGGCCGGGTCGATGTGTTTGTGCGGCTGCTGACCGATTCCGGGGCCCGGTTCGACGATGTGGCCGAGGGCTATGACGGCCCCCTGTATCTTGAGATCGCGCCCCAGACCTTTTCTATCCTGGTGCGGCCCGGCACCCGGCTGAACCAGCTGCGGCTCAAGGCCGGTGAACCGCCCAAGCTGGAGACCCGCAGCGTCGGCGTCGATTTGTCCGGCAGCGCCGACGGCATCGTCGGCTTCCGCGGTCGTCGTCACGCCGGGGTGGTCAGCATGGAACATATCGACGGCCACGACCCGAAGGACTTCTGGGAGCCGCTGACCCTGCGCGGCGGCCAGTTGCTGCTGGATCCGGGCGAATTCTACATCCTGGCCTCCAGCGACGATGTCGAGATCCCGGTCGACCAGGCCGCCGAAATGACCCCGATCGATCCCTCGGTCGGCGAGTTCCGGGTGCATTATGCCGGCTTCTTCGACCCCGGCTTCGGCACCGACGAGGCGCACGGTGCGGGCTCCCGCGGCGTGCTGGAGGTGCGCACCCACGACACCCCCTTCCTGCTGGAACACGGCCAGATCGTCGCCCGGCTGGTCTATGAGCCCCTGACCGAAAAGCCGACCCGCCTCTACGGCGAGGGCGGCAGCCACTACCAGAAGCAGGGCCTGAAGCTGAGCAAGCATTTCCGGCCCTGGTGAGGGTTTGGGGGGCGGTTCTGCGATCGTAATGCGGCTATCGAACCGTTGCGGACCCTTTGGAGATGTGGTCCTTGCTGCCAGTTCTCCGATTGGTTTGGATCCATGCATAGACTGGAAGCGGAAGCGTTCGCCGACGACGTGGAGGTCAGCCTCCAATGCGGTGCTCTTGAAGCTCAAGTGCCGGAACGACTTTTCCGAAGGCTCGTGTTGCTCGGTCGAGCGTATGAATTGCACCGTCTGTCATTGCTTCAGGAGGACGCCGTCCTGGACAGTGTTCAAGCCCAGTCCCTGAGCGATGAACTCGAGTTTGTGCGTGAGCTGGTGCCGACCGATCACGCGTTGGCAACTCTGCTTGCTCAGGCAACCCCGGTCGTACTGGCCGCCAGCCGGGACGCAAAAAGCTCCCTGGTGATCGAGTGGCAATAGATCCGAGAACCACCTTTTGCGGGCTTTAGCGTAGCCCCCTACCCCAGCCGGTCCGCCTTCCTTAGCCCCGGGAACAGCTTGGCCCAGAGGCCGGTCGCGCCGAGGGCGGCGGCCCCGCCGAATACCGCCGCCCCGATCGGGCCCATCAGGCGGACCATGACGCCGGAATAGGCCTCGCCCAGCTCGTTCGAGGCCCCGATGAACAGCATCGACACCGACGAGACCCGGCCACGCATGTGATCGGGGGTGGCGATCTGGATCAGGGTCTGGCGGATGTTGACGCTGATCATGTCGGCGGCCCCGCCGATGAACAACACCAGGGCGCTCAGCCAGGCGACCTTGGACAGGCCAAAGATCAGGGTGCACAGGCCGAACACGGCCACCGCCCCGAACATCCACACGCCGCCGCGCCGCAGGATCGGAAACCGCCCCAGATACAGGGCCATGACCAGGGCCCCGACCCCGAACGACGCCCGCAGCAGGCCGAAGCCCTCGGGCCCGATCATCAATATGTCGCGGGCGAACACCGGGGTCAGCAGCGCCACCCCGGCCAGCAGCACCACGATCAGGTCCAGCGAGATGGCCCCCAGCACGATGCGCGTCGACCAGACGTATTTCAGCCCCTCCTTGACCGCGGCCCAGCGCCGGATCAGTCCGTTCAGCCGCACCGGGCGGCCGCTGGTGCGGATCAGCAGCATGGCCGCCAGCCCGACCGCGAACATGCCCAGCGACACGCCATAGGCCAGCGGGGTCGAGACACCGACGATGACCCCGCCCAGGGCCGGGCCGGCGATGGCCCCGGTCTGGAAGGCCAGCGACTGGGCGACGATGGCCTTGGGCAGGGCCTTCATCCCCACCACCATCGGCAGGAAGGCCTGACTGGCCGGGGCCAGAAACGCGCGCGCCGCCCCGAACACACAGGCGACGGTCAGCAGGCCCCACAGTGGTGGCGACCCGTGGATGGCCATGGCCAGGAAGGCGATCGCGCAGCTCGCCTCGACCGAGATGGAGGCGATCACCGTCATGCGCCGATCACGACGGTCGGCCATCTCGCCGGCCGGCAGAGTCAGGGCCAGCATGGGCAGGAACTGCACCAGCCCGACCAGCCCCAGATACAGGCTGGCCTGTTCGATCGGATGGTCGCGCCGGGCGATCTCATAGACCTGCCACAACAGGGCCGAGGACTGGACCTGGATGCCGAACACGGCGGCCAGACGCCCCAGCCACAAAAGGCGGAAGTCGCGCAGCTTCCACGGATCGCTGCCGGAGCCCCCCGGCGGGGACGGCTCAGTCACGTCGGTCATGTTTGGGGTACGGTGTGCCGTCGCGATGGAAATAGCCGCCGGGGCGGAAAACCATATCGATGTCGGGGTAGTCGCCCGAGTCGCCGCCCGGCGTGCGCGTGCCGACTTCCAGCAGGACAGCCTCGGCGTCCGAGCGGTTCTGCAGCACGTGGCCGTTGGCCACCCCTGCCTTCCAGCCGGCGCAATCGCCCGCCGTCAGCACCGTCTCGCCGTCATCCTCGACCAGCACCACCTCGCCCTCCAGCACCCAGACGAACTCATCCTCGCCTTCATGCCAGTGGCGCTGGCTCGACCATGCCCCGGCCGGCAGACGCAGCAGATTGACCCCGAACTGGTCCAGACCGACGGCGTCACCCAGCCGCCAGCGGCGGCGCGGCTTGCACGGAGCGGCGAATTCCTCGGGATAGCCGGTGCCGTGCCCGGTCGGGGCGGCATCGATCTCGATCTTCGGCATCTTCAGCCCACCCCTTCTCGCGCTGGTCCGATGTCCGTAAAGCATAGGACCATGAGCGACGCACCCCCTGCCCTGATCGATCCCGTTGAGCTGACCCGCGACCTGATCCGCCGTCCGTCGGTGACCCCGGTCGACGCCGGGGCCATGGACATGATCGAGGCCCTGCTGACCGGCCTCGGCTTCCACTGCCGCCGCATGCCGTTCGAGGGGGTCGAGAACCTCTATGCCCGGCGCGGCACGACCTCGCCCAACCTGTGTTTCGCCGGTCATACCGATGTGGTCCCGACCGGCACGGCCGCCGCCTGGACCGCCGCCCCGTTCGAGGCCGAGATCCATGACGGCATCCTGTACGGGCGCGGTGCCGTCGACATGAAGGGCGGTATCGCCGCCTGGATCGCCGCCGTCTCGCGCCTGCTGGCCGAGGGGGAACCGGCCGGCTCCCTGTCCTTCCTGATCACCGGCGACGAGGAGGGCCCGGCCCTGCACGGCACCAAGCGGGTGGTGCAGACCCTGATGGCCGAGGGCGAGACCATCGACGCCTGCGTCGTCGGCGAGCCGTCGTCCTCGATGCATCTGGGTGACATGATCAAGATCGGACGGCGCGGCTCGCTGAACAGCTGGATCACCGTCCACGGCAAACAGGGCCACGTCGCCTATCCCGACCGCGCTGCCAATCCGGCCCCGGTGCTGGCGAAACTGCTGACGGCGCTGAACGACCATGTGCTGGACGAGGGCTATCCCGAATTCCCGCCGTCGAACCTCGAGATCACCACCATCACCATCGACAATGACGCCAGCAACGTCATCCCGGCCGAGGCCAGCGCCCGGCTCAACATCCGTTTTAACCCGACCCATACCGGCGATGCGCTGATTGCCTGGCTCAACATCCAGGCCGGTGAGGCCCAGGTCGCGTCGGGCCAGAGGATCGAGCTGGAGCATCTGTGCTCGGGCGATGCCTTCCTGACCGAACCCGGCCCCTTCATCAGCGCCGTCCAGGACGCGGTCGAGGCCGCCTGCGGCCACCGGCCCGTGGCCTCAACCACCGGCGGCACCTCCGACGCCCGCTTCATCCGCGCCATGTGCCCGGTGCTGGAACTGGGCCTCGTCGGCCAGACCATGCACCAGATCGATGAGCGGGTACCGGTGACCGAGATCGCGGCCCTGACCGACGTCTATCAGCGGGTGATCACCACCGTATTCGAGCGGATCGGCTAGCTGTGAGCTCTCAATAGGTTGTCCATCCGGTCCAGGCCGGGGAAGCTG
>TARA_R110002012_G_scaffold75852_3_pt1 | contig 10013 bp, 13 predicted proteins | sample TARA_R110002012 | Tara Oceans TARA_R110002012 (sample SAMEA4396515) | marine metagenome | biome: Westerlies Biome; feature: [DCM] deep chlorophyll maximum layer (ENVO:01000326); material: water (ENVO:00002006), including particulate matter (ENVO:01000060) such as... | depth 40 m
CGAATGGATAACAGAGAATCAACTTGAACAAGCAAAAGTTCAAGCAGAAGAGATATACAATGATTTTCTTTCAGATCCCGAATTCGAAGAACAAGACTGGATTGAAATAAAAATTGACAAAAAATATTTTGATATTGAAGTTTTTGATGATGACTTGGACAACCCACGAACTAAAACATACTGTTGTGTCTATCCTGTAGAGGATATACCAAACTCTCCTTATAGGGCAACAGATGGAACACGATGGGTTCGTTTATTTGAAGATGGTATTGCTATTGAGTATCATACTGTACATGATAGGGAGAGTTATAATGGGAAAGATTAAAAGTTTATTACCTGACGATTACGAAGCACCATTGGAGCCCATGGATATCTATAAAAAGATGATAGATGACGCAGTTCCCGAACGTGCTCAAAAACAAAATGAGTTAGTAGAATTGGCAGTTCACAATATAACTCTTTTGGAGGCAAAAAAGATTATCAATTTATATTATCATGCACAATATGATAGTTTTACGACTAATGATATTGACAAGGAACACTATATCGCCATTGGGCAACATGAGATAGATAGGAGGAATGCAAAATGAGATGTAGAGCCTGTAACACACTATTGACGGATGCTGAGTCAGTCAGGAAAGACCAGTTAACGAGAGAATATCTGGATATGTGTACAGAATGTTTGATTGCCGGAAATGTTGGTAGCATGGAACGATATGTTCAGATTTCAGAATTCACAGAAGACGAAGATTTAGTTTTGATAAATTACGGAGCATAACAGAATTAAATGTTGAAGGGGTTTGACAAGTGATCTAAAAAATGTTATACTATTACTATGATTATGTTTAGTTATTAATCATTTTGTTTTCAACTTTAGATTACCTAAGGAGGGTAACGTATGAAAAACAACAGCATGGCAGTAGAAGGCACAGTAGCATTTTCGTGCTTGACTAGTCCTGATGTGTATCAGGGTAAAGAGACAGGATGGTATCATCTAGTCCTGAATTTACCTGAGGATACCGCAGACCAGTTGAAGAAAAAAGGAGTGAAGGTTAAAGACTACGAGGGCAGTCTTCAACGTAAATTCAAAACCAAATCAACTAGGATTCCTATGTTTGATGAGACAGAAGAGGGTAATCCGGTAGAATGGTTGTCCGGTGAAATACCCAGAGGGTCTAGGGTGCGTATCTTGGCAGGTTTCCCAGATACTGCGGATGATAAGTGGGGTCTGTCCACATACCTTAACAGGGTGAAAATCCTTGAGGTAGCGGAACAGGCAGAACTGGCAGATTTCTAATGTCGCATTTTGTCAAACATGAGCCATGCCCCAAGTGTGGCTCTAAGGACAACCTAGCCAGATATTCAGATGGTCATGCAGTTTGTTTTTCTATGGATTGTGGACATTATGAACATGGTGACAATAGTAATTTGCTTGCCGCAGGTGTACTAAATAGAGGTCTGAAAATGGAAGGCACAGTAGCATCTATTCCAGAGAGGAGAATCAGCAAAGATACGGCCTTAAAATATGGCGTAACTGTTGAATATGACTCTAAGGGTAAAATAGCAAAACATCACTATCCGTATCAGGATAAATCGACAGGGGAGACAGTAGGCACAAAAGTCAGGGCTTGTAACCCTAAACAGTTTTACAGTACAGGTACATTCCAGAATACTGGATTGTTTGGTCAGGATAAATTTAAGGAAGGAGGACGATATCTAACGATTACAGAGGGTGAAGTATGCGCTATGGCTGTACATGAGATGTTCGATAGGAAATGGCCTGTTGTATCAATCAGATCAGGCGCATCCGGTGCATCTAGGGATATAAAGGAAAACCTAGAGTGGTTGGAGTCATTTGAGAACGTGGTGATATGTTTTGATAGTGATAAGGCAGGTCAGGATTCAGCTAAGTCAGTGTTGGATCTGTTTAGCCCTAACAAAGCTAAGAATGTTGTTCTACCCTGTAAGGACGCAGGAGAGATGCTAGAGAACAACAAGGTAAAAGGTTTTGTTGAGGCATGGTGGAACGCTAAGACATATCAACCGGATGGGATTGTTTCAGGTACGGATACTTGGGACATGATAACGGAGAGGGAGGACGTACTGATCTATCCGTATCCATGGGCTTGTCTAAACGATTTAACCTATGGTTTCAGGGAGAGAGAGTTAGTTACAATCACTAGTGGGAGTGGGATGGGGAAGTCCCAGATAGTCAGGGAGCTCTCACATTACATACTAAACGCTACGGACGATAACATAGGCATCCTAGCACTTGAGGAGGATATACCAAGGACTGCCTTAGGTCTTATGTCGATTGAGGCTAATATGCCTCTGCATCTCAGGGACGATATAGACTTAGATACAAAGAAACGATACTGGGATAATACATTAGGCACAGGGAGAGTGTTTTTGTTTGACCACTGGGGCTCAACCAATGAGGATAATTTACTGTCCAGAATACGATACATGGCTAAAGGTCTGGACTGTAAATGGATTGTGTTGGATCACCTGAGTATTGTGGTCAGCGATCAGGAAGTAGCAGACGAGCGTAAAGCAATTGATAGTATTATGACTAATTTACGCAAGCTGGTACAGGAGACAGGGATTGGTTTGTTCTTGGTCTCACACCTACGCAGACCCAGTGGTAAGGCACATGAGGACGGAGGGCAGATATCACTAGCTGAGTTACGTGGATCAGCGGCAATAGCTCAGTTAAGTGATATGGTGATTGGACTAGAGAGGGATCAGCAAAATGCAGATGCTAAAGTACGTAACACCACTAACGTCAGAGTTCTCAAGAACAGATTTGCAGGGCTCACCGGACTCGCCTGTTATCTCTATTACAACAAGGATACCGGACGCATGGAGGAAACAACTTGTCCTACGGAAAACGGAGACTTTTAACATGAAGTATATTTTTCTGGACGCAGAGACTGACGGACTAGACCCAACTGTTATCCATTGTGTGTGTTGTCGTTGTGATGGTAAAGAGTTTTGGACTAGCCATCCTCAGGAATTACAAGAGTACATCGAAGGTAACGCTGTTGTAGGCCACAATATTATAGGCTACGATAAACCAGTGCTGGAGAAACTCTGGGGTACAGACTTTAGTAGTTGTAAGATAGTTGATACGCTAGTAATGTCCAGACTTGCAGATCCATGCAGGGACGGTGGACACTCCCTACGTAACTGGGGAGAGTACCTTAGGATGCCCAAGGGCGATCAAAAGGAGTTCGATACCTTTACACCTGAGATGCTGGAGTATTGCCAGCAGGACGTTAAGATAACTGAGGAAGTATTCAAAAGGTTATCATTGGACTTAGAGGATTTCTCTGAGCTGAGTTTGGATCTGGAACATGACGTACAAAGACTGATTAGCCATCAGATTAAACATGGCTGGATGATTGATGAGAAACACGCATTTTTATTATTAGCAGAACTAAAGGAGAAAAAACATGACATTGAAGACAAGGTACTACAAACTTTCAAACCGCTTCCTGTATTCATCAAGAAGATTACGCCAAAGACTAAAAAAGATGGTAAAATCTCTGTCGTAGGACTGAAGTTCCTTGGGGATGCTTGGGAGTTTGTTGGCGGTGATTTTAGCCGTATAGACTACGAACAGTTCAACCTAGGGTCACGCCAACAGATAGGCAGGTATCTACAGTATTTTGGGTGGAAACCTGAGAAGTTCACTGAGACCGGACAACCAGTAGTTGATGAAAAGGTACTGGCTACTATCAAAGATATTCCTGAGGCAGCACTGATCTCTGAGTATCTAACTATACAGAAACGTATAGCACAGATACAATCATGGGTGGATGCTGTTCAGGATGACGGTAGGGTGCATGGTTACGTTAACTCTAACGGTACGATTACAGGCAGGATGACACACTCTAAACCTAACATGGGACAGATACCAGCAGTATATTCCCCTTGGGGTACTGAGTGCAGAGAGTGTTGGATTGTACCTAAGGGTTACAAACTGGTAGGCATGGATGCCTCAGGTCTAGAGTTGCGTATGCTGGCCCATTACATGAATGACAAGGAGTTTACTAATGAAATTCTCACAGGAGACATACACAAAACTAATCAGCTTAATGCAGGACTCAGAACAAGAGACCAAGCTAAGACTTTTATTTATGCTTTCCTATATGGTGCCGGAGATGTTAAGATTGGCAACATCGTTGGAGGAGATGCAGTGGATGGTAGAAGACTTAAAGACAAGTTCCTCAAAAATACGCCAGCACTTGCAGAACTACGAGAAAGAGTTGGACGAGCAGCTACAAGAGGCCATCTTTACGGATTGGATAGGAGAAGGGTCTATGTACGATCAGAACACAGTGCATTAAATACGTTACTTCAATCAGCAGGTAGTATCGTTATGAAGAAAGCTCTATCGTTATTGAGCTATCATGCTGACGTAAACAACATTGAATATAACTTTGTAGGTAACATACACGATGAGATCCAGACGGAAGTACGACAGGAGATGGCACAGCAATACGGCACTCTGGCGGTGGATTCGATTGAGGAGACAGGAAGGTTCTTTGAACTCAACTGTCCACTTACCGGAGAATACAAAATTGGAGACAACTGGGCAGAGACCCACTAAGGAGTAGTTATGGAATGTTCAAACAGAAAAGGAGACTTTGCAGAATACTACGCTGTTACATGGTTATGGGATCAGGGGTACGAAGTTTTTAAAAACTGTGGATCTACTGGAATGATTGATATGATAGCTATGAAAGATGGCGATATAAAGCTGATTGATGTAAAAACCGTAGGGGTTGGAGGAGGAAAAGGACTAAGTGAAAAACAAAAAGAACTAGGGGTCTGTCTGGTAAGGTTTAACGCAGAGACTCGTAATTTAGCTTTTAGGAGGCATAAACATGAAACATATTGAGACTTTGATACAGGATATTTACAAAGTCGTAGCAACCAAGGAGGTTGATGAGGAAGTCGATGTAGAAGCAGAGATAGAAAAGTTTGGCGAAAATGTCAAAACGCTAATGCGTACTGAGTTTGGAAGGAATCGTAAACGAGATACAAGAAAACTCAGGTTATCCTCTATTGGCAGGGAAGACAGGTTTATATGGAATCAGTTCCATGGAACACTAGCGGAAAAGATAATGCCTCACACTTTCGTCAAGTTTATGTATGGACACTTGATTGAGGAAATGATTTTGTTCTTAGCACGAGTAGCTGGACACACAGTTACGGACGAACAAAAAGAGTGTGATGTAGAAGGTGTAAAAGGACACATGGACTGTAGAATAGATGGCGTGGTTACTGATGTAAAATCAGCCTCTTCCTACGGTTTCAAAAAGTTTAAGTACGGCAATATTGCGGATAATGATGATTTTGGCTATGTAGATCAACTAAGGGCATATGCTCATTCTGAAGGTGAAAAGGAGTTTGGTTGGTTAGCCATGGACAAACAGAATGGACACTTAACTTATTTGAAAAGACACATGGATGACTTTGAAGGAGATATAGCAGAGAGAGTTCGCCATGTAAAAAAGCTCGTAGAACAACCGGAGCCCTTGGAATACTGTTTTCAACCAGTACCGGATGGAAAATCAGGAAACTTAAAGTTGGCTATTGGTTGTTCATACTGCCAGTTCAAGAGGCATTGCTACACAGACTTAAGAGCCTTCAGATATTCTCAAGGAATAAAGTTTCTAAGTAAGGTGGTAAATGAACCAAAAGTAGAGGAGATACCTTTACATGAAATTTAAATACAGATCAGGTCTTGAAGAAAAGACCGGAATAAAGCTAACCAAGGATTATCTTTATGAGCCCTATCAGATACCTTACATTGTCAATCGTAATTATCTACCGGACTTTGTACATGAAGAAAAAAAAGTCCTGATAGAATGTAAAGGATTCTTCAGGTCAGGAGATATACAGAAATACAAAGCTATCAGGGATTATCTTCCAGAGTGGGAACTTATCTTTGTTTTGAGTAACTTTAACAAAAAGATACGAAAAAATAGTAAGACAACAATGAAGGAATGGATGGACAAAGAGGGTTTTTTATGTTATACTATTAATATGATTGATGAACTTAAGAAATACATAAGGCAGAAAAAACCATGACATTTACATTTGAGGAGTTAAAGGAGGAGATCATTAGGGAATATGATGTGGATTTGGTTTGTGAAGTTCTTGAGATAACTGTAGAACAACTTCTGGACGCATTTGAAGATAAACTAATGATTTACAGGGACAAGTTTGTAGAGGAGGAAGGAGGTAATGTTTGTGAGTGATAAACGATTAAATGATGTAACACCGGAAGAATGGGACGCAGTATCGTCACCTTTACACTACAACAAAGGGAACATAGAAGCTATCGAAGCAATAGAAGAATCTATGTCCAAACTAGAATATCAAGGATACTTAAAGGGATCAGCACTAAAGTACCTGTGGCGTTACAACTACAAAGGTAAACCAGAGGAAGACCTTAAAAAAGCCAAATGGTTTCTTGACAGATTAATAGGTGCCTTATGACTTTTCAACTATGGCAAATGATGTGGACTTTTAATTTTAGATGGGGCATAGGTTTCGATGTTGAGGCAACTGATGGACGTCCGGTATGGACATTCATCGATAATTCTGATATAATAACACCTATGGCTTTTGATGGTTTAGTTATTTTAGTACCATTCATTTGTTTAACCATTGGGAACGTACACACACTGGAGGATATGTAGGGATGGATCAGTATCAACAATTTATACACAAGTCACGTTACGCTAGGTGGCTACCTGAGGAAAACCGTAGGGAAACTTGGACAGAAACTGTCAACAGGTACGTAAACTTCTGGGTGGATAGAAAACAGATAGGGGCTTCAACAGCGGCAGAACTTAAAGCATCTATTAAAAACCTAGACGTTATGCCTTCTATGCGTTGTATGATGACAGCAGGAGAAGCTCTAGACAAAGATAACGTAGCAGGGTTTAACTGTAGTTACCTGCACATAGATAGCCCCAGATGTTTTGATGAGTTGATGTATGTGCTGATGTGTGGCACTGGGGTTGGATTCAGCGTGGAACGTGGGTTCATCAATAAGATGCCTATAGTTGCTGAAGAGTTTTTCCCTACAGATACAACCATTGTTGTTGCTGACAGTAAGATAGGATGGGCTAGTGCTTTTAGAGAATTGATTAGCTTACTGTACGCAGGGAAGATACCTAAGTGGGACATGAGAAAGATCAGACCTGCTGGAGCTAGGCTAAAGACATTTGGAGGCAGAGCTAGTGGGCCTGATCCTTTGGTTGATCTATTTAATTTCTGTGTGGAGGTATTCCAGAAAGCATCAGGACGAAAGCTCAACTCAATTGAGTGCCATGATATATGTTGTAAGATTGCAGATATTGTCGTTGTTGGTGGGGTTCGCAGGTCAGCTTTGATTAGCCTGTCGAACCTTTCTGACCCCAGAATGGCTAGGGCTAAGTCAGGCCAGTGGTGGGAAACAGAGCCCCAGAGAAGACTAGCAAATAATTCTGTAGCCTACACAGAGAAACCTGACTTTGAATCATTCCTGTCTGAGATGAAAAACATCTACGAAAGTAAAGCAGGTGAGCGTGGAATCTTTAGCAGGGTAGCAGCACAGAACATTGCAGGTAGGAATGGACGTAGAGATCCAGAGCAGGATTTTGGTACTAATCCCTGTTCAGAAATCATACTCAGATCCAATCAATTCTGTAATTTATCTGAGGTTGTAATACGTCCTGAGGATACTTTGGATGACCTTAAGAGAAAGGTACGTCTAGCGTCCATTATAGGCACCCTACAAGCCACTCTAACGGACTTTAGATACCTAAGGAATATCTGGAAAAGGAACACAGAAGAAGAGGCTTTATTGGGCGTTTCTTTGACTGGTATTATGGATCATAAAATACTGGGTAATGTGTCTGAAGCAGAGCTTGAGTTTGGCCCTAATAAAAATTGGTTACAGGAGATGAGGGATGTTGCTATCGAAACTAATAAAGTCTGGGCTGGAAAACTGGGCATCAATCAGTCAGCCGCTATTACGTGTGTTAAACCTAGCGGCACTGTTTCTCAGCTTGTTAATAGTGCCAGTGGGATTCATCCTCGCTATGCAGACTTTTATATCCGTAGGGTTCGTAGCGACAATAAAGACCCTCTTGCTAGTTTCATGTCTAACAGGGGTTTTCCTGTGGAGCCTGACGTAATGTCTCCACAGTCTTTAGTTTTTTCTTTTCCTGTCAAAGCTCCTAAGGTTTCTATGTCAGCTAACGAAGTTACAGCACTAGATCAATTAGAGTTGTGGAAGGTGTATCAGAATAAATGGTGTGAACATAAACCTAGCATTACAGTCTACTACAGGGACGATGAGTTTCTGGAGGTAGCCCAGTGGATCTGGGATAACTTTGACTTGTGTAGTGGGATTGCTTTGTTGCCTTACAGTGACCACGTATATCAACAGGCTCCCTACGAGCAGATTACTGAAGAGAAGTATGAGGAGTTGTTAGCTCAGATGCCCAAAGACGTAGATTGGACTGAGCTTGAAGAGTTTGAAACTGAGGATAATACTACAGGGTCACAGGAGTTAGCCTGTGTAGGAGGTGCGTGTGAGCTTTGATAAGATTATTTATCACCTTACTGGGCCGTGGGCTATTTGTACATACACTTTACTTTTAATTCTTTGGGTTACTGATGGATATGCAGATACTTATATGGAATGGAAAAACAAAGTTAAACCCAACAATGAACCTGTACACCATCTCAGGATGGGACATAAGTTTGACTCAGGAATATATCTGGAAGGTGGTAAACGAACTGATGGTTACTCTGCTGAACTGGGATATAAATATAAATTCAAAGGAATAACTATTAAGGGTAAACTAGAAAGTAACAAGGTAGATAACTGGAAACATACGTTGGAGACTAAGGTAAGATATACCTTTGATTAATTATGTTTGATTCTTTTTTTCTTCTTCTTCTCTGGCAAATTCTCTCGTTTCCCTAAGGGCTTCTTTTCCTGTACCACCGAAAATACCTACTGCTTCTTTAGCAACACCGAATGCAGAAGGATCTAAATTAACCACGGCTTCTAATGCTGCTACATTTTCTTCTATCTTTGAAGGATAAAGCTCACTAATTGCCTGTGGTGTACCTATATCTCTTCCTCTGGTAAAGATAGGGCCAGAGGTAGCAATCATTTTAGTAGGCAAAACTTTTTCTACTGTTTTTCCTAATACTGGGACTTTCTCAAGAAAATCATGAGTGTCATACATATAGTTTTGAAATCTTCCATCAGGATAAACCCTAGCAACAGCAGTTATTCCTCCTTCAACTATAGCTCCTCCTACAAATGTAGTGCTTTGTATCCACACTCCTTTTTCTTTAGCGTCTTTACTGTTTTTAGTTAATATTTTAAATCGTTTACCTTTTTCAGGATGATTTTTTAACCCTGTTAATATGTTCTGTTCTGTAGGTTTTCTACCTGAAGCTGAAATATCTTTTATTACGTTACTAACAGGTGTAAGATAAGGAGCCCTCTGAGCAAAATCTTGAAAATGATTACCAGAGGCAGTTCCAAAGGGAACTTTAAACACCATGGTTGTTTTACCTTGTTTGGGTGTTTGAGTTTTTACAAGACTATCATAAGCAAATTCTACATCTGCTTCAGTAACTTTATTTACTTTTGCTACCTTTGTGTTTTTTACACCATTTACAAAGTTTTCTTTAGTAACAGCCGTATAAGGTGATGTAAAAGCAAATTCATCTATCTTTTTTAACTCAGCCGCTTCTGTTCCTTCACGATTAGCCTGTCGGTTAATGTGACGATTATAGATAGCTTGAGCCATTGCTTTTTCAACATTTCTTTTATTTGTAGGATCAGCTATTAAAGAAGCAATACGTTTTTGTGTTTCTCTATTTAAACCAGTTTCGTTGTACAAAGCTCTGGCTCTTGGACTAATGGTGCTTTTTAAGGCAGAAAAAGGAGAATCTAATACCCAATTGACAAACCCTTTTACTCT
>TARA_R110002012_G_scaffold321238_1_pt1 | contig 10012 bp, 2 predicted proteins | sample TARA_R110002012 | Tara Oceans TARA_R110002012 (sample SAMEA4396515) | marine metagenome | biome: Westerlies Biome; feature: [DCM] deep chlorophyll maximum layer (ENVO:01000326); material: water (ENVO:00002006), including particulate matter (ENVO:01000060) such as... | depth 40 m
CATATATCAGATATACATAAAAACTTAGGGTGGGACATGTCACCAGCTAGATACGAGGCTTTTAAGTATCTAACAAACAACTTGAAAAAAATAGATAAAAACTATGGGGAAATCAGCTAAAAATAAACAAGCAGCTCTTAGTAAAGAGATGTTTGCTGCAACTGAAGAGCAGTTAAAAAGATATAACGAAGAGCAAGGAGTACAGAGAGAGCTTTTAGAAGAACAAAAAGACAAGTACAGACAGTTTGAGTTTAAAAATCCTTATGCTGATATGAAGAATCAGTTTGCTGGGATGGAAAACTTTTACGAAGACATGCAGGTTGATATGCGTGCTGCTAATTTTCAGAAAGAACAAGGTCAACAACAAAGAGCTAACATAATGCAGACTTTAAGAGGTGCTGCCGGTAGTTCTGGTGTAGCTGGTTTAGCCCAAGCTATGGCAAATCAAGGTCAATTACAAACACAGCAAATCGCGGCTGGTATATCTCAACAAGAAAGACAAAACATGATAATGTCTAGACAAGGAGCTATGACACTTCAGCAAATGGAAAGGCAAGGCGCTGGACAAGCAGACATGACAGAAAGAGGTGGTGCTGCTATGGTTCAATCAGCTGAAATGGGGAGGCAATCTACTTTATTAGGTATAGAATATGGTGGTATGGCCGGCGCTAACGCTGGTGTTCAATCTGCTTATGCAAATCAAATGGCTGGATTCGGAGCACAAGCAAGCATGCTTAATTCTCAAGTTGGTATGTGGGGTCAAATATACGGTGGTGCTGCTCAAGGTTTAACTAGTGGCATGATACCAGGATAATAAATAAATATAGATATGGCAAAAAAATCAGGAATGAGTTTAAACCCAGGAGCAGATGCTACTTTAGTTGCTGCTGCCACTAAGGCGGCTATGGCTAACGTGCCTAAAGATCTTAGTGGTACTTTCGAATCTATGGCCTCTGAGTATGGTAAAACCATGCGGGCTGTTGGTGAGAGCTTTGCTACAGCGGCCAAGGATCTTGGTAAAATTGGTGGAGGTTTAGTTAAAAAAGCTATTGAAAACCAAGGCCTCATAACAAGTGGTGATCGTTATACTCTAGAGACAGAGATAGAGGTGCAAGATCCCCAAACAGAAGAAGGACCTGTTAAGACATCGGGGTTTGGCCCAAGGGTAGATGGTTTAGGTGATACGGATACAAGCCCAAAGAAGAAGACAATTAAAAAAACAACTATAGGTGATGAGTTGAGATCTATAAGAAAGGAGTTAAGCAGTTTGTTTTTAAAGACAGACAAGAAAAGTAGAGCAAGAAAAAACGAGTTAAGAGCTCAAAGAGAACAGTTTTCAAACGATATAAAAATGCTTGATGATGCTCGTAACATAACGGATGATCAATTAACAAGTGGGAATGTAAATTTCCAAAACACTGGAAAGCTTAATTTAGCCTTCAAACAAGGCATGAACGCCCTTGGTACAAAAACTGGTATCATTGATGATGAGGGTGACTTTGAAGGATATAAACTAGTACCTTCTCGTGATAAGAACGGTAAAATGGGTTTTATGTTGAAGGATAAAAAGGGAGACTTTGTTACAGGTGAGGATGAAAATGGTAATCTAATAACTAGTGGTGAAAAACCACACTTCGTGTCAGCCGCAGAAACAAAAAACTTATTGGAAATGAATATGGATCAAAAAATATTAGATCCATTACAGAAAAAAATTAACGCTCAATTAAACTTTGGTAAGCAAAACGTTGAGTACATGGGTAATCAATTAGTGAGCTCTTTTAGACCTGTTCTTGACAACGAGACAACACTTCGTCAACTTTCTGATGTTAGGCTTGGTGATGACACTAAAACGCTAAGAGAGCATGTTAATGGTGAAAGCGAGTATTCAGCTGAAATATTTGCAGGGCTTAGTAGCGCTGATTTAGTTAGCATGGGTGTTGAGGATGCTAATGAAGATGGTTTTATTGGGGATAATCCAAACACAAAAGATAAAATTGAAACAGGTGATTTTGTAGGTAGTGATGTTGCTGTTAGTAATTTCAAAAAAGTAAGAAGCGCTACTTTCGATAAAACTAATCCTAATTATGATAGTGGTTCTCATCTTAAAAGGTTAACTGAAAAACACATATATAGAGTTGGTGAAATAATGCATAGTGTTGGTAATAAATTATACACGCCACCAAAAGGAACAACAACAACAACAACAAATCCATTTGGAACTAAATCTATCCAAATCGGAAATACATGGCTCAGTGCTAACGATAGATTGGCAAGAAGAAAAATAATAGAAGCAGGTAAGGGAGGTTTTACTGGAGTTTATGGTGATTATGCTCCGACTAAAGATGGTTGGACTAGAGACCAGGGTGATGGACCAAAACCTATAAACACATACCAAATGATGCAAGACGAGCAATTAGTTGTAGCTGGCGATGTAGATCCATCTATTAAAGAAAAGGAACAAAAAGAAGCTAACAACAAGTATAGTTCTAACATATTAACAAATACCGTTAAAGGTCTTACTGATGAAAAAGATATAATGAACGCTCTTAAAGAAAAGTTTAAAGATACTAAATTTACTTTTGACTACACTTTTGGAGATGGTAAGGAAATAGTCAAAGTAAAGTATGGCAACGGTGAATACAAGAAATTTACACTATCAGGCGATATAGGACAAAGAATAGCTGACTACATGAATCAAATGGATCCAAAATTTGTGGTTGGTAACGAGTATGAAAGAGGGGGTAAAAATTATACGTATAACGAGGACGGAACATTTACAGAAAAATAAATATATGCCAGAAAATATATCAATGGAAGAATTTTTATCTTTAACGCCTAACGTTGAAGAAGAAAAAGAAAACAAAGAAAACACTATTTCAGAAGAAGAATTTCTTGCGCTGGGAAAGACAACAGACTCCTCGACAGAGACCCAGACGATGGAGTCAAACGTTATGGATTCAGGGTCGGAAAGTGGTTCGTCGGGATCAGTTCAAAATGATCTTGGTATACCAACGCCAGTAGAATCAACTAGTTTTGATCAAATGTTCTCTGATGAAAACCAATTACAAAAACAGAGATACACACATATAGATGAAAATACTTTTTCTTCTTCCTTAATGGAAAGTAACATTACTAACAGAGAGGATAATTTAAAAAGAAAACTTGAGGAACACTATAAAGATACTGATGTAAAGTTTAATATAGAAAGTTGGGATGGCAATAGAATAGAGGTGGTTCTTCCTGGAGAAAAAAAAGGACAGTTTTTTGACTTACCATCAGATCCAGTAGAAGCTAAGGAGAAGTATTTGGAAATGGTGGAGTACATGGAAGATAGAACGGCTGTTGAGGTTGGGGGTCAAACTACTAGTGAGATAAAAGAACTTTTTGACTTTGATTACAAGTCAGCCACAGCTGAAACCGCTGGTGGTGGTTTGTATGAGAGAGTAAACCAAGATAAAGTACAAGAAATATTAGGGTCAGATTACGAGGTAAATGAGTCTGGGTTTTTTAAAAACGCTCTTGAAATAACTGTTCCGGGTGGAGCTAAGAAAACATTTCCTAAATCATCTTCATCAGAGGATATACTAAGTTTTATGAGGAGAAATCCTAGAAGTATAAAGCAAACAAAAGTTTATCAAGCTGAAAAAAAGAAAGTAACAGAAGAGGCTAAAGTTGATTTAAACGAAGCTATTGCTAAGAGATTAGATTACTCGGCTAAAATTGATGGTAGCACAAAGAGAACGGAGGAGGAAATATTAATGCTTTTAAATAACCCTCAAGATTTTAACAAAATGAAAAACGACATCTTATCAGATGTTACAAGTACTTGGTGGAATAGAAACAAAGATAACAACGATTTAAAAAATCTTTCAAATAGTGATATAGACGGCATTAGAGCTGAATTAGTTCAAACAGCTTTAGATAATCACAAAGCAAATCTTACTAAAAGATTAAGTTCTTCTGGTAAAAAATATGAAAGTGACAAGGGGCAAACTAGAGAAAGTGTTGAAAGCCAACAAAGAAAAGATCATTTAGTTGGTAAAAAACCTGAGGAGATTCAAATAGCTGAATTGTGGGGTAAAATAAAAGATCCAAAATTAGCGAGTGAAAAAGAAGACAATTTAAAGCTTTTAAATACAGCTCAGATATTATATGACGAAAAAAATGCTTCAAATCCTTATCAATTTAACTATGATGTAAACACATTGTCTAGACCACTAGTTCTTGATGAGAAAAACAAGGACATCGTAAACTTAACTGCTGAGGTGCAAGAGACGATAGCTGCTTACGAAGAATTACCTGCAGACGCGTTAGATGGAGAATTGTTCGATATAACAATAGCACATGATCAAGCTCTTAGAGAGTTTAAAACCAAAAAAATAAAAGTACCAATAACTGATTTTAATGATGAAGTTAAGTATTTAACAGCTGAGCAAAAAAATAAGTACATAGTTGATAACTCTAAAATGGGTCTTAATGCTAAAGGTCAAAGTGTTCTTATTGGAGATAGAGACGCTTACTTCAATGTAACAGCAGAAGAAGCTGCGTCTTTAGGGCTAAAAGACCCTTTGTTAAAAGCTAATGCAACGTTTATAACTGATCTTGCTGTAAGAGAAGAGGCTTTAGTTAGGTTACAAGTTCTTAACCAAAGATCTACAACTGTTGGTACAACAGGTTTTGGTGGCGCGCTTGTTGATTCTTTTGCTTCTAGTATTGGTATAAAAACAGACACGCCTAAATCTCAAATGGCAGCAGCTATGAACGATGCTATAGTAGATGCTGGTGTTACTTTAACTAGCGAAGAGAAAAAGATGTACCACAAAACTAATGGTGAGGCTGTTGGTGAAGCCTTAGGTGGTTTACCCAAACTGGTAGTTGATTTTGCAATAGCAAATAAAGCTGCAGCTGGAATTCAAACTGTAACCGGTATCAATAAGGTTTTAAAAGCTTTAAACGCTAAGAGATACGCTAAGATTGTAAAAGGACGTAAGGTATTTGTTAAGCCACCAGCTGCTATTGTGGCTAAAGGCGAAACAGCTGTGGCTAACTGGGCAACAACAAGCGGTGTAGTGGCAAAAACCTTTGCGCCACATATAGCTAGTAGAGCTGCTTCTACAGCTATAACCTCCATTATTGAAGGTGTTAAAATGGAAGCGGTTTTAGGGCCGGGTAGTTTTTCAACTGGTGTTGGGTTTGGTATGGCTGGTAAACTAATACCTTGGCCTGTTATAAGAGGTAGCAACTGGGGTAGAACGTTGTTTGACTATGGTGTCAAAAGTCCTATAAACTTTACTATTGGTGCTGAGGCTGGTGAGATAATGAATGGCTTGACTAGTGATGTAATGAACAAAAAGGACTTTAGAGACTTCATGAAAGAGCATTACTCAGATTACAGCGAAGTTGGGCAAAGAACTATAGCCAACCTTGTGTCTGGTCTTGCTATGAGGTTTAGTCACGTTAGTAAGTTTGACTTTAAGAGTGCTAAGCAGATTAGAGAATTAAAAATTGAGGCTAAAAAGAAGATGGATGCCGCTCGTGAAGAAGCTGGTTTACAAAGAGCTTTAGACCCTACAAAAGGAGAAAAATTAGGTCCAGAGCAAGAAGCGTTTACAAGAGCTCAAATGGTTTATGATTTAGCAACTAGACGTTTGGCTGAGATAAATAATACAGAATTGTATTTAGATCCAGTTGTTGGACCACTAAAACTTGCTAACGATTTAAAAGGATCTACAAACAAACTTATAAGAGATTTAGGGGAGAAAGGTAAAAAAATAGAAAACGTTAGGGTAGAATATACTGATCAAAGAATTAAAGGTAGTTATAGAATTGATGGTAAGGATTTAATATACACTATAAACCCTAAATATATAGAACCAGGTGTTGCACCTCACGAGATAGGACACGCTGGCATGGAGCTGTTATCTGGTAAGGACGCTATATTAAAAGCCGAAGTAGTTGAAGCTATAGATAAGATATCAAAAGACATTATCATGGATGATGGTAGAACTTTATTTGAATCTGTAGAGGGCGTTGGTAAAGGAGATCGAGCTTATGATGTTAATAGAGTTACTTTAAGTGAAAAATTCGCTTATTTAGCCGAGGCAATGAATAACCCACAGATAGCAAGGCAAATACGTAAAAAGTACGGCTTTGACATGTATGGTCAATTTATTACTAAATGGAGTAAGAAAAACCTGAATGCTGATCTTGTTTTTAACACGGAGAAAAGAGTTGCAGAGTGGTTTAATAATTATGTTGAAACTATAGGTAAAGGAAAATCTCCGTTAAGAAATTTTGAGCATTTGCAAGAGTGGATTAGCCCAGAAGCTACAACAAAACAAATGAAGGCTAGGGAAAAATGGGAGAGAGAAAACTATAGAGACAAAGATGGTAGTTTAAATTCAGAGCTTTTAAACAAACGTGAACAGGAGTTAACTCAAGAAATAGATTCTAATTTAAAAGATTTTTTAGATAAAAAAATATCTAAAGAACAATATAAACTTAAAACAGAAGATTTATTAAAAGAAAGATTTGAGGTTAAAGAACTTATTGCAAAGGGTTTACCACAACCAACGGAAGAAGACGCGAAGTTTGAAGCTAACGTAGAGAGCATGTATAGCAATACTAAAATGCCAAAAGGTGATAGAGCGTTTTTTATAGCTGAAATGTGGGATCCAACAGGTTACACTAATTTAAAAACAGGTAAAAAAACAAGGTATGCTAAAAATCCTCAAGAAGCCGCTTTGTATGAAAAAACAAACGGTGAACAAGGTTTTAAAGCCATGCCTGCTGGTGCAAAAGCTTTAAACACTGTTCTTAAAAAATATGAAGCTGTAGATGGGTTTGCTGAGAATAAAGATTTAATTATAGAAGATATAACTACTGGAGCTGGTAAAGAGTCAAAGAAAAAAGGTAGTACAAAAATTAACAAAGCTAGAAGTGTTAGGCAGATGGTTTTGGACTACAAAGCTATAGATAATCCAGGAGTTCCACTGTCAGGTTATATTAATAACATACTTTTTGGAGGTAAAAAAAGATACATAGAAGGAGTTGAGTACTATTTAACTGACGCTAAAATAGGCTTTAGAACTGGTATGGAAAATACCAAAGAACTAACAGGTGACGTTAACAAAAGCACTTATACAACAACAGAAAAAGATATATCTCAATATGGAGATATGAGAGTTGTATTTGAATTACCTATAAACAATAAGGCTTTTAATCAAAAAGGTGGTTGGAAAGAAACTATATTAAAAAATCTTGATCCCACTAAACATAAGAGTTTCAAATCAACACCTGATTTAGCCCCAGAGTTTACGAGAGAGATGATGGGTGTTAAACTCACTAAAGCTCAAGAAGCTAAACCAAATGATTTAAGTCAAAAAAGCCTAGAAGGTATACAAAATTTTATAGAAGCCAAGTTTGAGGTTGAAAAAATTGAAGTTGTAGATGGTGTTGAACAGGTTAAGATAGATCCAAAAACAAAACTTCCAGAAACTAGAGAGGTTAGCATGGCTGAAACTTTTAGAACACTACTTAACGAAGGCGCTGTAGCTTTTGATAAGGGTGTTAGTGATGTTTTAGTTGGTACTTCCACTGGAAATAGAAAAACATTTTTAAAAGAATTTTATCACGAAGCTACAAAAAAAGAATTAATAGATCTTGGTTTTAAAATTAGCGAAAAAACAGGTAGAGTAGAAACGGCTGCTGGGGGAAAACCTAAAGTACTAAACGAAAACATAACTGTTGAGCAAATTAAAAGATTTATCGGTATCGACCCCGTCACTGGAGTTAAAAAAACTATTTCTCCAGGAAAATTGCAAGACAGATCTTTAGCTGGAAAAGGACGGGGTATACTAGAGCTTTTTGGAGAAAACATCACAAAGCAAGAAGCTAGATTATCGGATAAGCTTACTGTCAACCAAATGTTTGACATGGGTGCTGGTAGAAATAGAGCTTTGTTATCAGAAGTTCTAGGTGGTGAAACTTTTGAAAATCAAAGATCATTTTTAGATAAAGTACAGTCTGAGAATTTTGCGCGCTTACTAGAGCATAACAAAAAAATATATCCTAAAGACCAACAGAAGGCGTTAGAAAGAGCTTTAATAGATCACTTTGCTGTTGAAAAAGGACATGATCTTAAAAACTCAACGTTAAAAACTATAGCTAAACAACTAAGTAAAGAATTTGCAAATACAAAAATAGATGCAGACAAAGTAAGGGTCGCTGCTGCAAAGCAAATAGTTTACACTAATGTTTTAAATAATATAGCACCAACAAAGTTTGAGTTAAACACACCAGAGCAGATAGTAGAGGCCCAAGCCGTTACGCGGGTGGTGGCAAAAGAAATGATCGAAAAATACGGTGATGGTATTTACGACCTTTTATTTGCGTCTGGAGAGTCTGGTGGAAAAGGAGTGGGTACATTTCCTTCTTGGGGTGATATGTTTGCGGGAACAAACAAAGGTACAAATAGATTATCTTTACACGAGGTTAGAGAGCAAGCTATAGAGTTTATGTCAGATCTAAAAAATTCTAAAGGTAAAAAATTTACAAAATATAAAAAAGCTTTACTTGAAGGCCAAGGTGATAAAATTGGCCAAATGAACAGGTTTATTGATAAAAAAACCGGAGAGTGGGATATAAAAAAGCTTGAAGAAGCTTTTGAGGTAGGTGAATTTATTAAAACGGTATTAAAAGACGCTGTTGAAGTTTTAAGAGAGTCTCACGAGAAGGGTGATATAACAGCTACTCAGGTTAGACAATGGGTTGAGATACATGGTAGTCCAATGACTGGTATAATAAAACTTTCAGCCTCCTTTGGTATTATGCCAAACATGTCTGTTAAGGAAATGTTCAAGTTATATCCCGAAAGAGTTAAAGACCCTAAAACAGGTAAAATGGTTTCTAACTACGTGCTAGAACACACTACGCCGGCTCAATATGTTAAAGCTAGAATATTTGATTATATAATAAATGGTGGAGGCGCTAGAAAAACAGCTTTAGATTTGACTCTTAGGGATTATCATACAACTTTAATACCGAAACCATTAGATGCAATGGTTAATAAAATACTACAAACAAACCTACCATCTAGTCATTTACCTGGTATGGATGTTATGGAACGTTACTACGAAGCGTCACACCCTTCTGATTTTGGGTTTGGTTTAAAGGCTTTTGCTGGTCATAGAAAAGGAAAGGTTTATGATAAAAACATAACATTATCAGCTGCTGAAAAACAAAGAAGAAGTAAAGAATTAAGAGAGTCTTTAGAGGCTGCGTTTCCATCTATACTTAGAAAAGCAACTAAAAACAAACTTAACTCAGAGATATTAAACGATATGAAAGATATCGATAAAGCCTTGGGTTTAGGTAGAAAAAGAAACAAAGACTCCGTTGGTATGTCTACTTTTGATTTCGACGAAACAGTTGGGATTAGCGAAAACTTTGTTATAGCTAAAAAAGGTAAAAAGACAAAAAAAATAGCATCTAACGAGTGGCCTTTTGTTGGGGAAAAACTTGTTAATGAGGGGTGGAAGATGGATTTCTCAGATTTCAACAAGGTTACAAAGGGTAAACCCGGGCCGTTAATGCAGAAGATGAAAAACCAGATTGCAAAATATGGTCCTGAAAACGTGTTTATACTCACGGCTAGGGCTAAAGAAAGTGCGCCAGCGATACACGAATATTTAAAATCAGAGGGTATTAAAATACCTTTAAAAAACATTACTGGTTTGGGTAATAGCACCGGAGAAGCAAAAGCGCTTTGGATGCTTAAAAAGTTTTCGGAAGGGTATAACGATATGTATTTTGTGGACGATGCTCTTCCTAATGTTAAGGCTGTTAGAGAGGTTTTGGATCAGTTAGATATAAAATCCAACGTGCAACAAGCTTTGATGAGTGAAGTTTTGGGTGAAAAGGTGAATAAAATAATGGAACACTCGTTAGATATAGGTTCTAAAAAGGTATTCTCAAAAGCTGAAGCTAAAGTTAGAGGTAAAGATATCAAACG
>TARA_R110002012_G_scaffold62110_12_pt1 | contig 10007 bp, 11 predicted proteins | sample TARA_R110002012 | Tara Oceans TARA_R110002012 (sample SAMEA4396515) | marine metagenome | biome: Westerlies Biome; feature: [DCM] deep chlorophyll maximum layer (ENVO:01000326); material: water (ENVO:00002006), including particulate matter (ENVO:01000060) such as... | depth 40 m
GCTCTGGGAAGCGGCTAAACGCCTGGGCGTCAAGCCAGAAAATTGCTGGTATGTGGGCGATCATGTACGCGACATAGAGGCGGCGGTCGCGGCGGGAATGACGGCAGTAGCGGTCGGCTATGGCTACATGAGTGAGGAAGATGACTACCAACGGTGGCCAGCTGATTTATGGTTTTCGGATTGCCAATCGCTGGTCGATGCCCTGGATGCCTTTAAGCGTTAACCATGCCAGCGCATCGACCACGTTAAACGTGAAGCTAAAGCCTGGGTGGCTGAGCGTCCAGTTTTTGCCCATTGGTGCCTGCGCTGTCAGGCCCCATTAACCATAGGTAAGTGGGCATAATATCGTCAGCGGTTCTAAGCGTGAAAGGGTCTTCACCAGGAAAGGCTGTCCGCCGCATTTGGGTACGCGTGGCGCCTGGATTAAGCGAATTGACGCGAATATTAGGCTGATTGTCGACCTCATCGGCCAACACGTCGACAAATCCTTCCGTCGCAAATTTAGAAACCGCGTACGCCCCCCAATACGCCCGCCCTTTTCGACCTACGCTTGAGGAAGTAAAAATCACCGACGCGTCCTCAGACTGCTGGAGCAACGGCAATAGCGCTTGCGTCATCCAAATGGGGCCGTTGATGTTTACCTGCATGACCTGCTGCCAAAGTTCAGGATTGTACTGGTCAAAGGGGGTAATACGACCTAACAAACCTGCGTTGTGCAACAGGCCATCCAGGCGACCAAACTCTTTGTCCAGCGTTTCGGCCATGTCATGGAAATCTTTTAGCGTGGCGCCTTCAAAATTGAGCGGAAAAATAGCGGGCTGTGGGCCACCAGCCGCCTCAATCTCATCGTAAACGCGCTCTAATTTGGCAATAGTGCGCCCCAAAAGAATCACGGTTGCTCCATGTTGAGCATAGCTCAACGCTGCCGCACGGCCGATTCCGTCGCCTGCGCCGGTAACCAGCACAATGCGATTTTCCAATAGATTGGGCGCTGCTTGATAGTCGATCTTACAGCTCATGCTAATTCCTTGAAGCAAATAAGGAGCTAAATATATTACCCCGCCGACTGACGTAAAAAGTCATTGGCGAGGCCCGCAGCACTGCTTTGTGGATAGTCATCGCGGACTTGCTCAAGTAACTCTCGGCTGCGTTCCGCTTCGCCTTTACGCGCTTTGACCAAGCCCAACTTGTAGATCGCATCAGGCATCTTACTGCTACCGCTATACTCTTCAATCACGCGGCTAAACGCTTGGTCAGCAGCATCCAACTCGCCTTCAGCGGCGTAGAGTTCGCCCAGCCAGTAATGGCCATTAGCGGTTAAGCTGGTATCGGGATGATTTTTTACAAATGCCTCGAATGCCGCGATAGCCTCATCAAAGCGCCTTGCCTGAACATGAGCAAAGGCTGCCTGGTAATCGGCTTGAGCATCTTCACTGACATTTCGAGTCGACGGCGCATTGACGACTTCTTCAACGGCTTCTGGCTCTACCGCTGGCGTTGACTGCTCAATTTGGCTCGGGCCACTGCTCATCAGGCGATCTTCGATATCGAGATACTGCTGCTGAGACTGGCGTCGCAGTTGCTCCATCTGGTGGCGTAATTCTTCAATCTGGCCACGCAGTTGCTGGATTTCCTGCTGGTGCTCTTGAACTTGATTAAACAGCACAAGGTTACCGCTGGAAGCTTCCTGACGCTGTGTCTGCTGATAGAAGCCGTTGGAGGAAGCGTTGCCGCCGGAAAGATCTTGAACAAGGGGCTGCTGTGCGTCGACGGTAAGCGGCAATACGGACAGCGGGAGCACTAAGGCTCCCGCACCGCACAGCCTCTCAACGTAACGCTTGAGACTGTGATACATGATGACTCCATAGATAAAAACGGCGAGCGGTTAACCGCTCGCCGAATTCATCAGTAGTTAAACACTACGCGACGGTTTTGAGCGTAAGCGCTGTCGTTATTGCCATTCACGGCCGGACGTTCTTCGCCGTAGCTGACGACACTCATTTGTGAAGGAGAGACGCCCTGAATATTCAGGAAGCGTTCAACCGCACGGGCACGACGCTCACCCAACGCCATGTTGTATTCGCGTGTGCCGCGTTCGTCAGTGTGACCGTGCAGAACGACCTGAGCACCTGGGTTAGCACGTAAGTAACGCGCATGAGCCATCACGACGGACTCGTAATCACTTTTAATGGTGTCGCGATCATAATCAAAATAGATGGTACGTACTTCAGGAATGCGTGAGTCAGCCTGCTGGCCCGCACCTGAACCAGACGTCGATCCATATTGACTACTACCCGTGCCAGTGCCCATGCCAGACGTGCCAGAGCCGGACATACTGCCGTCCTGGCTACCGTACGAGTCACCGTCTTGGGTTCCGCCGGTGCTGGAACAGCCAGCGATTACCACGATTGATAGCGCTGCTGCTAATGAGCGAGCCAACGGCTTAAGTTGCATAATCAGACTCCTTGCCTGAAAACTGTAAAAACGATTTGATCAATTTAAGAAGGGTGACCAAGCTGGATCTCGCACGTCACCCTGCGCTGATGGAAGCCTAAATGAAGAGCGACCATCTGCAGAAACGGCACTTAGTACCCCACTATTACCCTGTTGGGTAGCGAAGATTACCATGGTCCCGTTCGGGGCAACACTAGGAGATTCATCTCTTGTTGATTCACTTAATATGACTAAGCGATTACCGCTCAACTCTTGCTTTGCCACTTGGTAACCACGGTTAGAGCGATGAATCAGGAATATCTGCTCGCCGTCGGGAGAATAGCGTCCCCGAGCATTGTAATTACCGGTAAAGGTAAGGCGCTCGGCTTCACCACCGCCCAATGAGTACTGATAAAGCTGGGGGCCACCACTACGATCAGAGGTAAACAGCAAACGACGACCATCCGGTGCCCATGCAGGCTCAGTATCGATACTATTGTTGTTGGTAATACGCTCCAACGAACGATTTGCCACGTCCATGATGTAAATTTCAGGTTGGCCATCTTTGGATAGTGACATCGCAATACGACGACCATCGGGCGACCACGCGGGTGCGCCGTTGATCCCTTCAAAGGCGGTCGCTTTTACCCGCTGCCCGGTCGCCACCGACTGGATATAGATGGCAGGACGCCCGGTTTCAAAAGAAACATAGGCTAGCTTGGTACCATCGGGGGACCACGCCGGTGACATAATCGGCTCGTCAGAGGTCAAGACCTGCTCACTGCGGCGACCATCGGCATCGGCAACGTATAGACCAAACTGCATATTGTCAGCGCTGCCTTGCGCCGTGACGTAGGCAATTTTGGTAGAGAACGCACCACGAATATCGGTAATCTCCTGGAAGATCTGGTCGCTGATGTAATGCGCAGCACCGCGTAAATCATCTCCTCTTACCGTGATTGTTTCTCCTATCATTCGGCGCTGGCCGCTGATATCCATAAGCTCAAACTGTAGCTCGTAACCGCCCTCCGTTTGCCCGGCGCGCCCTACCACTAGATAGCGCACATCCAGCGAACGCCAAGTGCCGAACTGCACATCATCAGACTGGCTAGGCTGTTCAAACATGGCGCTACGCTCCAAAGGAGCGAAATAACCACTGCGTTGCAGGTCGTCCTGGACAATCTGGGCAACGTCTTCAGGTAATCCGTCGGAACCTGCGAACGGTACGACGCCGATAGGTAACGCTTGGTCACTGCCTCGCGTAATTTCAATCGTTAAGTTGGCACTTGCCACGCTGCTAATTAACAGCAGCACGCAGAGTAACCATATTTTGCTCAAGCTTTGCATCAGCGAACATCCCCCGGAGTAAATCGCAGATTAAACTGACGTAAATTGCGCTGCTGATCGGCTGGTAAATCTCGTAATTCACCAAACGGTGCAGCATGTTCAACGGCTTGCATCACAGACCGGTCAAAAGCACTATCGCCACTTGATGTCACTATCGACGTTGCCAATAATTCGCCTGATGGCCCCAGACGAACCTGTAGCGTAGCACTCATCGAATCACTTGCATCAGCAGGAATCAACCACGCTTGTTCGACGGCCCGACGAACAATATTGATAAAACTATTGGCTGCTTGTTCCGCCTGCTGAGCATTAGCAGCGGCTTCGGCTTCTCCCGCTAGCTGGCGTTGCATCGCTGCTTCAGCGGCTTCTGCAGCTTCTCGTTGGCGCTGAGCTTCTGCTTCACGACGCTGCTGTTCTTCCGCTTCGCGTTGGCGTTGTGCTTCGGCCTCACGCTGGCGTTGCGCTTCTTCTTGCTCACGCAGACGCTGCTCTTCTGCTTCACGCTGGCGCTGAGCTTCTGCCTCTTCACGACGCTGCTGCTCTTCGGCTTCACGTTGTTTTTCGGCTTCTGCCGCCTCAGCGGCCTGCTTTTCCTCCGCTTCGCGTTGGCGTTGCGCTTCTGCCTCTTCGCGTTGACGCTGCTCAGCCGCTTCTTGTTGGCGCTGTGCCTCTTCTACTTCGCGAAGTCGCTCTGCGGCAGCCTCCGCTTCGGCTTCTCGCTGCGCGGCTTCGGCGGCCTGTTGTTCAGCCTGTTCAGCGGCGGCTTGGGCACGGCGCTGGGCCTCTGCCTCCGCGTCTGCACGGGCCTGTTCCAACGCCTCGGCTTCGGCTTCAGCCGCTTGTTGGGCCGCTTCTTCAGCCGCTTGCGCGTCGGCTGCGGCCTGCTGTTCATCGGGCGTGGGTGCTGGCGGAGCCTCGGGCTCTGCTGGCGCTTGCGCAGGAGCGCTCATCGCTGCCTGCTGTTCTGTTGCCTGTTGCGCCTGATTGGTAAACGTTTCCGTACTGACCAACGTTGCCTGGACAATAGAGGAGCTATCCGGCTCCGCCGTCCTGCTGGGCAGGCTGATCAAACTGAACAGGACAATCCCGACGTGTACCCCTATGGCCAGCACCGTCGGCCATTTATAGCCGACGTCTTGAGGATCCCGGGCGGTCTTTGCTGCCATGTGCGCGTTGCCCTTACCCATCTTGCGGCGGCTCAGAAAGCAACCCCACGTTAGCCACGCCAGCGCCTTGCAGGGTACTCATCAAGACCACAATCTGACCATACGCCACATTACGGTCGCCGCGTACCATGACCGGCGTACCGGGACGCCGCTCCAGGATAGTGATTACCCGCGCGGACATCTCCTCAAGCGTGACCGCAGTTGAGTCCTCACCCAGCGAGATGAAGTAGCCGCCTTCGCTATCCACCGAGATCACAATAGGGTCATTATCCTCTTGGGTCTCGATCGGCTGTGATGTTACCTGAGGCAGCTCAACCTGAACGCCCTGAGTAAGCATCGGCGCGGTAATCATAAAGACCACCAGCAGCACCAACATGACGTCAATGAAAGGGACTACGTTAATTTCCCCCATTGGCTTGTGTTTACCGCTACGATTGAACGGTCCTTGCATGGGTCTTCTCCCTTAACTCGCGCTGGGTTTGCCGTCACGTCCCTGCAAATTACGGTGCAGGATGGCGTGAAACTCTTCGGCAAAATCTTCGTATTTACCGAGCAAACGAGAAGAAGCATTAGATAAGCGGTTATAGAAAATGACCGCAGGAATAGCCGCGAACAACCCCATAGCGGTGGCAATCAATGCTTCTGCAATCCAGGGTGCAACGGTTGCAAGCGTGGCTTGTTGTGTCAGTGATAGCGCCTGAAAAGACCCCATGATGCCCCAAACGGTACCGAACAGACCAATATAGGGACTGGCTGAAGCTACTGTTGCCAAAAACACCAGATGCTGGGTTAAGCGATCTTCTTCTCTTGACCAAGCCACGCGCATGCTACGCTGCACACCTTCAAGCACCGTGCCCGCGTCGCGGGTTTTAGGCATCAGTCGATTAAATTCGCGAAAACCAGCCTGGAAAATATGCTCGGCGCCGTGACGCGGGTCGTCAGCAGGAATTTCTCGGTAGAGTTCGTTCAAGTCGACACCTGACCAGAAAGACTCTTCAAATTGATTGTACTCATGTTTGGCACGGCGCAGCGCAATACTGCGCTGAAAAATCACCACCCAAGAGAGAACCGATCCCACCAGCAGCAGCAGCATTACCAGCTGTACGACGGTGCTGGCATTCATAATCAGGTGGGGAATGGACATGGTGTTATCGTTCACAGGTGCCCTCATCAATTTATTAGGGTCGGTATCGCCGACACAGTGAGTGACCTCTTGGTTAAGAGATCCGGGTCAAAACAGCAAGCGCTGCCGGCCACTTTTTAGGCCGTAAACGCTCGGTACTTAAGCACGCTATCTCGACTGTCGCCGAGCATAGGAGTTCCTCGTTACGCCAAACTTGCTGCTCGAAGGTCATGCGGCAACGGCCAACGTTAGTGACGTCAACGCTAATATCGAGCGCGTCGTCCAAGTGGGCCGGTTTTGCGTAGTGACAGGCCAAGCGGTATACCACTAGCTGTGTACCTTCGTCTAGCAGCGTTTGTTGATCAAGACCTGATTGGCGTAGCCATTCGCTGCGGGCACGCTCCATAAACTTCAAATAGTTAACGTAGTAGACAATACCACCGGCGTCAGTATCTTCCATATAAACCCGCACCGGCAAACGAAAGCGTGCACTCAATGTGGTGGTGGCCGAGGCGTTAACTGAGCTATTGGAATGCTCGCTCATGGGCGCCGTTCCCCCTCCATATCCGATGCCTGTTCATGGGGCACGCGCTCAAAGTGCAGCCAGGCTTGGCGGGTGACGACGCGGCCTCGGGGGGTGCGCATGATTAACCCTTGCTGAATAAGATAAGGCTCAATGACATCTTCGATAGTGTCTCGCTCCTCACTAATGGCGGCGGCGAGCGAGTCGATGCCTACCGGCCCTCCATCAAACTTATCAATCATCGCCAATAGCAGTCGTCGATCCATATGATCCAACCCATGATTATCGACATTGAGCATATTGAGCGCGGCATCCGCCATGGCGACATCCACGACGCCGTTGCCTTTCATCTCTGCGTAATCGCGTACGCGGCGTAGCAAACGGTTGGCTATCCTGGGTGTCCCGCGGGAACGACGAGCAACTTCAATAGCCCCTTCATGGCTCGTTTCAACCCCCAGCAGGCGCGCTGAGCGTGAAACAATTTCGGTGAGTTCTTCAAGATTATAAAACTCAAGGCGCTGAACAATACCAAACCGATCGCGCAGTGGAGAGGTCAACAACCCGGCTCGAGTGGTCGCCCCGACCAGTGTAAAACGCGGTAGGTCGAGTTTAATGGAGCGGGCGGAGGGCCCTTCCCCAATCATGATATCCAGCTGAAAATCTTCCATGGCCGGATAAAGCACTTCTTCAACCACCGGCGAAAGCCGATGTATTTCATCGATAAACAACACATCGCCCGGTTCGAGGTTGGTCAGCATGGCGGCTAAATCCCCTGCCCGTTCCAACACCGGACCCGAAGTCGACTTCATGCCCACGCCCATCTCGGTGGCAATAATATTGGCAAGCGTTGTTTTACCTAAGCCAGGGGGGCCAAATACCAGGGTGTGATCCAGGCTCTCTTCGCGCAGCCTTGCGGCGCCAATGAAAATTTCCAGCTGTTCACGCACACGCGGCTGGCCAATATAATCATCCAGCCGCTTTGGGCGAATCGCATAATCAAAGCGCCCCTCTCCCTGTTCAGGTTCAGCGGCGATCAGCCGATCGTGTTCTAGCATAAGTGTTCTTCTTTATCGCGATGTTACGTTTAGAGTGCTCAACTTGACCATGACCGCTGCCTGGCTAACCACTCATACGTTGAGTGAGGGCCGCTTTGATAAGTGCTTCGGTCGATTGGTTAGGATCCATATCTGCCAGCATTTTGGATGCCTCAGTGAGTTTGTACCCCAGGCTGACCAACGCGGCCTCAGCATCAGCGAAGCTATCGCGGCTGGGAGCACGCCCATTGGTTGACTCAAGAGGCAGCAGCGCGTTGCTACCATCCTCCCACTCGGGGAAGCGGTCGCGCATTTCAATAATCAGGCGCTCAGCGGTTTTTTTACCGACTCCCGGCAGCTTTGTCAGTGCTTTATTGTCGTCGTCTCGCACGCAGCGCATGAACGCGTCTTCATCCATACCTGACAGGATAGCCAGCGCTAGTTTGGGGCCGACCCCATTGACCTTAATCAACGCACGGAAAAGGGCGCGCTCATGCTCTCGCCCAAAGCCATAGAGCAGGTGCGCATCATCACGCACGGTGAGATGCGTAAACAACGACACGCTCTCACCGACCGCAGGCAGCGCCACTAACGTGTTCATCGAGGTTTCTAACTCATAACCTACACCATGAACGTCGATTACAATCCAGGGAGGTTGCTTTGCCAATAATAGGCCACTCAGACGTCCAATCATAAAGTCACTCGCACCGGAGGGTGAAAAACAAAAGCGTGTAAAGCAAGAGGATGAAAAAACAGATGGTTACTATAAAGCGACTCTGTACAGGTGACCAGTAGTAAGGCGTTCAGCGCTAGGCGAATTATAATCGCCAGCGGCCAGTGGATCGACGACGGCCACGGGAAGAAGTCGTCAGTAGGCCATTCGCGCTATAGGCATGGGTGAGCGCAATGGCTAACGCATCGGCAGCGTCAGCCTGCGGCGTGGCAGACAGGTTAAGCACAGCGGTTACCATGTGCTGCACCTGCGCTTTATCGGCACCACCTTGCCCGGTTACTGACTGTTTGATCTGTCGTGCGGCATATTCCGCAAGGCTCAATCCATGGTTGGCCATGCAGACCAGCGCCGCTCCCCTGGCTTGCCCTAGTTTGAGCGCGGAGTCAGGATTTTTCGCCATGAATACGCGCTCAATGGCGACGGCGTTTGGACGATGTAAACCAACGATCTCGCTGAGGCCTGCGTATATTTGTGCCAGGCGTTGTTCTAATGCGCCGTCTGCGGTGCGGATACAACCACTCGCCACATAGCTAATGTTGGCACCCATCACATCAATCACCCCATAGCCGGTCACTCGCGACCCCGGATCAATGCCTAATATACGATTGGCAACAGGAGGCGGTTTTGCATTCATAACATGATGGCTCACGTGGGTTTAAGACTTAGCTGAGTAACATACAAAAACACCGACGCCGTAGCGTCGGTGCTAATGAGCAGATCAGACGGTTTATTCGGCCGCTGATTCCACTTTGGCTTTCTGGCGTAGGCGAATGTTCAAGTCTTTCAATTGCTCGGGGCTTACCTCACCTGGTGCATTGGTCATCAAACAAGCAGCACTTTGTGTTTTCGGGAAGGCGATGACTTCACGAATGGTCTTGGCGCCGACCATCAACATTACCAGACGATCCAATCCAAACGCTAAACCACCGTGAGGCGGCGCACCGTACTGAAGCGCATCAAGCAGGAAGCCGAATTTTTCTTGGGCCTCTTCTTCACCGATACCCAGAATCTCAAACACGGTGCTCTGCATGGTTTGGTCATGGATACGGATAGAACCGCCCCCTAACTCAGTACCGTTCAGAACCATATCATAGGCACGTGAAAGCGCACTGGCAGGGTCCGCCTTAAGCTCTTCCGGGGTGCAAGAAGGCGCTGTAAAGGGGTGGTGCAGAGGGCTGAGACGACCATTGTCATCGGCCTCAAACATGGGGAAGTCAACTACCCACAGCGGCGCCCACTGTTGAGTGTAGAGTTCTAGGTCAGCCCCCAGCTTAACGCGCAGCGCGCCAATCGCTTCGTTGACGATACGGGCTTTATCCGCACCGAAGAAGATAATATCGCCATCTTCAGCACCCACGCGATCGAGCAGCTCTTCAACGATATTTTCCATGAACTTGACGATCGGTGACTGCAGACCTTCAAGTCCTTTGGCGCGCTCATTGACCTTGATCCACGCCAGGCCTTTAGCGCCGTAAATACCCACAAACTTGGTATATTCGTCGATCTCTTTACGCGAAAGCTTGGCACCGCCTGGCACTTTCAGAGCCGCGACGCGACCATCGTCCGCACTGGCTGGGCCAGAGAAAACCTTGAAATCGACCTGCTGCATCAGATCGTCAACATCGGTCAGCTCAAGCGGAATCCGCAA
>TARA_R110002012_G_scaffold93520_2_pt1 | contig 10007 bp, 10 predicted proteins | sample TARA_R110002012 | Tara Oceans TARA_R110002012 (sample SAMEA4396515) | marine metagenome | biome: Westerlies Biome; feature: [DCM] deep chlorophyll maximum layer (ENVO:01000326); material: water (ENVO:00002006), including particulate matter (ENVO:01000060) such as... | depth 40 m
GATCCCGGTAAGAGCGATTGGCCAGATAGATGAATGAATCGTGTGTTTTTCTGACTAGCTGTTGTGACCAGTAACAACAGCTAATTTTAACGAGCCAAATTTATGATTGGACCGCTTTGAGCGAAATGGGGGCTCACGAAGGTCAGTTCCTCATGGTCGGCTTCAGACAAAAAGGAGACGTTCAAACGCGGCGCTCTGCGGCAAATTTGGAGCGCAACGGAAAATTTGTCCGACAACATGCGCCTGTTATATTTTGCTTACCTCAAGTCGAAGCTGGTACCCTTTTTGATATTCAAAATGCAGAGCATTGGTAATATTATTCAGGTACGAAAATATACACATTGATTTGTTAATTATTCCTCTATCAGCGGAAACTAGGGCATTACAATAAGATGCCATTCCAGCGTGCTGCCCATCTGACATTATGTTCTTGATCTTGTCCCTTTTCGCAAGGCCTTTGTCGGGGCTTATTCCTAACATATTGAGCACAATATATGCCCCAGATATTGCACCGTGCTGAGTATGCTGAACTCCGTCAATACCCGTAATTGGTTCGAAGCCAAAGAACTGATTCTTAGTGATATTTGGTATTGAAGGTGAAATTAAATCCCAAATTTCATCAATTGCAGATTCGGACTTCTCGACAGCTTTCCGATTTTCGCTTGTAACCCGTAACGCTCTTCTTGTTTTATCAATTGGGAGCCTGTTCTTTAGGTGCTTTTCAATTGTGACTTCCATTTCCGTCGACACTCTAGATGCTTTCTCGATTAGATCATCGCGCCTTCCATCAGGAATAACACTAGTTATTCGTTCTATTTCATTTCGCATTTGCTCTGGTGTTTCACTTAGCTCTTTGAAGTTGTCTGCTCCAAAAGAGCGTATGAGATGCTCCACAATGTGATCTGCCGCCCCCTCATAACCAGAAATTGCATCTAAGTGTTGCTCATATCTCGAATAAGGATCTAGATAATCCCTTATTACGATATTACCTTCAGATTGAAAGTCTTGATTCAGAACATCACAAATCTCGACTGCTTTCAGCATTTTCATTCCTTCGAGGGCATCTTGGTTTCCATTCCGGTGAATTTCATCTAAGTGGACATGAGAATAAACCCACTTGAATCTTTCTGGTTCCAGAATTGAAATGTCGTCACATGCCAAGTATCGGAATACATTCATATCTGCATAAATTATTGGCTTATTATCCGATAATAAATATGAGTTCATCCAAAAATCCCAATTAATTGAAAGGAAACATAACAGGCTACTAATGGGACTTCATACTAACAATGGTTTCCACTGAAAACCACATTCAGTGTTGTGATGAAAAGGAATCTTAAATGACCGCTTAACGTACAGAGCAGCCCGAGAGGCCTCATACCAGGATGTCCGGTTTTGACCAATACATGTACCGACATAGCCGTTCCAGTTTCTCAGATTCGTGGCTGTCAGCAAACTCCCTAACAAGTAAGCTAAAACCGCCTATTTGAGCTAAATGACCATAGTTATCATCGTCTTTTTCGGGCAAGGTTTGCAAGGCAAGTACTATTTTGTCCTTATCTGGCCCTACAGCAATACGGCAACTGATTGAAGCTGATTGCAAGGGCAATAAACAATCTTCATCATCCATGGGTAAATCGAGAAACGTGTTATCCATATCACCTGTCCTCTCTTGTTTACCGAAAACTGAATTGCGGATTAACCAAATTGCCCAAGCTTAGCCCCGTATTCCTGTATATAGATGTAAATAACCGGCATTGCTTGCCGGTTATACTCGTCCTTTTGTAAAGCTAGCACATACTTGTACTTCTTACCTTACAACCGCGCGCGGGTCATCCCTATAAGTGCACTTTCCAACGTTTTCATTTCTTCACTGTCGCAAGCATATCGTTGCATAGTCGTTGCGACGCCTCGCAGGTTGTCACTCATTGTGAATAAAGACTTTTGTGCGTCTGCGGAAATCATACCAGACGCGCCATAAATATTTGCCAGCGCATCAACGTTATTAGCATTGGTCCCTTCACCTAATTGCTTGAATATATCGGCATGTCGCCTGGCAATCGTATAGTGGTAGGTTTGAGTGTAGGTATTGCGGTATACCTCTTCCCCCATAACGGTTCGAGTTATATCATCCCATACTTCAGTACGCGTAAATTCGACGGGGTTGGGGCCTAAGCATTTGGCTGCCAGGTGCTCATATGACACGATAAAAAATCCGGTCATTGCCGTACTCATGCTAATACCCTTTAAACTATCCCGCATTTCTTGCTTTATGGCCTGTGGATCACTCTGCCTGCCCATAAAAAGTGATGTTAGTTCAATGACACCGGAATTAAGTAACGGCTCTGTTGCTTCAACCATCGCCCGCTCGAATTTTTTATCTTCCTCGGCAATAATTTGCATGTCATTTCGGTACAGTGCATTGATATACACGGCTCCATCATCGTCCGCTTCTAACGGGCCATCCCCTACCCGCTTTCGGTAGGCGATAAGTTCAAGTTCTGCCATGCGGCACTGCTTGGCACCGTTAACCACTTGCCAGGTAGAGGAGTGCTGTTTGTCTGGCCGGATAAGTTTGATACACCCTTGCCGCTGCTGTCTTGTTGTCCTGCTGTAGTAACATGAGTGCTTTTAATTTTAAGGCATCCGAGTGAAAAGGCGCATTTGCCAGTACGGTATCCAGCTGAATTAACGCTGCCTCGTCATTTTTATCAATTAACAATTGATAAACCAAGGTCAGGCTTTTGAATGGAGACGCAGTATTAAAAGTACGTATTTCTTTAATTAATGCCTGTGCTTTATCTTTTTTATCCAGACGCATATAGGCCTGTAATTTATAAAAGGCTATTTGAGTCGCCTGCTCGGTTGTCAGCCCTGCATGTTTATGGGATAAGTTAGTTAATGCCACATCGGCCCCGGTCTTTTGATAAGCCACGGATAGCAGAGGCACCACCTCATTCACAGGGTAACCCAGAATGCCTGGCTCAAGGTTGCCCGATCGCTGATGCGGCTTGAAGATCCACGCGCCTTTAAGAGCTGGCTCTACCAGGCGGTGCGCTGGCAAACTCTCGACCTGTTAAAAAAATCTCAACATGAACAAAGCTGGCTCTGCAACAATGATATCGAACAAATAGGCCATGTTGAGCGCAACTCAGGTAATGACGAACTCAAGCAGCATATAGAACAGCTTGCAGAAATAGATAAACAGGCCATCCACCTGTTTTACTTGGAAGATATGAGCATACAGGAAATCAGCATAGTGTTGGCAATCCCCACCGGCACGGTAAAGTCCAGGCTTAACCGCGCCAGGCAAACTTTGAAGCAAAAATTGACGAACGTACAGGAGTGATCTTATGAACCTAGATGAAAAAATTAAACAGGAATTAGAAAGCGAGGCCAAAAAACTGGACAAAATACTGGCCCATGAACCTGGCATTTTTAACATGTTGGCCAATGCCTATAAGGGCGCGTTGGGCGGCTGGTTGATACTGGTGGGTATATTTACCTTCCTGATCACCCTGCTACTCTTTTGGGCTGGCTACCAGTTCTTTTTGGTTACTGAGCTTAACTACGAGCAAAAAATATTTTGGGGCTTAGTGATGATCTTTGTTGGCATGGTACAAATCGCCTTAAAAATGTGGACTTTTATGGAGATGAACCGGCAATCTACCAACAGGGAAATAAAGCGCCTGGAAATGTCCATCGAGCGCCTGGTCAATACCCTGATCAAAACCAAGGAGGCATAACATGATGACCCTAAGATCAATATGAATAAAACTCTTATGCCCTAAAACATTTGAATTTCAGCATATTGTGGATAGGTTGCTGGCCATGAATTAATGCCATTTCGCCCAGCAAACAATTTTTGTTAAAATAAGCTTGCAATTAAGCGTAATTTTAATAAAATGACGCTTCGTCAATGTGACGGAACGTCATTATACTGTAATAAGGTCGATATTATTCGTTTCACGCTATGAAGTTTTGTGACCGGAGTACTACAGAGCCAAAATGCCTCATCGGCAAGTTTAAAAACAAGCGCCAGGCGGCTATTGCCGATCGTGAGCAAGAGCTGCTGGCGATAGCGGAAAGGCTGATGGGAACAGAAGGCTTTTCCGGCCTGACCATGGATAAGCTGGTGGCTGCCTGTAACTATTCCAAAGGCACTGTATACAATCACTTCAGCAGTAAGGAAGACTTGTTGTGTGCGCTCTGCATCAAAGGAACCAAGCTGGGGATGCAGAGCACAAAACGGGCTCTGACCTTTGATGGTAATAGCCGGGAAAGATGTTTGGCCGTGCACTTTGCCCAGCGTATTCATGGTTTGAGCCACCCGACCTTATACCTGTGTATGTTGACGGGCAAAACACCAGCGGTCAGAGAAAAAGCCAGCCCTACCCGATTAAAGGAGCTGGAGGCGCTTGAAGCTGAGATGCCGCAGATCTGTACCCAGGTTTTCGACGATGGGCTAGCAGACGGCTCACTAAGCGTCAGTATGGGGGTTGGCATCGATAGCTTGAGCTTTGCCAACTGGGCAATATCATTCGGCACTAACGCCTTAATGATAGAGGCGGCCGATGCCCTAGAAGCCAAGCAACTGGATCTGAATTATGTACTGTTATTTAACGTCAGCATAATGCTGGATGGCATGGGCTGGAAGCCCTTATCCCATCAATGGGATTACAAAAAAACCTGGCAGCGTATTGCCACTGAAATATTTTCAGAAGAAATGGCAGCACTGTGATTGAGTGCTGTTTTTTTAACAAAGTCAGTGACGAAACGTCACAAAATAAGGAAGGTAACATGAAGCACTTATGGCTCAATACCGTACTCAACCGTCCCTGGTTGATCCTGCTGATCGGTATGCTGTTAATAACAGCCGCGACCATGGGAGGAAAAAATCTCTATTTTCGCGGTGACTACAAGGTTTTCTTTGACGACGACAACCCTCAGCTGACTGCGTTTGAACACATGCAGTCAACCTTTAACAAAAATGAAAACGCCGCCATCATCATAGCGCCGAAGTCAGGTAATGTCTTTTCAAAGGAAACCCTGACTCTCATTAAAAATATGACAGATCAAGCCTGGCTGACGCCAAACTCTTCTCGTGTTGACTCCATCACCAATTACCAGCACACCTGGGCGCAAGAAGACGATCTGATCGTCGAAGATCTCGTTCCTGATCTGGAAACGATAGATCAACAAACTATCGCCAGAGCCAGGGAAGTGGCGCTAAAAGAGCCAAACCTGGTCAAGCGTATGGTGTCGGAAAAAGGCCATGTTGCCGTCATTAATATCACGGTGCAACTACCAGACGCAGATACCCCAAAAACGGCCTTGGATACCTCCATTGCTGTCAACGATATCACAGGTTTTATCATTAAAATGACAGAGGAATATAAAGCACAATACCCGGATCATGATTTCTACCATACAGGTATCGTCTTTATGAGCCACTCTTTTGCCAGCGAAGCGCAAAAGGACGCCTCGACCCTGGTGCCCGCTATGTTTCTGGCCATTATTGTCGTGCTTTGGTTATTACTCAGATCTTTTACCGGCACCTTATCCACCTTGATCATTATTGTCACCACAATCGCCGCTACCATGGGGCTGTCCGGCTGGATGGGCTATTTCCTGAGTACAGCAACGGTCAATGTTCCCACTATGGTGATGACACTAGCCGTTGCCGACTGCGTGCATATTATCTCGTCTATGCTATTTGCCATGCGTAAGGGCAAGACTAAAATCGAAGCCTTAGATTACAGCATGAAACTAAACCTGATGCCCGTTTTTATCACCAGCGTTACCACGGCTATCGGCTTTTTAACCCTGAATTTTTCCGATGTCCCAGTATTGGCAGACCTGGGTAACCTGACCGCCCTAGGCATTATGCTGGCCTTTGCTTTCTCTGTCACCATACTGCCAGCCCTGCTGCGTATATTACCCATGCGCACACCTAAGCTTGTCACCAATAACGACAGTAAAATGGAAAAACTTGCTGACTGGGTCATATCCCATCATAAGCGTTTATTGCCCATCTCATTTATTGTGATGGCTGCCAGCCTTGCCTTTACCTTTAATAACCAGATCAACGACGTTTCCACTGAGTATTTTGATCAGAGCACGGCATTTAGGCAATCAACAGATTTTCAGCAAGAGAATATCAGCGGCATGTCGACAATAGATTTCGCCTTGTTCGGCCAGTACGCTTCACAATTGAATTCGCCCAAGATGTTAAACCTGGTCAAACAGTTTAGCGACTGGCTGGCCGAGCAGCCAGAAGTGGACCATGTCTCCAGCATCTCCAGCACCTTTTTACGCCTGAACAAGAATATGCACGGCGATAACCAAGACTACTATACCCTGCCACAGGAGCAGGAGCTGGCGGCACAGTACTTGTTACTCTATGAAATGTCCTTGCCTTATGGCCTGGATCTTAATAACCAGATCAATATCGACAAGTCTGCCACCCGTATTACCGTGACCATGCAAAACCAGGGCAGTAAAGAATTTACCGCATTCGAACGACGCGCCCAACAATGGTTTGCCCAAAACGGCCAGGGCTTTGACATGAAAGCGGCCAGTCCTAACCTGATGTTTGCCCTTATCGGTGAGAAAAATATGACGGGCATGCTCTACGGCACCCTGCTGGCGCTGGTTTTAATTTCACTGTTACTGGTTTTCGCCCTGCGTTCATGGCGCATGGGCGCCATCAGCCTGCTCCCCAACCTGCTGCCAGCCGGTATAGGTTTCGGTATCTGGGGCATCTACTCGGGGGAAATCAATGTGGGACTGTCCGTGGTACTCAGCATGACGTTGGGGATCATAGTGGATGATACGGTGCACTTTTTAAGCAAATACCGCCATGCCCGAAATGAAGGCCATGATGCCGCCGACAGCGTGCGTTACTCCTTTGCCAGTGTTGGCCGGGCCCTGTGGATCACCACCCTGGTCTTGACCATAGGCTTTAGTATTCTGGCAATGTCAGCTTTCAGGCTCAACTCAGATATGGGCCTGTTGACCGCCATCATCATAGTGGCCGCCCTTATTGTCGACTTCCTATTTTTACCGGCATTTTTATTATTATTGGACAAAAAAACAGACCCAACAGGAGAAACATCATGAAGTTTTACAAGCAGCTTAGTAGCATAGTCGTTGGCATCAGCTTGTTATCAACGCCTGTTTTTGCACAAACACCAGAAGAAAAAGGCCTGGCAATCGCCGAGGAACGTAAGGCAAGAGACCTGGGCTGGGGGGACTCTATCTCACAGGCTGAAATGATTTTACGTAACGCCCAGGGCCAGGAAACGATCAGGAAAATGCGCCTGAAGTCACTGGAGGTGGAAAATGACGGTGACAAGGCACTGACCATATTCGATCAGCCACGAGACGTGAAGGGCACGGCGTTCTTAAGCTTTTCTCATGCCACGACACCGGATGATCAGTGGATGTATCTGCCAGCATTAAAACGGGTTAAACGTATTGCCTCGCGCAATAAATCAGGCCCCTTTATGGGCAGCGAGTTTGCCTTTGAGGATCTAAGTTCATTTGAAGTGGAAAAATACAGCTACCAGTATTTGCGCGACGAACTGTTCAATGGCGAAGATACCTTTGTTGTTGAGTCAGATCCGGTCGACAAGTATTCCGGTTATACCAAGCAAGTCAACTGGATCGACAAGGCCCATTATCGCCCGCTAAAAATAGAGTTTTATGACCGTAAGGGTTCATTATTGAAAACCCTGACCTTTAGCGATTATAAGCTGTACCTGGACAAATATTGGCGCGCCGACAAAATGTCCATGGTTAATAACCAAACAGGTAAAAGCACCGACTTTATCACCAAAGAGCTGATCTTTAAGACCGGCTTAAAGGATAAAGACTTTAATAAAGCGACCTTAAAGCGTGCCAAATGATCACTGACTTAAAGAAACTATTAGGCATTGTCCTTGCCCTGCTGCCGTTTATCACGGCAGCAGACACACAGATAACAGTCAAGGCAGCCATAGAACAACGCAGCTTTTTGCAGGACCCCTTGTATTCTGGCCAATACAATAGCCAGCTTTCCGCTTTTATTGAGCCGGAGATCTACCATAGCTGGAATGATGAGACGGACAGTATCACCTTCAAGCCGTTTTACCGTTGGGATCAAAGGGACAGCGAACGTAGTCACGGCGATATCCGTGAACTGATGTGGCTTCATGTCGGCGAAGACTGGGAGCTAAGAACCGGTATCGGCATAGTCTACTGGGGACAGGCAGAATCTCTGCACCTGGTGGATGTGATTAATCAGACCGACCTGGTGGAAGCCCTCGATGGTGAAGATAAGCTCGGCCAACCCATGGTGAACCTGACCCTGATCCGAGACTGGGGAAATTTAGATCTCTTTGTCTTGCCAGGCTTTCGCGAGCGCACCTTTCCCGGGCTGAAGGGCAGGTTCAGGCCTGAGTTCGAAATCAACCAGGACAATGCTATTTACGAGTCCTCTGCCGAAGATCGTCATATTGATTATGCTATACGCTGGAGCCATACCCTGGATGTCTGGGACATAGGTTTATCCTACTTTAACGGCACGGCCAGAGATCCCTCATTTGTCGCCAACTCAGTAAACAATAAGATCAGCCTGACGCCCTATTATGGTCAGATGGAGCAACTGGGCATCGACCTGCTCATGGCCATCGACGACTGGCTCTATAAATTTGAAGGTATTTACCGTGACGTAAGCCAGCAGCAAAGCTATTTTTCTGGCGTAGCAGGTTTTGAATATACCTCTGTCGGCATCTTTGATACTGTCTGGGATTTAGGCTGGCTACTGGAGTATCAGTATGATAACGATCACAATACTAAGCCTGTGGACAAAAATGCCTTGATGCTGGGCACGCGATTGGCGCTCAACGATATTAATGGCAGTGAAGTTCTGCTCGGCTATGTGCAAGATCTCGATTATGCCGCCAGCCACACTGGCTTTATCGAAGCTTCCAGCCGCATCAATGACAACTGGAAATGGCGCATCGATGCCTGGTTCCTGGCCAGCAATAATATGCAGGATATTATCTATAACATCAGGCAGGACGACTATATTCAGATCAGCCTGGAGTATTATTTTTAGTGGGTATATTAGCTGAAAAAACACCTACTCCTGTGCTTTCATCCACTGGCTGATCAAAGGAAAGTGATCGGATATTGCCTCAGGGTGTGTCAGGATATCAATATGATCATAATCCACAGCGTTACCTGCCTGCCTGGACAGCAAACTGAACCTGGCCTCGGTATTGGCGGTTTCCTCAATAAAGTTCAAAACATCGTCAGCATGGCCAAGCGCCTTATCCTTAACGCCTGTCAGGTACCAGCTCGGCGGCCAGTTGACATATTTAGCCGCTTCAAAATAATCAAAACCGTCTTGCGGGTCCAGCCAATGGCCCTTTTTGACCCAGGCAACACTGTCAGCAACCGATTGTATGGTTTCATTATCCGAACCCAGCTTATATTTTTTTGCATCAAAATAGCCTTTACGCCGGGCAATTTTGACCGCAAAAGCATTCCAGAAAAGTTTAACCTTGATAAACTTTTCCAGGTTAGTAATGGCGACCGACCGCTTGGTGCCAAAACAAACATTCGAGCACACCTGGCTGAGCCGCTCTGGAAACCGGCTCAGACAGCTGGCCAACAACACGCCCCCCCATGAATGGCAAACCAAATGCATGGGTTTATGAGTTTTACTATGGATGAAATCCATAAAAAGCGGGATGTCACGGGTAATGGCTTCAAACTGCCCATAACTGGCATCAGCATGAATTGCTGGCCTGCTCTTGCCCCGTCCTCTTAAATCGGCGACATAGACATCAAAGCCCTGCCTGGCCAGGAAACAGGCAAAGCCTTTATTGTTTTCGGTATAAAAAATCCGGCCGTTTTCCACTGCGCCATGTAACATAAGTACAGGGAAGCCTCCTGTTTCTCGCCAAATATGGGAGTATAAGAAATATTAACGCTATGTACTACCCACTGTGTCAGCT
>TARA_R110002012_G_scaffold99470_1_pt1 | contig 10005 bp, 8 predicted proteins | sample TARA_R110002012 | Tara Oceans TARA_R110002012 (sample SAMEA4396515) | marine metagenome | biome: Westerlies Biome; feature: [DCM] deep chlorophyll maximum layer (ENVO:01000326); material: water (ENVO:00002006), including particulate matter (ENVO:01000060) such as... | depth 40 m
GTGATGACATCAAATTCCTTGTGCGTACATAAAGCCTGTAAGCCGTGGTAAATCAAACTACAAGAGATAACCAGCGCAGAGAGTATGACGACAACGTTGAACAGCAGGTTAGGTACCAATAGCGCCAATGAAGAGGCAAATAGAGGTAGTGGTGCAAAGGCGGCGAGTAAATAAGCATCTTGATAGCTGATGGATAACTCGTCAGTACCATTCACGACGGTATGTATTAACCAACCCATAATGAAAAAACTTAAGAGTTCGGCAAGGAAAATAATCGTGGTTATAAAACGCCACTCTCGATCAGCAAAACCTGCCATAAAAGCATCGCCATAGTGAGTGCCCGCAAAATAGAGCATCATGGGCGGTAGAAGCGACATGGGCAAAACCACTAGCCATACCAGTAACGGAATAGAGGGTGAAGAAGCCTGTAGTTCTTTCCAACCGACACGGTGGTTGAATGGCATTTTACAAAAGGTTAGAGCATTCATGGCAGATTCCCCCTTAGAGGTATATCCAAATGGTTATTTATATCATAACATGATATTATATTTTTAGAAGAATCGCTATCGTTTGTCAAGACAATGATCGCTGCGAACAAGACACAGGTAAGACACAGAGAATAGGTAAAATGGACAAGACCCCTACGCTTGATAAAAACGATTTTGAGCGGTTGTCTCAATTTCGTTATCGGCTTCGCTGTTTCCTTCGCCAAAGTGAAGATATCTGCCGACGCCATGGGCTGACATCGTTGCAATATCAGCTATTACTACACTTACGTGGTTTCCAAGGGAGGGACTGGGCGACAGTGGGGGAGCTTGCTGAACGACTCCAGGCGAAACACCATGGGGTGGTGGCGTTGGTTGACCGTTGTGAGCAGCTATCGTTGGTTGAGCGGCGCCAAGGGCGTGAAGATCGTCGTCAGATAGAAGTACATCTATTGGAAGAGGGGGTGAAGCGGGTAACGCAAATAGCCGAAACCCATCAACCCGAGTTGCGACATTTACAAGAAGAGACGCCGTTCCCTCTCTGGAATAGAGGCCCTTGATGAAGAACTCAATGATTACAGCGTTTAACCTGAAGGTGGGATTGGAAATCGGAATAGAAGTTAGTCAGATTAGATGCCACCTTCTTGCATATCAATGTCGCCGCATGACATCAATGGTCAAGTCTTCCACGCCTGTTATACCCAACAGTGCCATATCGCGTTCTATTTCACTACCCAGCAGCATCACAGCCTTCTTCACCCCTGCTTCGCCAGCGATACTGGCCGCATAGTTAAAGGGGCGGCCAAGAAAGACAAAGCTCGCCCCCAACGACATTGCCTTAAGAACTTGGCTGCCGCGGCGGAAGCTGCCGTCTATCATAACGGGGACTGCGCCCTTAACCGCCTCTAGAACTTCCGGCAACATAGTGAGTGGAGCGACGGTCCCATCGAGCTGTCGGCCGCCATGGTTGGAAACTATTAACCCATCGGCACCCGCGCTTACAGCACGCCGTGCATCGTCAGGGTGTAGGATACCTTTAACTATTAAATTGCCTTTCCACCGTCCCCGAACCTGATCGAGGGTCGACCAATCGAGATGGCGGCGGCCGGAGAAATCTCGATTGAGGTTCTTTGCCAATACCGGCACGCCACGAGTGGCGGCATTATTCTCGAAGTGCGGAACGCCGTGATGCCACAATGTCCTCAGGAAAGTCCCAAATAGCCATTGCGGGCGTACTGCGCCATCCCAGGCCAGGCGTAAGCTTGGACGTAACGGTGAAGAGAATCCTGCACGACGATGATTCTCGGGGTTGGGGGGGACGGCGTAGTCCACGGTGACCACCAAATTGATAAACCCGGCCTGCTCGACACGTGTCAACAGGGCGTCGATTTGTTCGGGAGTGCTGGGAAGGTAAGCCTGAAACCAATCTGAACCATTAGGGCCTGTCAGGTCTTCCATGGGTATCAACGATGTACCACTGACAATCATGGGAATCTCGGTGTCTGCTGCCGCTTGCGCCAGCACCTGATCACCTCGATATGCGGTCAGTGCGCTAATGCCCATGGGAGCAATACCAAAAGGGTAGGCATACCGGCGCCCCAAGAGTTCAGTTTCAGTCGATACGGCAGATACATTTACTAACGCCCTGGGAAGAAATGCATAGTTATCGAAGGCTTCACGGCTGGAACGGGCAGTAGCGCCGTCTTCCGCCACGCTAGCCACGTAGCCAAACAGCGGTCGTGGTAAGTGCCGCTGTGCTTCCCGCTCGAAATCATCGAGGCACAAAATGTGTTCTAAACGGCGGGACATTATTCCTCCTTGGCATCAGCAGCACGTCGCCAGACATCTTCATTGACGGCATTGTATGGGCCGCTGCCGGTTAGTGCTCCCAGCAGATTCTCGACTGCCAACTGAGCCATAAGCTCACGGGTTTCATGGGTCGCCGAACCGATATGCGGTGTCGTCACCACATTATCCATGGTGGTTAGCGGCGAGTCGGCTGGTAGCGGTTCCACAGCAAATACATCAAGTCCAGCCGCGCGAAGTCTGCCGGAGCGAAGAGCTTCAATCAGCGCCAGCTCATCGACTACGTTACCTCGCGCAATATTGATGAGCGACGCCGTCGGCTTCATTTGCGCAAGAGCATTCGCATCTATCAAGTGATGAGTATCGTCGCTGTAGGGCACGCTAATGCAGACGATATCCGCTTCCGCTAACAATTCCGCTAGGTCTCGCCGTTGCGCTCCAAGGCTATGTTCAAGCGCAGGCTTAGAGGACGATGCCGTGTAGCGAATTGGCATATCGAAACCCAATGCCCCGCGCCGGGCAATCGCTGCGCCAATCCGGCCCGCTCCCACGATTCCTAGCGTTTTGCTGTGGACATCAACGCCGAAATGTTCAGTACCGATATGTGCCCGCCAATCGCCATTGCGAACAAGGTTGGCTAGTTCGACCAGACGCCGCTGGGTAGCCATGATTAATGCAAATGCTGTATCCGCGGTAGTGTCGGTAAGCACATCAGGCGTATTGCAAAGTAGAATGCCACGCCGGTTCAGTGCCTCAAGGGGTAAATGGTCATAGCCTACTGAAATAGTCGATACCACTTGAAGCGCAGGTGCCTCAGCTAGCTCAGCCTCGCTGAGCTCCAGTTTTCCGCCGATCAACCCATGCGCCTGTGAAAGCGCGGTCAGAAATTCAGCACGGTTTGATGAGTTCAGGTCCTGAAAGTAAGAGACCTCAGCGACTTCGGAAAGCGCTGTGAGCTGCGCATCGCTGAGTCTCCGTACAGCGACGATATGCCAATTTTTTGTTTCATTAGTCATCATTTGCCTCACTCACACCTTCCATTCGGAACCCTCTTTCTTTAAGAGCGAATACGAGTTCAGAGGCTTTATTATTTTCAAGCTCTACCAGTGGCGGACGCATACGGCGCCAGTCATCATCACCCGAGAAGTAAGCGGTCGCCGCCTTCATGGCAGGAATCAGCGGATACTTTTCAAACAGGTCGCGTATATCATTGAGACTTTGCTGGCGCTCGTCGGCATCGCCCTCCTGCCAGTGACTGGCCACTTCGACGATGGCTGATGGATTGACATTGGCAGTGGCGCTAATGCAGCCAGCACCCCCCGCCCTCAGGGTATCCAGTAGGAAACGTTCGCTGCCGGCATAAACGGCAAAATCTTTGCCACCAAAGCGTTCAGTTAACGCTTTGGTGTGCGCCCAGTCACCGCCGCTGTCCTTGATGCCGGCAATAATGCCCGGAAAAGCGGCGCGTAATCGCTCGATCAACTCAAATGATAGCGGCACTTGAGTGACGGGCGGTATATGGTAGAGGTAGATACGAAGGCGCGAACTTGCGACCCGGTTGATCACTTCGCTGTAATAGCGGAATAAACCTTCGTCGCTAACACCTTTATAGTAGAAGGGCGGTAGCATCAGTACGCCTGCACAGCCAAGCTTCATCGCTTCGCTGGTCAACGATACGCAATCATCGATTGCACAGTTCCCGGTGCCGGGCATCATCCTGACGGGATCGATACCGCCATCCACCAAGGCTTTTAATAGCGCCTTCTTCTCGGCTACTGTCATCGAATTGGCTTCAGAGTTCGTCCCAAAGACAGCCAGTCCGACGCCATTTGAAGCCAACCATCGGCAGTGTGCTACAAAACGTTGAGTATCCGGCGTCAAATCGGCACCGAAGGGAGTAATCACCGGTGACCAGACATCTCCGCGTGCTTGAGACATGATATTCTCCTTATTGTTTGAGGTGATTAGTGCCAAGACTCGATGGCATAGCGGTCAAGCGCTGTCTGATCGAAGCTAAAGCCAAGCCCCGGCGCGGCAGGTAGCAGCAGTTGGCCGTTGGCAAATTCCAGCTGTGTATCTATCAAGCGCCTGAAGTTCAGCACCTGATCGTCGGCAAAGAACTCGACCATTTTTACGTTGGGTGCTGAAGCCACCAAATGTATATGTAGGTCGTGGAACCAGTGCGGATATACATCCACACCGAAACTAGCGGCTGTTGCAGCGATACGCCGAAACTCGGTAATGCCCCCACATACCGCCACGTCGGTTTGGAGAATCATGGCAGCGTCTTTCTCTAGCAGTTCCTTAAAGCGCCAGCGTCCTGCTTCAATTTCACCAGTAGCCACCGGAATCGGGGTGCGCTCAGCCAAACGACGATGGTTGTCGATGTCATCAGGACTGAAAGGCTCCTCAATCCAGAACGGATTATAAGGTTCGGCCATGCGCATGAAGGCGAGCGCCGAAGGAAGATCCCGCCAGGCATTGTTGGCATCAAGCATTACTTGAACATTAGGGCCTACCGCCTCACGCACCGCAGCCAGACGTGCTTCCTCTCCGTCCAGGTCTTCTCGGCCCACTTTCATTTTTACCGCTGTGAAGCCTTTTGCTACATACCCCGCCATTTCCTGACCGAGCATGTCTGGAGACTTGCCATCCAGGTAATAGCCGCCGCTGGCATAAGCTGGCACGCTGTGGGTGTCGCTGGCGCCCAGATACTTGTAGAGCGGTAGATTGGCGGCGCGAGCGTTACGATCCCAGAGCGCGGTATCCAGAATACTGATGGCGCGCATCACCGAACCGCTGCGGCCATGCAGTAGCGATTCCTGGTACATAGCTTGCCAGAGTGCTTCGGTTGCATGAGCGTCCGCCCCCACCAGCACCGGCGTCAGCAGTTCCCGTACTGCATTTGCGACTAGAGAACCAGCGTTGTTGCCGCCATAGCAAAACCCAATACCCACATGGCCATCATCACCTACCACTTCGACGAGCACATAGTCGCGCTTGAGTACCTGTCGATTGGAAAAGCTAGTAGGGTTGTCCAGCGGTACATTGACCGTTCGAGCACGCACTTCAGTTATCGTTGTCATGATGAATCCTCGAATTGAAAGTGTGGAGTTACTTAGGCTGACGACGGGGGCGTAACGCACCCCGAACCCAGCGGAAGAAGGGAGTCGCTTGCAGTATCGATATAACGGCGATGCATAGCAGTACAACGGCGATGGGGCTTGTCAGGAATATGCCCAGATTGCCCTGGCCGATCAGCATTGATTGCTGGTAACTGGTCTCCATCACCGGCCCAAGGATCAGGCCGATCACCATCGGTGCCGGAGATATACCTGCCTTGTTCATCCAGTAACCAAACAGCCCAAAGCCCAGCATTAATCCAACCTCGAACAGGCTGTTGTTAATTGCAAAGGCGCCTATCACGCACAACGTAATAATGGAGCAGGCCACAAAACTATCGGGTACCCGCGTTACGCTTACACAGAGCCTGGTAAATAGAAGCCCTACGAGTAAAAGACCGATATTGGCAAAAATCACCGCCCAGATGAGGGTATAGGTAACATCCCCGTAGTCTGTCAGCAGGTTAGGACCGGGTAGGATGCCCTGTACCATTAGCGCACCAAGCAAGATAGCGGTAGAGGAGCTACCAGGAATGCCCAAGGCAATGGTGGGTATCAAGGCACCGCCCACCACCGCATTATTGGCCGCTTCCGGTGCAGCCACACCGGCAATATCCCCTTTGCCAAAGCGGCTTTTATCTTTGGCAAAGCGCTTGGCTTCGTTGTAGGCGAACCAACTGGCAGTGTCGCCACCGGTACCTGGAATGAGGCCGGTGATGATGCCGATACCACTGGATCGGAGAATGTTGGGTAACAAGCGGCGAATCTCAGCAAGAGGCGGAATCAACCGGTCCGTAATTTTACTTGCCACCTTCTGAATGCCATGGGCATTTTCAGCCAGTATCAACGCCTGTGGGATCGAGAATAGGCCGATCAGCGCAACGGTGAACTCGATGCCTGAGAACAGATTGATAACCCCGAAGGTCATCCGTGGTGTGCCGGTAATCAAGTCCATGCCTACCGTACTCAACAACAAGCCCAGGGTGCCAGAAAGCAGGCCACTGACCACAGAACCTTGTGATAAAGAGCCAATAATGGTGATACCTAGTACGGCAATCGCAAACAGCTCGATAGGGCCGAACTTGAGTACTAATACCCCCAGTAGTGGCGCTGCAGTGAGCAGTGCTATACCACTTAGAAGTCCACCGATAAAAGAAGCGAAGAGTGAGACTCCTAGCGCCTTACCGGCTTGACCCTGTTGTGATAATGGAAATCCATCAAGTACTGTCGCTGCAGCAGAAGGGGTGCCAGGCGTTTTCAAAAGAATGGCGGCAATTGAGCCACCGTAAGAGGCCCCCACATAGAGCGAGGCCAGCATGCTGAGACCTGAGGCTGGGTCCATACCGAAAGTCAGGGGTAACAGTAGTGCCAACGCCATAGTCGCCGATAACCCCGGCATAGCGCCCACGAATAGCCCTAGAAGGGTACCGCCCAGGATTAAGGCAATATTGGTGAACGAGATGACGTTCGTCAGGCCCACCAAAACAAGATTATCCATATGACTAGACTCCAGAAGCCTGCGTCAGGCACTCCTGTCCTGCTCGCAGTCTTTTTGCAAAGCATGCGAGCCAGGATTAATGAGTGCTCCAGTGATCGTTATGAAGAAAGCAGTGGTGGCAGTAACGGTACAGGCAGGCCAAGAAAACCGATGAAAACGGCACACACCACCGTGACCAGCACCACAATACCGATGGCTGCAAAACGCCACGAGACATGTCCAATCATCGTTAACGCCACTACCATGAAGAGAACAGTGGCGATCAGATAACCCAGTATTGAAATGCTAAAAAGGTAGCCTGCGGCCATTAGAAAGGTCAGCATGGCCTTCCATGGTTTGCGATGCGTGGACTGACCGTTTTCGGTCGTCTCTTCTAGAGAAGCATTATCAGCAGAAGAGGTATTATCAGCAGAAGGTGTTGAACCATCAGTCGAGAGCTGGCGACGATGCCGAAAGCTTACTATTTCCTGGCCCACCATCGCTGCTCCCAACAACGCCACGATAACCGAATAGATAAGAGGCATGTTCGCCGCCTTCGAGGGGTATCCCAGCGCTGTGACGTAGAAGGTCGCGGCAATGCCGATGGCGAAAATACCTAATACCAGACGACTTATGTTCATCTCACACCCCCTTTTTGATCACCGTATTTCCTCGCCAGATCAATATTTTACTGATTGACCTCATCCTTGACCTCTGCCCAGATCTCTTCAAATTGGCCTTCCATGTCCCGCATCATTTGGCCGTAGTCTTCCCCTGTCTGGATGTCGAGAACCATGGCACGTTCTTGAGCTGTCTTCTGAAACTCTTCGTTCTCTTTAAGAGATTCAAAAGCGGCGATCAATTCATCGCGAGCTTCTTCTGGGATACCTTCTGGCGCGCTGTAACCACGCGAAGAGCCAGCGACTACATCTATATCTTTCTCAAGCATGGTGGGGACATCTGGCAAGATATCGAGACGTTCGCGGGTAAATACCGCCAGCGGCCGCAAACTGCCCGATTGGATATGTCCAAAGACATTACCAAGGTTATTGAAACTGGCATCGACCTTGCTGCCCAAGGCAGCAGTAGCGGAAGGGCCATCACCTTGAAAAGGGATTTTCTGGAAGGAGAGTCCAGTCGCTTTCTCAATCATGATGGTCGAAAAGAAGTCATCCCCTCCAACCCCAGAGTTCGCCACTGTAATTTGGCCGGGGCGTTCCTCTGCGGCAGTGAGCAAATCTTCCACTGTTTGAAATGGGCTATTTTCCGGCACCACGATAATGCCCGGGTCGGTTACTACGTTGGCGATTGGCGTCATCTGTTCAATTGAGTAGTTAATCGAGTCATTCATGATGTAGTTCGTCATTAGCATGGGGGTGTTCGTGATGCTGATGACGCTGCCATCTTTTGGTGACTGGAGAGTTAGGCGGGTCCACGCAATTGCGCCAGTGGCACCTGGAATATATTCATTGATAAATTCCACACCCAGCGATTCCCGTAAGAACGGCTGAGTCAACTGGGCCAATGTATCGCTGCCTCCTCCTGCCTTGAATCCTTGAAGTACCTTGATTTCATCGGCTGCTGAATAATCCGCATTAGCGGCTCCAGAAAGCAGCAGGGCGGAAAGAAAAGGTGCGGCGTAATGTTTACGAATCTGCATTGTTATTTCCTCAAGTGCTGTTTGTCGTTGTGATGCACATGGTTGTGCAAGCTGTGCTTGCACAATCAACGTAGTTTCCTATTGATGACATTGTCAATAATATTATTAATAATCTTGCCAATCAGATTTATTCCGCCTAGCCTACTGTTCAAGAGCCGTATCAACGGCCCCTCCGACAAGTCACGAATAAATAGAGGAAACTTCGATGAGCCAGAACTTCAAAAAAAACGGTAATGGCAAAAACAATGAGCAACAGGATATAGAAAACCCCACCTTGGGGATGTCTAATCGCCTAACCAATTACGGCGATGCAGATTTTTCATTGTTTCTGCGCAAGGCTTTCATCAAAGGCATGGGGTATACAGATGACGCGCTCTCACGTCCGGTCATTGGTATCGCCAATACCTATAGTGGCTACAACGCCTGTCACGGCAATGTGCCTGGATTGATCGAGAGTGTTAAGCGTGGCGTCATGCTCGCGGGCGGGTTGCCGGTCGAATTTCCCACTATTACCCTTCATGAGTCTTTTGCTAACCCCACCAGCATGTACCTGCGCAATCTCATGGCGTTGGATACTGAAGAGATGATCCGCGCTCAGCCAATGGATGCGGTAGTGCTGATCGGTGGTTGCGATAAGACTGTCCCTGCACAATTGATGGCTGCCGCTAGTGCTGGAGTACCTACGGTGCAAGTTGTCACCGGCCCCATGCTCGCCGGCTCACATCGTGGCACGCGCGTTGGGGCGTGCACCGACTGCCGCCGGTACTGGGCCTCCTACCGTGGTGAGGACATCGACGAAGCGGAAATTAACGAAGTTAATGACAAGCTGGTCCCCACTGTGGGCACTTGCTCGGTAATGGGTACCGCGAGCACTATGGCGTGTCTTGCCGAGACCTTGGGTATAATGCTACCTAACAGCGCCACCGCGCCGGCTGTCTACGCTGATCGGCAACGCATCGCCGAACAGTCGGGCGCTCAGGCTGTTGCACTTGCCCACGCGGGCGTTACACCGGATCAAATTCTCACCCCTGAAGCGTTCGAGAATGCCTTGCGCGTACTGCTCTCTTTGGGAGGTTCTACCAATGCGTTGATTCATCTGACTGCTATTGCAGGGCGTTTGGGTATCGACATTGATCTAGAGGCGTTTGACCGAATGAGCCAGGAAACCCCCGTGCTGATGGATCTTAAACCATCAGGAGAAGGATATATGGAGGATCTGCACCGAGCGGGCGGCTTGCCCACCTTATTACGTGAGCTAAAGCCGCTGTTACATCTGGACACCATGACCATCAATGGTCATACCTTGGGTGAGAACATCGATGCCGCTGTGCATCTTATTGACCAAAAGGTCGTGCGGTCCATGCAGAGTCCTATCTACGCACAGGGAGGGATAGCCGTATTACGGGGTAATTTGGCACCGGCTGGGGCCATTATTAAGCAGTCAGCCGCCTCGGC
>TARA_R110002012_G_scaffold85141_9_pt1 | contig 10004 bp, 11 predicted proteins | sample TARA_R110002012 | Tara Oceans TARA_R110002012 (sample SAMEA4396515) | marine metagenome | biome: Westerlies Biome; feature: [DCM] deep chlorophyll maximum layer (ENVO:01000326); material: water (ENVO:00002006), including particulate matter (ENVO:01000060) such as... | depth 40 m
GTTTCTGAGTTTTAACGATATTTCTCTAATCTTATCTGATACAATATCTTCATTTTCATTGATAGATACTGACCTGAAAACAATATCTTGAACTTCTTTTGTAATAGGAGATGCGCTGGCCGATTTATGTTCATAACCTGTCACTTTCAATTGGTTTCTCTTATGCTCAGGCCATGTGTATAGACCAAAGTTTCGATTCTTACCTTTACCCTGTCTACCTCTCCCTATGAAGAAGTAATCGAAGTAAGCCTCAAACTCAACTTCAAGAAGACCTCTAGTGTTCAAGTCCTCGTTTATTTCCTCATTGAATAAATCAACTGCTTCTTCTACTTCGTTGAATGGAATCTGTATGTAGCACGAATCTGTGTGACCCGCTGCTACAGGATAGCCTAACCCCTCTGCTTTCGCTCTGAGAGTGTCTACGGCTTTGCGCCCTGCGGCTGTGATGGCTGCGCCCACATCGGGGTCTGTCCACATACCTCCAATCTTTGATTGCGATACATAGCCATAACAGGCGTTGGCATTTACTTTTGCTGCTAACTGCAACATGTCATATTTGTTCTTCTCCTTTTTGTCAGTGGCTTCTTCCATCATTTTCTTGTATTCTACTCGCACTTCAAGCAAATCCTCAATGACAGAAGGAAGGATGCCTTTCTGTGTGATGTCCCAAAAAGAACCATCAGGGGCTTCTATGATGCCCTCTCCGCCCCTACTACGTTTAGTGGTGGGACATAGGTTGAAAGCCCTGATTAAGTTTGGATATAGTGATTTGAAATCTAACAAAGAGACATTCGGTAATAATCCATATTTCAAAGCGAATACATTAGCGGCTCTTAACGCATCTCTTTCTTTTCTCATTCTACTAGGTGATTTCAAATCAGTTTCCCTAACAAACAAACCTCTGATGTAGTTAGTAACATTGTGTGTGCTACTAATCTTCACACCACATAACTTCTGCATACCCAAGAAGTAAGGCACGAAGTTAACAGATTCACACACCTTTCTCAGAACAGTGGTGTCAACTAAACAGTAATCAACGAACAAGTCAAAATGAGTGCGCCACCAAGTTTTGACATCAAGTTTGTTTCCCTCTTCATCTGCTTGTATCTTTCCTTCAAAACCTAGTTCTTCTGCTATGGTTTGCAGTTTTCTGTTGGGTAGGCTTCTACCTGATTTGAGAAATAATGTTTCAATACCACTACCTGAACTCCCCATTGCCGCAGTATCTAGGATTAACCTCCCCTTTATCGGTTGTGCTGTTTCTCTGTAAAATCCTGTTTTTGGGTTAGGTCTAATCACTTCAGCAACGGGGCTAAGTCTGTCGGGATTGTCTAGTCTTCTCATTAGATGGGGTAAATCGGCCCAACAAATGGCGTGTGCTATCAGTATATCAGGGTCGCACATGTCTAAGTGGTCTAGGAAGCCATCGTGCATCTCTTTCTCAGAAGCATATAGCCTCTTTTCATAGCCCCCCTCCCTCTCGATAAAGTCAATCTCTACTCCTTCTATGCCTACACTTTGTTCACTCCAAGCAAAAACAATAGGATGTTCGGCGTGGGTATCATCAACAGCCATGACAGTGGTAAAGTCTTCTTTCACATCCCACTCCAAATCGAAATACCATATTCTAGGATGAAAGTCGGGTATACTTCTCTTCTCAGAGAACCTATGAAAGAGGATTTGGTCTTCCCACGGATGCTCTGCCTCATAAGTCTCTGTCATATTGATTATATCCCAAAGAGAACGAGGGTTGTCAAAACTGACTTTGTATAATTTAATGCCGTTTCTACCCACTGCTTTTACTTCATGGTGGAATCTAACCCCCTCTACTGTAGCAGCGAGCCTAGATAGCCTTCTAGGGCTTGTAGAGGTAGGAAGCCAACAGAATGGTCTAATGTAACCTTCATCTTCAGGATTGGTTATCTGAACATGTGTATTGCCATGCTCATCTCTAGTCCTCATGTATATTGACGGTTGAGCGTATAGACCGTGACCTGTTGGGTATATTGCATCAACTATCATACCTATCACTCTTGGTCTATGATAAGCACAGTCCTCTCCCATTCATCTCCTTCTTGAAGAATTATAAGAGGCGTTCCGTTACCTAAATGAAATTGAGAATTACCGTTGCTCAAACAAGAGAGAGCATCCAACAACCACTTACCAAAGGAACTTGATACGGTGCCATTGCCTCCCTCTGAGTTTGTAGTGTTGACAAAACAAGTAAAGGATATACCACCTGTTTTCTTCACTTGTAATGCCAACTCATCTTCTTCTGCATTGTATTTGATAAGATAGTCGGATTCTTTGTCTAAACCCTTTGCTACCGAAAGTGATGATATTAACTCAGAGAAGTCTGCTTCTGCATGGCAATTCAATACTACCTTTCTACCAAACTTCTCCCAACCACTTTCTTCTGAATCTACTAGAAGCCTAGAGAGAGTTTGGGATAGTTGAGCACTTTTACACTCATAAGATGGTATACTAATACTCTTTTTCTGATTCTGTATCACTATCTTGTTGCTTAGTTGTGATATTGTTACATCGCCTTTTGACTTCTTGAGAAAAGCCATAGTGTTCTTCAAATCAGTAAAAGCAATCTTACCTGTAGCCTTAACAGCCCCCTCGTATGATTTGCTATACCTTACAGCATGTGTGGAGTGTCCAACAAGGTATTGTAATCCCTTGCTCGTAGCATTGATTTCGATGTCATTGATTATATCACCAAACGATGATAGAATGGTAATCCATTCCTTAGCATCAAGCACCACTTTAACCATACGCAATCACAGAGTGTCGTCATTTAGTTCTTGAAGACCATACCACTTTGGCTTTCCACCAACCTCTGTGGTCAGAATGGTTCTTCTCTGACCCTGTAGGTTTGCGTTGGTCTTACTCTTTTCGTATGTGGCGGTAAACACCTGATTGGTTAAGTTGCCTTCATCATCGTAAACATCTTCTCTTTCAAACAAAAGGATTTGGAATACAAGACCTGCTGTGGATTTCTCCCATGCGGGTCGCCATCCTCTAATGCTGCTTCTATCCTCATCGTCTTGCTTTGCAAGGTGTGTCTCAAGGAATACCTTAATTCCCTTCTTAACAAGTCCTCTGCACAGCGTAGTCATCTGATGGAACCTAGTTCTGCGGATTCCCCAGTCCCATTGGAACTCGACCCTTCTAGAGTCCTTTCCTTGACCTCGTATATCTGCTGCTGATATGGCATCTCTCGCAAGTCCTAAATCTTGTATTCTCATGTTGTTAATGCACACAGCATCCCAACCGTCTACACCTGTGATTAAAACACCCCAAAGGTTCTCATGATTATGCACACAGTATTGTAGTAGTTTCATCACTCTGTCGTGTGTAGCGGGGTAGTCTATTGCTGTTCTATCATCTTGTGTGTATACATAAGGGTCTAAACACACTATAGATTCCAATTCGGGGTGGAAGGCGCTTTTATTTGCTTGAGCGCCACCATCGAAGTCTATACACATTAGTTGCTTTGGTGTTTGGCTTTCCTTTAACCTACTTTGCACATACAACTTGTGGGCGTATGTAACAACGGCGGTTTTACCTGTGTTCTCATGACCTATCAAAGCCGTGAGGGTGTGTCCTATGTTGTCGTTAGCACCCGCTATCTCGGCTGATATAGCCGCAAAGGGGTCTACTCTTTCGTGTGAGATGTTTCTCAAATCGCTTTGCTTCTGAGTGTCCTTTACTCCATCTTCAACCTTCTTCAAGTTCCCAAAACCACTCATTGTGTTTCACTACTCGTTGCATTGTTCAATGTCTCAACCTCTTGAACAAGTGCACGGCCATTTCCCATAACGGCGTTAGCATATCTCTCTAGCATCTGAAGTTGAAGCAATTGCCTCGCATTCTCAGCCTTGTAGAGTTCTACAAACTCTTTCAATTGGTTGTTTTCTACTGTTAATTCATCTACCTTTGTTTCTAACTCTTTCTTATTCATTCAATCACCTGAACTGTGTTGTGTCTGTGTCTCCGCCGCCTACTCGTCTGCGGGCTAGTCTAGGATTAGCATAGACTCCCATTACTTTCAACTTTGGATATTCTTCACCGTTGCTTTGCATCATACCTACTCTACCGAATAGATACAAAACTGTGCCTTCTGCGTATTCCATTAACTCACCGTCAGCATCTCTGAAAGAGAATACGTTGGTTAAGTCATGCACTGCGCTCCCTACGTTGCAAAAGACTTCTGACCCTCTACCTACGCCCTTGTTACTCTGTAGGGCTTGAGAGGATATACTGAATGAATATGACCTACCATCTTCATCATACTCACTTTCTCTAGACTCTGTGCTCATTCTAACCACTCTGCCTTTTGTGGTTACAAGAGGCCCGAAAGCGTTGCCCTGTGCTGTTACCTCTTTCTTTGTTCTGAAAGCATCATCAAAGTCCTCTAAGGGCACGAAGTAATCATGAAATCTGCTATCTACCCAAAAGGTAGAGGGGTTCAACAACTTCTTTTCATCTTCATCAACGAAATCGTTTGTGTATTGTATGGTATCAACAAACCCTTCTCTAGTGTTTAGTATTGTCTTTCTGAAGTCGTTTGTTTCATCATCTTTAGGTGGCATCACCTGTATCATACAAGGCTCACCAACTCTAATTGCCCTCTGTGTGTCGTCATCTTTCATGTCAACTCTCCATAGAGCCATGTCTCCTGTCTCTTGGAATACATCTTTGTTATGTCCTAAGAACCAAGAATAACGCCCCATTTCATCACGGCTGTAAGCATAGCCATTCTTTGATACGAAGGCAACATAGTCATTACCACCGACATTGATACCCACAGAAGGGGGGTTCTCTGTAGACTCTCCTGTGTCTATTACAGAATCTTGTGTTTTTATTGTCCACATACCTTCTTTTGCTTCGTAGTGTCCATTGCCTGTAGCAAAGAAATCATTGGGGCTTTCTCTGAATGTTCTAATCAACCAATTGATTAGTCCTTCCCCTCTGTTTCCTACCTTTCCGTCTACTCCTAAGAAGTGTCCAACCCACACAGATGTATTGCTACCTTGTGTGGAGCCTTTTCTGCTCTGCACGAACACAGATTCAGTCCAATCAATCAACAAGTCTTCATCTTCAACTTCCCAATCGTCACAACTGAATATCTCTTTGATGCTAGTGAGGTAGTATTCCTTCACATCATCATAGGTTTCACCTGTTCTTTCAGAGTGCTTCTTAATGCGCTCTCTAACCTCATCAGGTAATTCTTTTACCTGTAATTGAGGCTCCATCGCCTGTTGTTCTTTCATTCCCATAAAGGGATTCATTTTGTTTTCTTCCGTCATATTTATTCACCTTTTTTTTCTTTTCTTTTCTCTTCTTTTCTTATTGATGCAACCATAAAGTCGCAGAATGCTTTGTCGGACATCGGCCATACATATATTTTGTCCATGATGTGTCCATAAGCCGCCATAGCATCGAATAGTTTGTCCTTATCGGACTCGTTTCTTGAGAATTGTTTTTCTATGTCGTAATACAGTTTCCTCATCACTGACCTCAAAGGTATTCCTTCATTCAGTTTATTGTGTAATGAGTGCCTCAGTTTCATGTAGTTTCCTTCAAGGATTAACTCAGCACCGTCTTCAGCACTGAGATTTGATAGATGTTCTATTCTATCCCCTAGTGAATCCTTTTCAGAACTCAATGATTCTAGAAGATTGATACAACTTCTCAAATCACCTTCCATCATTTCCACAAGAGGAATAAGATGTGGTGTCCATGCTTCTAGAACATCATCTGATGTTTCTACCGCCTTTAGGACTTCCCATAATCTACCTGCTCCTATGCTTGGGGTTATGGGTTTGAATCCATATATCGAGCACCTTGATTGAATTGCGGGTCTTAGTTTCTCTAACTCATTAACGGTCAGAATAACCAAAGCATTGTGAGCGTATGTTTCTATTATTTGTCTAGCCGCATCTTGCGCCGCCGGAGTAAGCCCATCGGCTTCATCAATAACCACTATCTTTCTTTCAACATCAATGGGTTTTATCCTCATTAGATTCTTCAAATCATTCCTTATGAAATCAATTCCTCTTTCATCAGAACCATTCGTAATAGTAAAATTGTGTTCATTGAAAGAATCACCTAGTAAATGGTAAGCAGCAACATAAGCAGCAGATGTCTTTCCTGTTCCGCTTGGCCCTGCTAATATGATGGCTCGTGGGGCTTGTGTAATGTTTTCCCATTTTGTTAAATCGTTAGTGAAAACATCTTGCCCCACCAACTCATTAACATTTAATGGTCGTATCTTTTCATCCCACATTATTCTTGCAAGATAGTAAGACCTTTATAACCAAATCAAACTACTCTATAATTGTTTGAATGTTATCGGTATCTCTATGAGTTGTGTTAATGCTGAGATTTGTTTCCTTCTCTGTTGTTTCTGCCCAAAGAATGAATGATTCCCAATTGCTATAGTCAGGTGGATTATCTAAACAATACTTTATCAAATCATAAGTGGGATTCTTTAAAACCTCTATATCATAAACCTTTTTCATTTTCTCTAAGAATAAAACAACTTTCTTTATGTCTTCAACGGATGTATAAAAGACTCTTCTTTTATCTAGAAGTTTCTCTAGGGGTTTACCTTGAATGTCATCTTCGGGATTCGCAACTCCCATCAACAACCTATAGCCCAACTTTGCATTCTTAGACCTAGACAAATAACAAGTAAACTTCAGACTGTTAATCATCCTACCAATGTTAATCCAATAAGCCTCATCAACCATGATTACACCATCACATCAACTAACTGCGTTACTTCTCCAATTCCCTTATCAGAGTCAAAGTTCAAGAACACAGGGTGTCTGAAAGTTCTAGTGTTCAAATCAAAACTAGGAGATACAATATCCATCACAATACACTTATCGCTATTGATTGTCACTTTCTCGTCTTGTCTTTGACTTTCAACATCATACCTTTTCATGGTTCTATAGAAGTAACCCACCTCATCCATGTCGGTTAATTCTAATTCACCACACAACATGAAGTCGGTGCCGTCTAGTAATTCCATTCCTATGAATAATTTAATTTCATCAGAGTAATAATAACACACTCTAAGACTTCTTATCAAATCATTCAAAACTAATACAAACCCGCCTAACGCATCAGTTTTGTAAGGTTTCATATCAGGAAATCTAACTGTGTTTTTCTCAGCCCATTCTTCCACGGTCTTCCAAGAGGGTATCATAACAGGATAACACACAGTGAAATCTTTATTCTTTTCTTCATCAAACTTCTTCAGTCTATCAATTAAATCAAGTTCTTTATCATTGGGATAATAGACATCGTAGACTATTCCCTCATTGGTGTGTTCAACAATACAATCATCTAAGGTGCTCAGAACTCTATTTCCTTTACCATCAACTAACTGAGTGTAACCCCCGTTGTAATCTGTTAGAATCACCTTATCAGACCATCTTTTCAATGCTCTCTTTCTATAGATAGTATGAGATTCCGTGCTCATAAGATGTGGTGTGTGTATCATCACATTGATTACTTTGTTTAATTCAAAATCATTCCCTCTATAATTTTTCTCTAAAATTATTTCTTTGGTTATACCATTTCTCAGTGTGTTCATCAGGAATGTTTGTTTTGTTATTGGTTTTCTAGAACCCAATAGAATAGACCAAAACAAGGATGCTTCTATCTGATTCATCATCCTTGCACAATCTGTAAAACTCATTTCATTGTCCTTAGAGAATGCTCTGAGTGTGTTAGCGGCTTCGGTTAGCGTTAGACCCTGACCCCTGCCTATGCTTTCGCTACAAAGATTGACAATCAATTGCTGTTTGTTTGAAGCAACATCTCTAACTATCTCTGAGTATACGCCTGTCTCTTTGGCTATGTGTGAAATCATTTTCTCATAACTCCACACATCTATGTCCTCACCGAACAACAAAGTAGATGCGTGGCGTAATTCGTGATTTTCCAATTCCTTCAATTTGCTAGACAGAGGCTTCTTTCTACCTAACTTGTGTTCTTCATAGAGGCTTGATAATTGATTGAAGTTCATAACCGCCTCTCCATTTGTTAGGTCTAGGTTGTGTGCCAGCCCCAAACTCCTTTTTAGTTATGCTTTTCATTTTTTCTACGCTGATGTTTTTTCCTATGTTTACACAGTGTATGTAAGCGCAATCAACTAACAAACCTCGATTAGACCTAACAGAACTCCAATGTGGGTGTCTTGATATTTCGTTAAACATGTTCAAAATCTTAGTTACATCTTGTGGAAGAAGATTAAGCGTTAAACACAATCTAGTGGTATAAGCCACAGGGTTGAACTTATCCATCTAATCACGGCCTATAGTCGGCATAGAAGTCATAGATGAATCTCCAAATTGAGAGTGTGAGTGTTTTGAACTCCTGTGTCCTTAACGAGCCTTTGAAGTTGGGGTATGTCAATCTCTCAATCACATACTTCGTTAGGAAATCAGTCAACTCTTCTGTTGTAACATCAGCACGATATGGATAATCCGCTTTCGGTAATGTATACAGTTTACTCTCACCGAAGTTATCAGTGATGTGACTCTCTTGCCTAGCCCTAACTATGTATGTGTGTTCTTTATCCCTGTGTTTGACTATACTTAGGAATGCTTCATTGATGATAAGCCACATCAAGCAACCCTCCGAGCAAGATTCTCTGCTCTTTGTTGTAATACATCCTGAGTTTGTGGGTCTGACACAACCTTTGTTGCATCCGTCATAGCATCCACACCACCATACTTATCATACGATTGTCCTAATTCCTCTTCGCTCATGTTACCATATATTTGTGATGTGTGTGGTGGTAGATACTGCATGGTTTCTAAATCTCTTAGGTTTGCATTCCATTTATCCCCTTTAGGTGCTCCCTGTGCTCTAAATGGCCCTGCGCCCCCCACATCTACATAGGTGGGCGTTCCATCGGGTCTGATGAGCGTATTGTCCATCTCTTGTCCTAGAACATCCCAATTGCCTATGAGAACATTAGGCACGAAGTCCTCTCTCAATACACCCTTGTCTGAGTATTCAGCGGGTCTTGCCCCCTCTTCCCACTCAGTCAGCATTGTAGGTCTATTAGATTCCTCAGTCATCTTAGCGTCAGGCACACCCACTCCTAGTTCGTGTAAGTAACGATTCATGTCGAACTCGTTTCTGATGTGTGCTGCTCTATCTCCACCAGCACCACCGCCCCTCTTCACAACTACTTTCCTACCGTCAGGTAGCGTTCTAAGTGCTGCTCCTGTCGAGCCTCTTAATCGAACTTCTTCCTTGAGGAAAGTCCATGCCTTTCTTATCGCAAATGACTCATCCATTACTGCCCTATCCCCAAGTTCTTCATAATGTTCAACACCATCTGTGCCTCTGCGTCTAGTTCGGTGTTGTCGCTCTCAGTGCTACCTGCTTCTTCAGTCTTTGGTGTGGTGTTAGGTGCAACTGTAGGCTTACATTCCAAACAGCGCATTCTGAGTTTGCCTCTACCGTGCATCTCAAATGTGTTTTTGCACTCCATACATTCGTATGTCCTAACCTTCTTGATTACAAGTTTACATCCGTCACATCTTTTCCTAGATTTACCAATGCCGTGTTGCTCGCCTTCTTTACCGCACACATCGCATGTGTAGGTTCTTACAATAGGCACAGAAGTTAACTTGCACTCTACGTGCCTCTTTCGTAGGCTACCTTTACCCTGTTGTTCTCCTACAAGACCACACACATCACATGTGTAAACCCTGATTTTAGGTAACAAAGCACAAGGCTCACAGGTTAATCTCAGTTTACCTCTACCTTCCATTACAAACTCTTCATCACACTCGTTGCATGTGTAAGTTCTAGTTCTGTTGATGTAAGTGGGTTTACAATCATCACCACAATAACGTGGTTTAGCACCTCTCTTACGCACATATTCAAACTCAGTGTCGCAAGTGATACAACTGATTGTTTCACTTTCACTTTCACTTTCACTTTCACTTTCACTTTCACTTTCA
>TARA_R110002012_G_scaffold96851_2_pt1 | contig 10004 bp, 10 predicted proteins | sample TARA_R110002012 | Tara Oceans TARA_R110002012 (sample SAMEA4396515) | marine metagenome | biome: Westerlies Biome; feature: [DCM] deep chlorophyll maximum layer (ENVO:01000326); material: water (ENVO:00002006), including particulate matter (ENVO:01000060) such as... | depth 40 m
AAGAAAAATAACGCTAGATCAAATTGATGATGTTATGAGGGAAGCCATCGAAAATTTGGTTGCAGCAACAACTTTACAATGGACTCTTAGAGTTAAAAATGCAACTCCAGTTGATACAGGAAGACTTAGAGCAGCATGGCAGACAGATATTAAACAATTAGAGGGAACAGTCACAAATAATGTTGTATATGCAGAGCCTGTTTGTTTTGGTGAAAACTTACCACCTTCATGGGATAAAACTTATAGAACAAGACAAAAAACAGTCCCTGGTTTTCCTGAACTTATAGGGAAAGAACTTGAACAATATGCTAGAAAAGAATATGAAAAAATTAAGAGAGGAATATAAATGGCTTCTATAGATTTAAATACTGTAAGATCTACTATTGAAGCTAGGCTTGCGACTGAACTGGCATCAAGCCCTGCAATTCCTGTTGTATTTAACAACATGGCATTTGACTCCACAACAGAGGATACTTTTGTTCAATGCCTTACAAGTTTCGGATCCCATCAATACTTAACTCAAGGAGATACAAGTAACGCTTTTAATGATGTTGTTGGTCTTGTCATTTTAAATGTTTTTACGGAAGAAGGTGTCGGGGCAGGGGCTAATTATACGATTGGCAAAAGATTAAGGGACTTATACAATAGGGTCACAGTTTCAAATGTAATTTTTGATTCTCCTATTGGGCCTGAAGTTTTATCATCAAGTCCAGAGGGTAAGTTTCAAACACAAATAAGAATTACATTTAATATCTACGAGGATTTTTAATGATTGAGATTACAGAAGAAATGCTTGATGCTATCGAAGCAGTAAAAGGAAGAAGAGAGGCCAATTATTGGGATAATTCTTGTAAAAGATATATGGAAAAACAACAAGCGACAAAAAAGGCTGTAAAAAAGTCAGAAAAGAGTTAATATAATTATAAATCTTTCTTTTTATTGTTATGGCTGCTGTAAAAGGCGATGTTGGGCAAGTCAAATTTGATGATGGTGGCTCTTCAGTTAACCCAGTACTAGGCACAAGGTCGTGGTCTATGTCCATCACTAAGGACGCACAAGAAACAACTGTTCAGGGTGACACTTTCAAAAAATTCATTGGTGGATTGATTGAAGGTGAAGGTTCTGCTGAGTTAGTTTATGACAATGCTGCCTCTGGTGAGACTGCAACTTTTGTTGATGGAATTTTAACAACAGGCGATGCTGGCACAGCAGCTTTTGAATTATTCCCTGATAGTGCAAGCGGTTCAGCTAAAATTAGCTTTTCTGGTTTAATTACAAGTTTTGAGCAATCTTCATCATTAGGTGACGTAAACACAATAAGCATTACATTTAAACCAAGCGGAACAATTACATCTGCTATCTAATAAAAACTTTTACAACCCCAAATTTTTATGGCAAATCAAAGAACAGCAGACCTCATCATTGGTGGATTCAAAGATGAGATGACTGCTAGACGCAAATATGATTTAAAAGATTCATCAGGTAAAATTTTAACTACTCTATATTTTCCACCAATAACAAGATTTGACAGGCAGAAAGCCCAACAATTAGCTGGCACAGATGAAGCATTGACTGTTTCAACGCAGTTGCTTTGCAAGATGGCACAGAAAGAAGATGGAACTCCAGCTTTTGATATGTCAGATGCACCGATGCTCCAAAGACAGATCCCAGAAAAAGTTTTAAACGAAATTGAATTATTTTTGTTTGATATTCAACTTGATATTGATACAGCAAAAAACGAATAAAAGGGGATAACTGGCTTAATTTTGAATTTTTCCTAGCAACAGAACTTAGTAAAACACTATATGAATTAAGAACTTCTTTATCAGAAGAGGAACTTATTTATTGGGCTGCATATTATGAAGTTAAAAATGAAAGAGAAAAACAAGAAATCAATCGTCAAAAGAACAAAACAAGGTAATATATAATAAAGGCTTTTTAATTTGTGGCACAGGCTAATGTAAAACTTACGGTTGATGCTAGTGGTGCAACTAGAGCCTTACAAGGTGTCCAAAGTCAAACAACAAAATTAAAAACAGCGTTTGGTGGATTAAAAACAGCATTATTAGGAGTTGGATTTACAGCAATAGCAAAACAAACGATATTTGCAGCAACAAATTTTGAAAAGTTAAATCAAAGATTAAAAATACTTACTCAAGAAAATGGTACTTATAGTGAATCTTTAAAACTAGCTGAACAGGCACAAACAAAGTTTGGTTTAAGCTCCATAGATGCTTTAGAGGGAGTAACTAATTTACAGGCAAGGTTAGGCCCCTTGGGGTCAACAATGGATGAAATAACGGCAATATTTAATGGTTTCAATACAGCAGCAATTTTATCTGGAGCATCTGCACAAGAACAAGCTGGAGCGATGAGGCAGTTAACACAGGCTTTAGGTTCAGGTGTTTTAAGAGGTGATGAATTTAACAGCATATCTGAACAGATGTCGGCTGTTCTTAAACCTATAGCAGATCAATTAGGAGTGAATGTTGGTGCATTGAGAGATATGGCTGCTGAAGGTGCAATCACAAAAGATGTTGTTGTTGCAGCTTTCAAAGAGATAGAAAAACAGGGAGCTAGTGCTTTAAAAGAATTAATTAGAAATGACCCAACGATGACATTTAAAGTCTTGGGAAATGAAGCTGAAAAATTATCTATATCAGTTGGTAAAATATTAGCCCCAGCCGTTTTAGATGCTACTGTTGCTTTGACAAAAATTGTTGAAGCTGTAAATAAATTTGTAAAGTCTCCATTAGGGCAAACTGTCGCCATATTTACTGGCCTTGCGTTGGGAGTTAAAGCTGTTACTGCTGCAACTGCTCTTTTAAGTACTGCTCAAACCGTTTTGATTGCTAAGTTTAAATTAACCACAGCGGGTGCGATAGCCTTTGCAAAAGCGAATGCCACAGCAAGTGTAGTTGCAAAAGCGGCTGCTGTTTCTACTGGATTATTAACGATTGCTCTTAATGCGTTACCTCTCATTGCTGTTGCAACAGCTTTTGGATTGCTTACGACTGCCGTTATAAAACATATAAATAAGCAGAAAGAATATAACAGACTTGTAAAAGAAGGAGGAGAAGAAGAAGTAGATGCTGCAATAAAATCAATTGAGGCTCAAAAGAAAAAATTAGAAGCCAGACTTGGAACAAATAACAGAACTAATCAAAGCCTTAAAAGGCAAATAGCAACACTAGAGGAGCAACTAAAACCTTTAGAAGAACAGCTTACAAATGTAAAAGAGATTGCAAAAACAAATGAAAAAATAACAAAAAATAAAGAAGATCAAAAAAAAGTTGAGGAGGAAATAAATGCACTGATAAAAGATAATTTACAAAAATCTATTGAGTATGAACAGACAGAAATGGATAGGGTTGAAGCTATTGGTAAATTTATTGATGAGAAATCTAAAGAAAGAGAACTTCTTAGAGCGATCCAAAATGGTAATGAGGATCAGGTCAGAATCCAACACGCAATAAATGATGCCGTTGATACTTACGGGGAAGAGTATAGAGATATTATTGAGGCGTATATCACAGGTAATGCAGAACTTGACAAACAAAATGAAAAATTAGATAAGAGTGGTGAGTCAGCAGAAAAACTAAAAGAAAAAATGATGGCGGTAGGAGAAGAGATTGAAGGAAGCATCAAAAATAATTTAAGGGATGCAATAACAGGCGCACAATCTTTTGGAGATGCGATGACAAATGTATTAAACAAAATCAGAGATAAAATTATTGATGCTCAGATTGATAAAATATTTAGTAATTTTGGTGAAAACTTTGGAAAATCATCCTCAGGTGGAAAAGGAAAAGGTATAGGTGGTTTCTTTGGCAATATATTAGGAGGACTATTTGCAAATGGTGGAAGGCCACCTGTAGGCAAGGCTTCAATCGTTGGAGAGCGTGGCCCTGAAGTATTTGTCCCAACCAGTTCTGGTACTATAATTCCAAATAACATGATAGGAGGAGGAGGTGTTACAAATATGGTCACGGTAAATGTAGACGCATCGGGCGCACCACAAGTCCAAGGAAGTACAGCCGAGGCAAACCAATTAGGACAACTTATTGGTCAGGCTGTCCAAGAACAACTTGTTAAAGAGAAAAGACCTGGAGGATTATTAACATAATGGCAACATTTCCCTCGATCACCCCAACCTATGGAACAACTCAAACTGTTGAGCAAAAAGGGCTTGTTACAAAACTTGGTGATGGTTATGAGTTCAGAACTGTTTTTGGATTACCAGCAAATAAAAGACTTCATGTTGTAAATCTTACTTTTAATATTTCTGAAACTGATTCCGATACCATCGACACTTTTTTAAATAGTAGATTTGATGATCAGGCTTCTTTTGATTACACAATGACAGGAGAATCTTCTGCAAGAAAATTCAAATGCACAAGAAGATCAAAGACAATCCCATATTTAAACAGGGTAAATATGAACTTAACTTTTGAAGAGGTCGCAGAACCATAGATGGCAATACCAACCTCTGAACTACAAAACATAAATCCTTCTGCTGTTATTGAGTTGTTTGAACTTCAACTTATAGCGTCTATTCATGGAAGTAGTACTTTATATCGTTACCACAGTGGATCAAATCAAAATGGAAACGGTGAACTTGTCTGGCAAGGTAACACCTATGCAAGATTTCCATTAGAAGCCGAGGGGTTTGAATTTACAGGTAAAGGACAAATCCCAAGACCTACCTTAACAGTAAGTAATATTTTATCTACACTTACAGCCGTCATAGCAACTGTTAATGCTTTTACCCCTGCCAACGACCTCAATGGTGCAAAATTGACAAGAATAAGAACTCTTGCCAGTAATCTTGATGCTGCAAATTTTTCAGGAGGATCAAACCCATTTGGTACTCCAAGTGCTGATAAGTTTCCCGATGAAATATATTTTTTAGATCGGAAAGTATTAGAAAATAGAAAGTTTATTAAATATGAGTGTGTTTCTGCTCTTGATTTGACTAATGTAAGAGTACCAAAAAGACAATTTACTAGAAAAGATTTTCCTGGTATCGGCACTTTTATTGACGCATGACTTGGAAAGAAAAAGCAGTACAACACGCAAAAGAATGTCTACCTAAAGAATCTTGTGGTCTTCTGGCAATAGTAAAAGGTAAAGAGGTTTATTTTCCTTGTAAAAATTTAGCAAATGATCAAATAACTTATTTTATTATTGACCCTGATGATTGGGCTAATGCAGAAGATAGCGGTGAACTTGTCGGACTTATACATTCACATCCTAAAGGGCCAATATTTCCTTCGGAGGCTGATAAGTCAGCTTGTGAATATTTAGGCTTACAATGGCATATCTACAGCCCTGAGATAGACGATTGGCACAGTTTTAAACCTTCTGGATATAAGTCATCAAAAGTTATCGGAAAGACATGGATTTGGGGGGCTGCCGATTGCTGGACTATTGTTGTTGACTATTTTAATGATAAAGGATTAAAGGTAGGAGATATGATAAGACCAAACGATCCTGTTGAAATGTTGACTAATCGAAAGTTTGAGAAAGAAATTCCTTTATGTAATTTCAAAGAAGTTAATGATGATATAAAAGAAGATGATTTATTATTGATGAGCATGGCAAAAAACACTGGTTGTCATGTTGGTATCTATGTTGGAGATCAGATGGTTTTACATCATCAAGTCGGTAGACTAAGTTCGAGAGATTTGCTTGATGAGCAAATGTATAAATCAATTTATAAGAGGTATCGTCATGTTGAGAAAAATTAAAATTTATGGAAAATTAAGACAATTAGTCGGAAAGACATCATTTGAAGCTGATTTAAATTATGTTGGACAAGCTTTTAGTTTTTTATGTTGCAATTACCCAGAAGTAGCAAATCATTTACATAATCAAGTTTATAAAGTTTATTCGGGTGACAAGGTAATAACTGATGAAACTTTAAATATGACAGGTGATGCTGAAATAAGAATTATTCCTGTTGCAACTGGTTCTGGTTTTATAATGCCTTTTTTTGCTCCAGTTGTCAGTAGTTTTTTCGGAGGGGTAGCAGCAAGTGTTGGTTTAACAGGTATATTAGGATCTGTTGTAACAGCAGCAGCTACAAGTTTGGTTATTAATGGTGTCACTTCGATGCTTTCACCTCAACCACAAATGCAAGGGCCGTCTGGTATGGAAAGGACAGATCCATCTTCTCTTGCATCAAACTATTCATTCAGTGGTATCACTAACATAAGCAAAAGTGGAGGGCCGATTAATTTAATATATGGAGAAACGATAGTTGGTTCATGTACAGTTTCAAATGGTATTGATACAGTGCAAGTAAGAGGTGACGCATAATGGCTGGAATCCAAGAATTTAGTCAACAGACTGTCTTTACAAATCCAGACCTCCCATCTGATACACTTTCCTCAAAACAATTTAACACCCTCGTAGAGGCTGTGGGGGAAGGTGAGATTGAGGGAAGTGCAACAGCATCAAAAGCTGGTTTAACAAAAGGCACAACTGCATATAATAATGCTTTTAAAAAAGATATTTTTCTTAATGGAACACAACTTCTTCAAACTGCTGCTTCTAATTCTTCACCCGATGATAGTGATTTTAATTTTAGAGATGTAGGTTTTGAGCCTAGATTTGGTACTTCAGATCAAACTTTTATTGGTGGGATTGCAAACATCGAAACAGAAAGCAGTGTTGGTGTTGCTGTAACCAGTGGCAATCCAATAACAAGAGCAGTATCTAACACTTCTGTTAATGCAATCAGGGTTACAGTATCCTTTACAAGTATTCAAACAGTTGAAGATAATGGTGAAATTACAGGTGCTTCTGCTGGAGTTCAAATACAAATAATCCAAAACGATGGCACAACTACAACACCAATTGACGATACTGTTACTGGAAGATCAGCCAGTACTTATTTTAGAGATTATTTAATTACCCTTCCAACAAATACAAGTTTCCCAATAAATGTAAGAGTTTCAAGAACCACTGACGATACTACAAGCCCTATATTTTCTGCCTTCTCCTGGTCAAGTATGACTGAGGTAATATTTGAGCAAAACGCATATCCAAACACCGCACATTTAGCTTTAAGATTTAGTGCAGAATCTTTTCCAAGAATCCCCAAGAGGTCATTTAGAGTCAGAGGAATCAAGACAAAGATACCTCATAACGCAACTGTTGATATACAAACTGGTCGTATTACATATAGTGGAACATTTAATGGAACATTTAAAGCTGCTACAGAATGGCATAGCGATCCAGCGTGGGTGTTGTGGGATTTGTTGACCAACACAAGATATGGTTTATCTATCGCAGAAAGTTCTTTAGATCAATATACATTTTACAATCAATCTGTTTATAACAATGAGTTAGTGGATGATGGCCTTGGTGGACAGGAGGCTAGGTTTGCAATAAATGTAAATATTACACAACAATCAGAGGCATTTAATTTAATAAATGATCTCAGTTCTGTAATGCGTGTGATGCCTTTTTATAGTGCAGGGGCAATAAATATATCAGGGGATAGACCAACTGATCCAGTTTATTTATTTAACCTATCCAACGTCACAGAAGATGGGTTTCAATATACTGGTTCTTCATTAAAGACTAGACACACCGTTATAAATATTGGATATTTTGATCTTGACACAAGAGAGATAGATTATGAAACTGTAGAAGATACAACAGCCAGTGCAAAATACGGCACAGTTATAAAAACAATTCAAAGTTTTGGCTGTACAAGCCGAGGCATGGCTTCAAGAATGGGCAAATGGTTTTTATATAATGAACAAAATTCTGGTGAGACTTGTTCTTTTGCTGTAACACTAGAAGCTGGAACTTTAGTAAGGCCTGGGCAGATAATTGAAATAAGCGATCCAGTGAAAGCTGGATCAAGAAGAGGTGGGAGGATCGCATCGGCTACAACCACTGCAATAACAGTTGATGATACGGCAAATACAGATTTGGATGCAACAAATAATGCAACATTATCGGTTGTTTTGTCTGATGGGTCAGTCGAAACAAAAAATATATCAAGTATAGATGGAGCAGTAATTACTGTTTCTTCTGCTTACTCATCTGCGCCAAATGCAAACAGTGTTTGGATTTTACAAAATGACACTTTACAAACAACAACTTGGAGAGTTATAAGCGTAAAAGAAAGTCAAGACCTTACATTTCAAATTACAGCTTTAGAACATAACACTGGAAAATATGCTTTTGTAGAAGATGGAACTGCCTTACCAACAAGAACAACTACTGTTTTAACCTCTTTAAAAGATGCCCCTAGCAACTTAACAGCAGAAGAAAAAATTGTTGTTATTGATAATAAAGCTGTAAGTAAAATATTTTTTAACTGGCAACCTGTTGCAGGCGTAAGTAAATATCAAGTTCAATATAGATTTAATAATGGTAATTTTATAACACAAGATGTTTTCAGAAATACTTTTGACATTGAAAACAGTCAAAAAGGTACTTATGAGATAAGAATATTTAGTTATAACGCTTTAGATAAACCAAGTGCAGAGCCATCAAACGATACCTTCATTGCTGTAGGAAAAACAGCATTACCATCTGACGTGCAGAATTTACGCATAGAGCCAATATCAGATCAATTTGTGAGGTTACGTTTTGATCAATCAACCGATGTAGATGTGGTTCATGGAGGAAACGTTGTCGTCAGAGCATCAAACCTAACAGATGGAACTGGAACTTTCACCAACTCAGTTGATGTGATACCAGCCCTACCAGGAAACGTCAGTGAGTCTATTGTTCCAAATATTGTTTCTGGAGAATATATTTTAAAATTTAAAGATGATGGTGGCCGGTTAAGTTCTGGAGAAACTTCAATAATTGTTAATAGCCCTGACCCTTTCCCAAAATTAACAGTCTTAACAGATCGAGAAGATAATGATTCACCACCTTTTGCTGGAGCAAAAGTTGATTGTTTCTTTAGTGATGAAGTTAATGGCCTTGTTCTTGGCTCATTGGTGACATTAGATGATGTACCTGATTTTGATGCCATGTCTGATTTTGATTTCTTGGGTGCTGTTGATATAACAGGCGGTAATTATAGTTTTGCCAATACGCTTGATTTAGGAGGTAAGCAGCCCTTGAGATTGAGAAGGCATATTGTTTCTCAAGGCTTTTATCCAAATGATTTGTTTGATAGCAGAACAGCAAATATTGACACTTGGAGTGATTTTGATGGAGCCACTGCATTTAATGTTGGAGCTTCTTTACTTGTAGCCACTACTGATAGTGATCCTGACACCTCAACTGCTGGAACGTATGCAATATCAGGAACAACAATTACTATTACAAAATCTTCACATGGTTATTCTGCTGGTAGTTTTGTTACTGTTGACTTTACCTCTGGAACAGGGGTTGATGGTGATTACCAAATACAAACAATTCCAGATGCAAATACATTTACCTTAACTTCTGCAACATCATTAACAACAAGTGGTAACTGTACTTATAGTGCAGAATTTTCTCAATTTAATCCATTTGTTAATGGAACATTTGTTGCAAGAGGATTTAAATTTAGATGCGATATGGACACAAACGACCCAGCGCAATCTATTGAAATAGATCAACTTGGATATACAGCCCAACTAGAAAGCAGAACAGAAACAAGTCTTGGTAATGCAGGGGCTACTACAGGAGGTCATATAGCATCTGGAACTTCCACCAAGTCAGTGTCCTTTACAAATACCTTTTTCACAGGCCAGTCTGGAACTAGTATTGCAGCAAATTCTGTTTTGCCATCAATAGGAATAACGATAGAAAACGCTATATCAGGTGATTTCTTTGCTTTATCAAATATAACAGGAAGCGGTTTTGATATTGATGTAAAGAATGGATCAAGTCATGTTAATAGAAATTTCAAATATGCTGCAACTGGATTTGGGCGTGGTAGTTGATTTTAAAGTAGGATATACTTAAATAAAAGTTGGATTAAGTAATGGCTCAACATGATTATGTAATAGATAACTCCACTGGAGCTAACGTCAGGGCTG
>TARA_R110002012_G_scaffold2026_5_pt1 | contig 10000 bp, 9 predicted proteins | sample TARA_R110002012 | Tara Oceans TARA_R110002012 (sample SAMEA4396515) | marine metagenome | biome: Westerlies Biome; feature: [DCM] deep chlorophyll maximum layer (ENVO:01000326); material: water (ENVO:00002006), including particulate matter (ENVO:01000060) such as... | depth 40 m
CCTCAAAGTCAATTATCAACCTGGCTACGACACAAGTGATTGGGCTACAGATGCCATAACAGTAACATTCGGCAATGTCCCCAATGACTTGGAATATGCAGTCATGAGAATTGCTGCCAAGATATACCTTGATTCAAAGAAAGGAGAGGGGAGGGGTGGTGTAACTTCAAAAAGCAGGGGTGCTGAATCTATAGGGTTTACTACAGAATTCAGCCAAGACTTACCTAAAGAATCCATGTTGGTTCTTGATGGTTACACAATGTCTCAGGTTTAATGGCTCTTCCAAAAATACCACCACTAAAGGGTAAATCCTTTTTCTTCCTCACAACCACAAAGAAAGTTGGACAGGGAATCGCAAATTTCGCAAGAGCACTTTTAGAGGATAAAAAGGTTGGAATACCAATGATGGTAAGAGACTTGTCTATGCTTTATCACAGGGAAGCCCTAAAGACACTTCAGTCAAAATCTTCTGCTCCACCAAGTGCTGATGGTCTCAGAACAACATTGCAACCTTATGCACAAAACACAGCAAAGGGTTGGGCAGTAGGAATACAGACACAAAGTGCTGTAGCAAGAAAATACATGATGCACATTAATAAAGCTCCAAGCCAACAGGTGAAAGCTGTTCCATCAGGAGAAGGAAGCAGGTTTAGTGGTTGGGGAAAATCTATGGGATTCAGTAACAGAAAAATACATAATCTCTCACAATTCGACAAAAGGAGAGTAAATTATATTCCAAAAAACTTTGCAGGGACTGGCTCTAGGGCAGAGAATAAGGTAATAATGAATGTTCAAAAATTCCTAAACCCTGCTACAATAAGGTCATTAAATAAGGGGTGGAAAAAAACTAAAGGAGGTAAGTTGTAATGTCTACAGATGGAATAAGGGAGAGCATAGTATCAACTTTGGCAACGAAGTTGGCAACAGTAACAACTGGAAATGGTTATCAGCAGACAATAGAGACTGTCTTGGATTTTCCAACACATTTTGAATCTCTAGACACTTCTGACTATCCTGTTGTGTCCATATACATGGGTGCAGAAACAGGACAGGTTCTTTTGGGAAATGCTCAACAAGACTTCACAATGAGTGTGGGACTTCGCTGTTATGTTGAAGGTGGAGATGACGACACAATAAGGGAATCTGCAAATAAGATTTATGAAGATATAAATAAGTTGATTTTCAATAACATAACATTGGGAATTGCATCTGTAATAGAGACAAGTATCGTTTCCAATGATGCTCCTTTCCTGTGGTTAGATGTAGGTCATGTCGGTTTTTGTGATATACAGTTGCAGGTTCTTTACAGACGAACAATGTAAATAGGGGACATTAGCACCCTCTCCCCCAGAGGTATACACAAGGAGGTGCTGAGAAAAATGGTATTCCCAGCAGTTAGGCTAACTCTAACCATACTAAATATTACCAAAAATAGAAATAATCGGTAATATTAGATTAACCGAAAGGTAAACCAATAAAGAGAGGTGTCGTAATGACAAAGAAAGATGTAAAGGTAAAGTCTGTCGCAAAGAAAGGATATTTTGACGACAGGTTCAAAAAAATTCTTGAACTGCATGAAAAAAAACTTGCAGCTCAAAGAGGAGGAAGTGAGTAATGGTTAAACTAGGAAGAAAGCAATTTTTGGGTTGGAAGGCAGAAACAACTGCTGGTACTGCTATAGCAATAGCAAATGCAAACTATCACTTGGTTGAAGATGTAAGTTTTGAGTTTTCTGGTGATGAACACGAAAGGGTTGGAAACTTGGGTTCTTTGGATAGCATGAAAGGTGTTACTGGCTCTATAGTCGCAACAATCAGTTTCACAACTGAATTTAAGGGAAGTGGTGCTGATGGTACTCCTTTTCCAGATTTAGACCTGTGGAAAGCATCTGGTTTTGAATGTGGAGAATCAGATTACTCTGGTGGAAGCATGATTGTTGAACAAGCAACTCCAGCAGAAATGAAAACTGTATCTATCAGATATTTTGCTGATGGTATGCAATATGACATGAAAGGTGCTGTGGGAACTTGCACATTGACTATGGAATCTGGTTCTGTAGGAAAGACTGCTTGGACATTTACTGGAATGTGTGATGGTATGCCATCAGATGGCACTAACCCAACTCCAAGCTACAACACTACTGTACCACCTGTTTGTCAAAACACAACATTGACATTGGATGGTGGTACTGCTTTTGGTGTTTGTTCAAATTTGAGTTTTGATTTTGGCAATGAGATAGCTAACAGAAGAGACATGACACAGACTTTTGGATATGCTATACCTACCATAACAAGAAGAATGGGAACAGGTTCAATGACTGTCGAGATTCCAACATCTGCTGCTTATAACTGGCAGACTGCCTGGAATAACAAGAACAAGATTGATGGTTCTATAACTGTTGGTGCTGGTGGAAGTAACCACAACACTATGGCAGTTACTTGGGACATGGCTTTGACAAGCTCTCCTGCTGCTACAGATTCTGACGGAATTATGCTTTATGAAATAGAATTCCAATTAATTACAAACGACTTGGTTGGAGACAACACATTCGCAGTAACATATACTTAATATTTAAATCTTAGGAGGATAAAAAATGGTAAAGTTATTAGACCTCTCTTATAGAGAGGAATTTGAAAGTGGACTTGATGACAATAAGGAGAAATCCCAATTTGTTATCGGTCCTCTTACTGCTAGGCAGATGTTCTCTGTCTACAATAAAAATGAAAAGGGCTTAAATGGTGGAAATGCTGCCAATGCAAATGTTGCAATAGACTTTGCAAGATTAGGCTTAAAGAAAGTAAAAGGTCCTTTGGGAAAAGGATTCAAAATGGAGAAATGTAAAGATTATGGATTTGAATGTAATGCAGTTAAGTTTGACTATCTGGACACTCTCCCTGTGCAACTACTTCTTGAAATTGGTGGCTGGGTTACTGAGGTTTCCAAGCTTGGAGCAAAAGGAAAAAAAGGATAAAGACAGTCCTTGCTGGGGTCAGGGCTGGGTACAACTGCTCGGACTGCAAGAAAGCAGGGTTATGCGAGGTAAGAGGCTGTCTACCTGGAAAGAAGGCAGCCACACCTTACATAATAGATGGAGAGGAATTGTGGTACTGTCCCATAACTTATGGAAACTCAGAAACAACCCAAGCAATGTCCTTATGGCTAGGATGGAGGAAAGGGTTTATGGCTGATGATGGAAATTTTTTGGACCAATCAAACAGGTACATTGATTACATGGAATATCTTGATTCAAACCAAAATGAATATGAGCAAGAACAACTTGAAAGAAACAACAGGAAAATGAAAAGAAACAGATAATGGCAAACCAGGCACAAATTTCAATCACTCTAAAAGATGCTTTTAGTATGCCATTGCTTGGTGTAGGAAGGGTTGCAACAAAGACTTTTAGCAACATGGGTAAATCTGCCCAAAAGTCAGGAACTCACTTTAGGTCATTCTTCGCTGCATTTGCAGGAGTTGGTGCTCTTGCTGGTGGAGTATTCATTTTAGGTAAGGCAATGAGGGCAGTTGCTCAAGAAACAGCAGCAACAGAGAAAGCCCTTGTACAACTTGATGCAATATTAAGCTCTACAGGATTCTCTGCTGGGTTAAACAAGAACCAGATGGTAGATATGGCTAAAGCTTTGGGTGATGTTAGTGTGTTCAGCGATTCTGTATTATTGAAGAGCACAGGAATAATGGCTACATTCACAAAGATTGGAAAAGAGACTTTCCCAGCAGCAATGAAATCGGCTATGGATATGTCATCTGTTTTTGGACAGAGCCTACAACAATCAGTCATCCAGTTGGGTACAGCACTTAACGACCCAATAAGAGGTGTTGGAAGATTGATGAGAATAGGTATCTCGTTCACAGAACAGCAAAGAAGGCAGATAGAAGAGATGACAAAAGTCGGAGATGCAGCAGGTGCTCAAGCTGTTATTGTAGATGAACTTAGAAGAGAATTGGGTGGAGCAGCAGAGGCTGAACTACAAACCTTTAGTGGGCAGGTTAAGCAAATGGGAGCTAACCTTCTTACAATGGCTGGGAACATAGGTTCGGTATTCACTAAAAACAAAGAATGGATAACAAGCTTGAAAGGTGTAAACAAATGGCTCAAGAAGGCTGGAGATGTTCCATTGGATGAACTTGTTCTTGAAAAGCTACAGAATCTTGTGAAGGGATTTTTTGATTTTTGGAGTGGTCTTGAAACAGACACAAAATTGGTTCTTGCATTTTGGGTTAATAATTGGGCAACAATATTTATAACCACAAAACATGTCTTTAAGAAAATAGGGGAGATTGGAGCTGCCTTCTTTGACGATTTTTCACAAAATGCATCTTCATTGGCAAACTTCTTTGTAAATGTATTCCAGGCAATCATTCCGTCAATAGGTGTTCTTTTTGCAGAACTTGCACTAGGAATATCCAACACCATACATGAAGTTGCCCTGGGAGTACAAAGCATAACACAGGCAGTTCAATTTATGACAGGGCAGGAAGTAACTGAATTACCTTTCGTAGCTCACATGAAGGAAGGTATTGCTGATACAAAGGTAAAACTAGATGGTCTTAAACAAACAGTAAAGGATACCTTGACTGAAGGTGTAAACTTTGGCGAATCTCTTAAAGATTCTATGAACACAACAGGTATGGTAGATGATATTAAAAAAGAGGTAGAAGCTGTTGGAGATACTCTCGGAATGTTGATGAGTGATGAGGGAACTTCAATCATAGAAAAAGAGATTGTAGGAAATCTTGAAAAAAAGAAGCAAGAGAAGAAAAGAGAAAGGGAAGAGAAAAAGAAAGCAGATGACATATTCATTGCTGACTTCAAGTCTGCCATTGGTGGTGAGATGAACAAGTTAGCTGGTGTCTTGTCTGTACTTGGAGATGACATGAAGAAGTTTGGTCAAGATTTCGGAAAGGCAATCATTGATGGTGGAAAAGCTTTGGAGGACTTCCTTATAAAAGGCATTTCACAATTAGTATCTGACCACTTTGGAACTCAAGCGAGAGATGATGCAACAAGTTTCTTCACAAAGAAGATAGAAGGGGAAATGGCAGCAGACCCAGAGATACAAAAGATGCAGTCAGATTTAGATGATGCATTGGCATCAGGGAATGAAAAGGTGGCAAAAGATATACAGTCTGCAATGGCTACACAAATGGCAACAGCTATGGAACAAACAAACCCTATAGCTGACCTCTTTGGTGGATTAATGGGAGGCATTACTGGAGGATTGGCAGGGATGCTCTTGGGAAAACTGTTTGGAAGGGGAAAAAAGAAAGCAGTAGAAAAGCCAGTTCCAGTAAAGGTGGTGAATTGGGGAGACATGACACAAGAATTACTCAAATCATCACAGAGAAGGGCAGTAAGCCCTATGATAACAAGTGGGGGAAACATAAGCATGTCAAGTACATTTAATAGGGATATGAGAAACTAATGGCAAACGAGGGAAGGATAACAATTAGTGATGGTTCAACATCATTTAATATAGACCCAGCATTATTGCTTGACATTATGCACAGGGACGATTTCTCCTACAGGGATATGAATGGACAGGTTAGGGCAAAAGATGTTCCGACCTATGGAAAGATAAGGGAGTTGCGAATTGAAATTCCTCTAGGTGGGGTTTCAAGGACAAATTGGACACAACTCAATACCTGGATGACTGCTGGTACAGAGGTTAAATTACAAGACATGGCAACCAACTCAACTTATTATGATGCCACTCCAAAATATTTCTGGGGGAGAATCAGAAGTCTAGATGGTGGTGCTTACTCAGAGGCAAAAATGAGTGAACCACCTTACACAATAACTATTGATGTAGATAGATTTGCTGCCACTTAATGGCTCTCCCAACAATCAAAATCGCTGTGTCAAATGGACACTTCCAAGAATCATTGCAGAACTATGGCGATAGGGGGACTTGGACTGCTGAACTATTTTCAAGCCCAAACACAATACTTACAGATGCCAATGCCAACTGGGTAGAGAACGAGTGGGCTGATTACAGTTGTGTAGTTGATACAAATGGAACAAACAATGTGGCAACAATCGTTTCAAATACAGAAACAACAATAACAGTATCTGGAAACCAGACTGGCATAGTTACACCAGGCACAACAACATACAGGATTGCTGGTGGACTTACAGGTACTGTTACTGCGAATGGAACAGCAAGTACGACAATAACTGTAAGTGGAGCAAAGAATAAATGGAATGAATCAAAGACAATACTTGCTGATGAGCTTATAGGCATGACTTTTGTTCCAGACAAATTGGATGGGACTGCTTATGCAATAACAGACAACACAGCAACAACGATAACAATAGGAACAGCGATAGCAGTTACAGCAACAACCTTTGAGATAGGGAGAGGAGCATCTGCAACTGTATATCCAGAAGAATTGAATATAAGTGCAGAACTGAATGAGGCAAAACAAATGACAGCATCTGTTCTTTATGATGTTGTTGGAACAAATAAGTTTGAGCAAGATACCGACATTGACAATCCATTGATGTTGGGTTCTACTGTAAGGGTGTCTGAATCAACTGGTGGAAAGATGATGTTTGATGGGATTGTGCATGATTGCCCTACAGACTTAAATGCCGACACAAGGGCAGTACAATTCACAGCATATGACAATTTAGCGATTCTTGATTACACAATGATACCAGGAACAAAGATAACATCTGATGGGGATTTGCCAACATTTGCCTGGTCAAAGGCAACTCCATTGGTTGAAGCTGGAGCAAAAGGGTGGGCAAGTGATAACAAGATATTCCAGACAAAAGCATTACAGGATTACTCTTATGCTCCACAACCTTTTGCAATGCCAATAGCAACAACAAATGGAAATGGGACTTGGACTGCTGTACAGATTACAAACACAATAACTGGAACTTCATCAACATTCCAATATTCATCTGGTGGTCTTGATAGCGACATAATCAAACCTGGTTGTGTCGTTTTCAATCTGACAAGAGAGAAAGCAACCTATGTTGAATCAGTAGATTCAGACACACAGATAACATGTGTAGACAGCATTTGGCAGACTGGAAACAGATTTGTCATACTGTCATGCAACTGGCAAAATGGAGAGGGTGTTACCTCTGATGCAGATTACTCTGCTGGAAGTGGTTATGCTTTTACTACTGGATTGAGGGAACAGCTTGAAGCACCAGCGAACAATGCAGAAGCAGATGCTGATTCAACAAGGCTTTATGTCGGAAGATTGACTGGAACAAGAGATGTCCATATTCCTTTTGCTGGAAGAGGTTGGGTGATGATTTCAAGTGGAACGACAGTAGAGCTTGTTCACTACAATGGATACATCTATGACTTTGAGAAAGATAAATATTATTTAAATGCATATAACACAACACCAGCAGTAGACAGAAACACAAGAGGGGACTTGACAAACTCTTGGAAGAGGGCTGATGGTGGAGAATTGGGAATTCAATGGATAGCAGATTCAAAAGTGAATGAGATATTCCCCAACAGGTTTGGTGGAAGCCAACCACTTGTATTTGATGATGACAAGGGAAAGCCATTTACAAAGGAAAGCTATGCTGTAACAGCATCAGAGGGTGCTATACATTTCTCACAAGGGGAAAACAAGTGGGATGGAAAGACAGAATTGTATGCACATCAGTATTCTTATGATGGTGATGCAAGTTCATCAAATCCTGACAAGGGAACATCAGATGATGCCATAGACATATCAGATTTGGTTCAGATAGCAACTACTGGACTTTTGGATTCTTCTTCATCATTGGAGAACATAATAAACGAATCAAAACAGACTGGTGGAGCTGGGCTTGTCTTTGACACTACAAACAGCAAGAATACTGGAATCTATGTAAATAACCTCTATTACAAGGGGTTTGAAGATTCTGGAATAAGCAAACACCCAAAAGAATTCATAGAAAAGCTTTGTGATGATTCTGGATTGATTTATGATTTGAGATATGATGACATAAATTCAAAGGTGATATTCAAGCCATTGCTCCAACAATCATCTCCAGATATAACTTTCGCTGCTGGAAGTCTTGTATCTCTTGCTAGGGAAAGAGATGTATCAGATGTCTATTCTGCAATCTTATTGCAAGTCCAAACTCCAGAACAGAATTACTTTGACCCACAGAATGTTGCACAATATGGAACAGGGGTAAATAACTCTGGAACAACAGCACAATCTGGATTTACAAAAGGCTCTTACTCTAGTGGTTCATCAATTCCAGACTATTTCTGGGATGTTACACACATGAGGGGTCTTGGTCCAGATGTTGAAAGTTATGATAGTGCAACAAAGGGTTTTGCAAACCAGAATATGTGGTTTTACCAATCTGTATGGAAAAAATGCTTATGGCAAGACACATCAAAGAATAACGACAAAGCTATAAGGCAGGTCATTCAGGGAGATAGTGGAATTCCAACAGTAAACTCTTCTGGAGTTCCTTTGCATGTAATGACTTTCTGGTTTAGGGATGCAATTTCATTGGATGCTGATGAATTCACCTTTAGACCTCGCTTTTCACATGAGGGACACAATGGAGCAACATACAGGATAGAGGTTACAACAGGGATAGATGTTTCAGACCCATTGTCAGCATCAACGACTTGGCAATACTTTAATGACAATGCCATTTCAACAGAGATTGGTGGTAGTGGTTGGAAAAGCATAAAATTAAACAAATGCCAGGTAAAGGGAATCAATGGAATAAGGATTTCTGCTCTTGCATCCCCATTTGCACAGAATGGCTGGGTTGGCGAAAACAGGATGCTTTTAAGGCAGACAGATGCAGATTTGGGTTTCAAGACCTATGGCTATGGTGGAGCTGCTGAAACATTTAGTGCCACATTGCCACAAGGAAGGAGAACAAAAAACCCAAGATGGAATGGAAACAGGCAAGATGCTTGGGGATTGAATGGAACACATAGTGGAATAAACATAACAACAGCATTTCAAAATGCATTAGATAATACAGAAGCAAACAATAGTGGAACAAGGGCTGGATATGTACAGACAGGAAACATGTTTACAGACTTTTCAATAACTGGTGTTGGAAAGAAAGCATTGTTTGTAAGGACAACAAAAGCACAAAGGACAAAAGATGATGTTGAGAGATTGGCTTTTTCTCCAGCATACAAGAAAGTGGCATCTATGGGATATAAGATAGATTCTGTAAAATTGGATGGTTTCTCTAAAGCAGAAGCACAAGGGTTGGGACAACAGTACCTTGATGACAAGCTCAGGAGATTCCAAGCAAGAGACTATTCACTAGAGGGCAAAAGCCCTTTTGTGAATTCCAATGACCTTCCATATCTTGGACAGACAATAAGGGTTGCTGATGATACACAGGGCAATGGAGCTGGTTCAGGGTTTACAGGAATACTAAGTTCATACAACTTCACATTCAATGCTGAAGGAACAAGGTTTGACTTTAGGTTGGAAGATTACGATAGGAATAATACAGCACAGTATATACAGGCAGGATAATAATGAGTGTATTTGACAGACAAAGACCATTAAAGACATTAAAGAGATTCGTTAAGAAGTTCTTCAAGGGGAAGAATGTTGAGAAGATTGACTTTGTTGATACGACAAAACCTGTAATGGTTGAATATTCAGATGCAACAGGCTCTCCAACACCAGGAGATGGTGGGATGCCTGGAGGTACAGATGTAATAGAGGGTGGAAGCATCAATGAGGGTAGGTTTACAAAAATACAAGACTTTGATGGCGATACCAAAGTAGACACAGAAGAAACTGCTGATGAGGACAAAATCAGGTTTGATACTGGTGGAAGAGAAAGATTCAGGATGGATGCCAATGACACCAATGGTGGTGCTTTATATATCAAAGAGGGTTCTGGAACTACAGCTCCAAGCACACCAGCATCTGGAGAGGGTGTCTTTTACGAGAAGAATGATGGAAAGATTTACTTCAAGAATGATGCTGGAACTGAATATGACTTGACTTCTGGTGGTGG
>TARA_R110002012_G_scaffold29142_7_pt1 | contig 10000 bp, 8 predicted proteins | sample TARA_R110002012 | Tara Oceans TARA_R110002012 (sample SAMEA4396515) | marine metagenome | biome: Westerlies Biome; feature: [DCM] deep chlorophyll maximum layer (ENVO:01000326); material: water (ENVO:00002006), including particulate matter (ENVO:01000060) such as... | depth 40 m
GAAGCGCAAAGGGATGCACGATAATATCAAGCTTGGCCCGGGTGGCATCCGTGAGGTTGAGTTCGTGGTGCAAGCATTTCAGTTGATTCGCGGCGGACGTGATACGGAACTGCAGGTGACCTCGCTAAAAACAGCCCTCCAACGCTTACCCGAATTAGGTCTGTTGCCCCAAGCCGTCGTCGATGAATTACTGCCGGATTACGCGTTTTTACGCGATATTGAACACGCCCTGCAGGCGCTTGAAGATCGCCAGACGCAAACCTTGCCCAGTGATGACAGTGATCGCGAGCGGATCGCCTTTGCCATGGGGCATGAAGGCTGGCCGGGGTTGATCGCCCAGCTTGATGAAGTTCGCGAACGAGTACGCCAGCACTTTGATGCTGTCATTGCGGACCCCGAAGAGGATGTCGAGGAAGCCAACGATGATAGCCAGCTTGGCTTGGCACAGTGGCGACTCATCTGGCGTGGCGAATTAGAGGCGGAGGAGGCCACCGCACACCTGACCGAAGCTGGTTTTAACGCGCCGGAAAAAGCCTTGAAACGACTGCAAGGTCTGTACCATTCACGCCAGGTGCAAAGTATGCAGCGGATTGGCTTTGAACGCTTGGATGCCTTAATGCCGTTACTCCTTGACGCCGTAGCCGACAACGACGCGCCCGATACGGCGCTGGTAAGGGTGCAGCCGCTGATTGAAGCAGTGCTGCGGCGTACGGCTTACCTTGCTCTGCTGCGTGAAAACCCCCAGGCGCTGGAACACCTGATGCGGCTGTGCACGGCCAGCCCATGGATTGCAGAACAGCTATCGCGCTACCCGATTCTACTTGATGAACTGCTGACGCCGGAAACGCTCTATACCCCGGCCGATAAAGCACGGCTGGCTGATGAGCTACGCCAAACGTTGAACCGCCTGCCAGAAGATGATGAAGAGGCGCAGCTAGAGGCACTGCGCGTTTTCAAGCACGCGCAAACCCTGCACGTCGCGGCGTCTGATATCGCAGGTACACGACATCTGATGAAAGTAAGTGATTACTTAACCTTTATCGCTGAGGTGATCCTCGACGCCGTGTTGGCGATGGCGTGGAAACATATTACCCGCAAGCATGGCGTTCCTGAGGGGCTAGACCCCAGTGAAGCGGCTTTTTTGATTATTGGCTATGGCAAGCTTGGTGGCATCGAGCTGGGCTATAGCTCAGATCTAGACTTGGTGTTCCTGCACGATAGTGATGGCCTGGGCTCGACGGATGGGCCTCGCCCCATTGATACACCGGTGTTTTTTACCCGTCTGGGGCAGCGCATTATCCATCTGCTGACCGCCGTGACCCCTACCGGTTCGCTTTATGAAGTCGATATGCGTTTGCGGCCATCGGGTAATTCAGGGCTCTTGGTCACCTCCCTTAAAGCCTTTGCGGACTACCAGCATCATCATGCCTGGACATGGGAGCATCAGGCATTGGTGCGAGCTCGGGTAGTGGCAGGCAGCCCTAGCTTGGCGGATTCATTCAGCCAACTTCGTGGCGAGATATTGGCTAATCAGCGGGACAATGCCGAGCTACGAGAAGAGGTCGTCAAGATGCGCCAGAAAATGCGCGACCATTTGGGCTCAAAGACGCCAAGCGATACGTTTAACATCAAACACGATGCGGGCGGTATGGTCGATATCGAGTTTCTCTGCCAATACGCGGTGTTAGCACTTGCTCACCAAACCCCTGCGCTACTGACCTATAGCGATAACATTCGAATTTTAGAGAGTTTGACAGAGAGTGGGCACTTACCCGCGCAAGAGGCTGAGCGCCTGAGAGAGGCTTATTTAGCCTATCGTAGCGCTACCCATCGGGCCGCGCTAACCGGTGAAAAAGCGCTTGGCGATGGTGAGGTTTTCCGTGAACACCGCGAAACCGTCATTGCGCTTTGGCAACGCTTTCTTGAGCCATCAGCCGATGCTAACTCAGCCACTCATAACAACTCAGCCACTCATAACAACTCAGACACTCATGATAACGCTGACACTAATAACAACTAAGTAGACGTTACCAGGAAGCAGCGATGCAGCGATGGAGTAGGGCGAGGTGGCCCGCATGATAGGACACATTTTGGCCACGTTATTGCCGGTGTTTTTAATCGCGGGCTGCGGCGCTGCCTACGGTCGCTATCGAACGCCGGATATCCGTAGCCTCAATACGCTCAATATGGAGCTATTCGTTCCGCTATTGGTGTTCGCCGTGCTGGCTGACCGTCAGGCACCGTTAGCCGACTATGCGTGGCTTGCGACGGCTGCCGTCGCGGTAGTGCTGGGCTCTGGAATTTTGCTTTGGCCATTGGCTAAGTGGTTAAGGCTAGACATCAAAACCTTTCTGCCTCCCATGATGTTCAATAATGCTGGCAACATGGGAGTGCCTTTGCTGGTGCTGGCTTTCGGTCCAGAAGCACTGCCTGCAGCGATCGTGGTATTCATGGTCGAAATGCTGCTGCACTTTTCAGTCGGGCTTTATATGCTCAATCCACGCACCTCGCTGTGGCGAATAGTGCGTATGCCGATTGTCTTGGCGAGCTTGGCGGGGTTAATGGTCAATATCAGCGGGCTACCGCTGCCGGGCTGGCTGCTCGAAGCCATGCATATGTTGGGGGGCGTGTGTATTCCATTGATGCTGTTCGCGTTAGGGGTACGGCTACTGGAGATCGACTTTAGCGATTGGCGCACGGGATTGCTGGGCGCTGTGCTATGTCCCCTTTCCGGACTAGTGATTGCATTGCCGCTGTTGTGGCTGTTGCCCCTCAATGCCTTGCAAATGGCGGTATTGCTGGTGTTTGCTGCGTTGCCGCCAGCGGTGTTGAATTATTTAGTGGCAGAACAGTACCAGCTTGCACCGCATAAAGTGGCGTCGCTGGTACTGATTGGTAATCTGGGCAGTCTGGTGGTAATGCCGCTCACCTTGGCGGCGGCATTTACTTGGATATACGCGCCTGGCTAATCTAAAAACTGATCTAATAACTTAATCGGTGAGGTCATCTGGAAACTAATCGAAACGGCCACTTACTCTCCTCATCATATAGAGCTAAGGCCGAGCGTGGGGCTCAGTTAACGCTTTTCTTTTACTTCATAACTACCTTCTAAAGCGTCCTGATGAGCCGGACGACTGTGTGTCGACGCATGTGGAGATGCATAACCACCGCCGATATCCTGCGCCTGCTGAGCGCGCATCTGTTCCATGCGCTTTTTCATTTTGTGCCGCATAAACGGCATCATTGCCCAGCCGATCAATAAGAAAAACAGTCCCAATACGACGCCAACAATCATTAACGCACCAAAAGCCAGCCAAGTAAAAAGCAGTTTTAAACTACCTGCCAGACCGGTGGGCTGGGTTTGTGCTGCACGTGCGCGCCATTGGTTAGCCGCTTGCCATGCTGCGTTGCGTTGGTCGCGATTCATCTGTGGCATAAAAGCCTCCATGGGTTATTCGCACTTATTGGAACATAGTTGCGCTAGCAAGTTCACTGCTTGCCGCTACTTAGAAAGCATCGCCACTGCCATCCAGCTTTAATCGGTATATGATGGGGTTTGTGCCAATCATGTGTAACCATAAAGCGTTACCCGCGGCGCACAAGATCATTTAACGCCGCCTTATCGTCGCCATGGCGACACGACAGTGTGGTCAACCGGCGCATTAATAGTTAGCATCAATAGTATGAGATCTGCTTGCCTATGCCTGGTTAAGCGATGTAACGGATACGCCACAGGGGGCGACTATACTAATGGCTCGGCAAGGGCGCCACGGAGCGACACGAAGGCAGCCAAAAGGAGTGACCTTTGATCGCTGGCTTGATCGGGTAGTAACCGTTGCCGTATTGACGGCACTGGTGATTGGTCTTGCCGCTGTGGTAGCCCACTGGCTGCTCTAACGTTCGTGTACTAGGCCGTATGTTAAATGCCCGGCGCAGTATCTGAAATGGCCGGCACAATGTGGGGTGGTCGGGCGTTTTTGGGTAGTGCTATGTGTTGTCCCCCAATGTCATAAGAGGCTCACGGCTGCCCTTGTCGCCTGGCTAGGTCAGCCGTGGCGCCGCAGCGGTTCCACCTGATAGGCTTATGGCTTCCTCTATGAGAGATAATTAATGCTGCCTGCTAACACCGCCAAGGCAACGGCTGCCTACGCATCGCGTCGAGAAATTTTCGGTTGGGCAATGTTCGATTTTGCTAACCAAGCCTATACGCTGCTGATTATTACCGTGGTATTTGGCGAGCTATTTACTACCGTGATTGTGGGTGACCGGGGGGATAACTTTCGCCTGGCTAACTTCTTGTGGAGCCTTGGTTTGGCCATTAGTTATCTGATGGTGGTGATCACGGCGCCCCTATGTGGGGCGATTATGGACTACCGGGCAGAAAAAAAGCGCTTTCTGCTGATGAGCTATCTTGCCACCATCGTCACCACTGGGATGCTGTACTTTGTTGAGCCGGGTTACGTCATTATAGGGCTAGTGCTGATTGTGCTGTCCAACTATGCCTATTCCATGGGGGAGTCATTTATTGCGGCCTTTCTGCCCGAGCTGGGGCCTCCCGAGTCGTTAGGTAAAATTTCTGGTTTTGGCTGGGCGTTGGGCTATATCGGTGGGCTATTTGCAGCCGGCTTTACGCTGATAGTGCTGGGCGAGGCGAGCGCCGCTAATTTTGAGCGCATCCGTTGGGTGGGCCCCTTTGCCGCGGTTTTTTTCCTGGTCGCTGCGATTCCGACGTTCTTATGGCTCAAAGAGCGTGGGACTCCCCAGCCGCGTGGCGTCTCGTATCGCCATATTGCCTTGAATCGCGTGATGGCCACCTTCCATGAGCTACGTCATTTTAAAGATCTGACGGTGTTCTTGATATCGCTGCTGTTCTCAATGGCGGGTGTCTACATCATCATCGCGTTTGCGTTTATTTATGGCGCGCAGGTGATTGGCTGGGATGAAAGTGTCCGCAATATCATGTTCATTATTGTTCAGGTTACTGCTGCAGCTGGCGCGCTGGGGTTTGGTTGGCTACAGGATCAGCTAGGGGCTAAACGCACTTATCAAATGACGCTGGCGTTATGGGTGTTGGCGATTCTGGCCATCTGGGCAACGCCTGAGGTTACCCAATGGGTGAACGGACGCTTTGACCTGGCCTGGCAAGCTCAGTACGTATTTCTGGTGGTAGGGTGCTTGGCTGGGCTTAGCCTTGGATCGAGTCAATCTGCCAGTCGAGCATTGGTTGGCTTGTTTTCACCGCTGGCTAAATCAGCAGAGTTTTTCGGCTTCTGGGGGCTGGCAAACAAGTTGGCCGGGGTGTTGGGTATCGTGATGCTGGGCGTGCTGCAAACGTTGATTGGCTTGCAAGCGTCTATTCTATTATGTGTTGCTCTGTTTTTGATCGCGATGATGGTTTGTGCGGCGGTCAATGAGCGCCGTGGTCGGGAAGCGGCGCTAAACTGGAACCGCTAACCCGCGTGCCAAGGAAATAATAACGCTTAAAAAGGGCACCCTTACCCCAGTGAGGTGGAATATGGCAGCGCACACGACACAGCGTGGTGGCATCATCATGATGCTGCTGTTTTGGGTATTGCTAATCGCGGTGGGCACGTGGTGGATACATGGTGGCCTGGAAAGGATGATGAATCCCAATGCCAACATCGTGCACACGCTACCGGCGGGTGAGCCGGTAACGTTAAAGCGAAACCGCGCCGGGCACTTTGAAGCGCCGGGCCGGATTAACGGCACACCGGTAACCTTTTTACTCGATACGGGCGCCACCTACGTGGCGGTACCGTCCGATTTGGCACATGACTTAAATTTGGAACCAGGGCGGAGCGCTTGGTTTAATACGGCCAATGGCAGAGTAGAGGGGGCGCTCACCACGCTCGAAGAGGTTTCGTTGGGCGGATTAACCGTGCAAAATGTACAGGGGTCGATTAGCCCAGGCATGGAACGCGACACGGTTCTGCTCGGCATGAGCTTTTTAAACCTGTTCTCGATTGAAATAAAGGCGGGAGAAATGGTGATGAGCCTTCCCGAGCAGTGAGTGTAGTTTGTAAATGTGCTATTGATATGGTTAGCTAAATTAACATAAGTGCCAACACGCTAAGGAGTTGCTATGGGCATTGAAGTAGGTGGATTATTAGGATTAATTTGGCTCATTATTGTAATATGGGCCATTGTTAAAGTAGCTAAAAGTACTGCAGGAGGTTTGGCTAAGCTAATATGGATTTTAGTCTTGCTGCTCTTCCCGCTTATTGGCTTAATTGCATGGTTTATATTCGGCCCTAAGGGGTAGTTGCTGAATAGTGCGTGATGACCTATAAAAAAAGGCAGGCCAATAATGGCCTGCCTTTTTGATAATATGAGTACGTCTTATTACTCAGTTGCACCGTTTCCGTCACCGGGGGGCGCTTTATAATGCCCAGGGATTTTTAACTTTTCCCCATTAGGCAGGTCGCGCACTTGGGTTGGAACGTAAACGCGCTTTATAACGCTTTTCGTGTTGCTACTTCCCATGGCAGGTCCCTCCTGTCACATTGTCGACAGTTAGCTCTCTTACATTAGCTCTCGATAGTGGGAGAATCAAGTATCAAGCCATAGGTATTCTCGAATAAACACAATGATAATGACAGAGGCAGGTGTTTTGAGGGTTTTGAGGTATCCTGAGAGCCTGCGGTGGGGCACTCGCAGTCATAGTGGGTAGGCGGGTGAGAAAATCAGCAATCTAAGCGGAGTGCATAAAGAGGATGGTAGATCATTTAGAGCAGCAATTTCAGTCACTTGAATCACAAGAGTCGTCAATGGCTGACTATCCCGATCAAGATCATGTGTTGATTATTGAAGATGATCAGCGCTTGGCTGGGCTTACCCGTGATTACTTGGAAGCGAACGGTTTCCAGGTAACGCTTGAAGCCGATGGTGCGAAAGGGGTTGATCGCATTTTAACCTTGCAGCCCGATTTAGTGATCCTTGATTTAATGCTGCCAGGTGAGGACGGCTTAGCTATTTGTCGTCGCGTTAGACCTAACTTTGCGGGTCCCATCATGATGCTGACGGCACGCACCGATGATCTCGATCAGGTATTGGGTCTCGAAATGGGCGCTGATGACTACGTGCCCAAGCCGGTACAGCCGCGGGTGTTGCTGGCACGTATGCGAGCGCTACTGCGCCGCGCCGATGGGCCTGCGCCCGACGGCGAAATGCGTTTACGTTTTGAAAATCTTGAGATAGATAACGCTACGCGAGAAGCTTGGCTCTCTGGTGAACGCATTGACTTAACCAGCGCCGAATTTGATCTGTTATGGCTGCTGGGCCGTAACGCGGGGCGAGTGCTTACCCGAGAAGAGATATTCAGTGATTTACGCGGTATTAAGTATGACGGCCAAGACCGTTCTATCGATGTACGCGTGTCACGTATTCGACCCAAAATTGGCGATGATCCCAATCATCCCCATCGGATTAAAACCGTGCGCAGTAAAGGGTATCTCTTTGTTAAAGACAGTTGATGATGTCGAGGGACTGCATTATGCGGCGGGTGCTCAGTAACGGCTCGTTTTTACGCTTTTATGTGTTGCTGGGTGTGGCGCTGTTGGTGGTGTTTATCATTGCGTTAGCGGGGCGCTCATTTATTGAGCAGGTGCGCCGCGAAGACTACCGCGAGCAGCTGGCTGCGTTGCCTATGTCGTTGATGACGCAACAGCTAGCCGGGACACCAATCGAGCAGAGACAAGACCTGCTGGAAAACGTTGCTGAACAGTTAGCACTAGAACTTACCTTGCTGCCGATGAGCGAGGCCCGTTTAGGCTATTTTGAACGCTTACGTTTAGAGCAGGGCAAACTCCTGGTCGCTGAAAAGCCGTGGCTGTTACAACAGCGCTTGCCGGACGATAACTGGTTGCTGCAAGCCCGGCTGGACGACTGGAGCGAGCAGCAGTGGGAGGGCAGCATTACTCTGCTGGGCGACTGGCTGGGCGCCATGCCTAGTGAGTCGCGAGAAGCGTATATGGCTGAACTAAGCCAGGGCAGCTGGCCACTTACGTTATTAACGACGCTGCCTGATAACTTGACCGCTCAAAGTCAGACACAGTTGGCCAATGGTAATGTCGTCACTCAAATGATCTCTGACGAGCTATCCATTGCGATGCTCTATCAGCTGCCAGGCGAAACGACATGGCTACAGGCGGGGCCTATTTCACGCGGAAATACTTTGCCACCGAATCTACATTTGCCGCTTTTGGTAGGGCTGATGTTAGTTCTCAGCCTGATTATCTATTTAATCATGCGCAGCATTGAAGCCCGTATGGCCCGTTTGGAGCTTGCCGCGACGCGGATAGCCAGCGGCCGCCTGGAAACGCGTGTGAAGGTAGAAAGTGGAGACTTCTTGGGCCGTTTAGGCATGGCGTTTAACGGCATGGCCAATCAGGTGCAGAGTCTGTTACGTGGCCAGCAAGAGATGATTCGTGCGGTTTCCCACGAATTGCGCACGCCGGTGGCCCGCATTCGATTTGCCGTTCAAATGGTCGAGGACATGACCGACCAACCCGCCATCAGACGTCAGCTTCAGGGCATTGATGCAGACATTGCCGAGCTGGATGAACTGGTCGATGAAATCCTTACCTATGCCCGCTTGGGTGGGGAGTCGGTTAACGGCGCAGAACTTGAGACAGCCGATGTCGAGTGCCGGGCAATGGCGGAGCGGGTGATCAATACGCTGTCGCCGCTGCATAAAGGTCTAACGCTTGAGCTTGCCCCGGGTCCTGAGATTGAGCTGTTGGCCGAGCCGCGCTACCTACAGCGGGCGTTGCAAAACTTGGTCAGTAACGCCTGTCGGCATGCTCAGTCCAGAGTATCGATCCTGCTTTGGGATGAGCCTCATCTGGTACGTATTGACGTAGAGGATGACGGGCCCGGTATTCCACCCGAAGCGCGTGCCGATATCTTCAAGCCTTTTGCGCGCTTGGACGACAGCCGCGCCCGCAGTTCTGGGGGCTATGGGTTAGGGCTGTCCATTGTGCAAAAAATTATGGCCGGCCACGGTGGCAGCGTGACCGTTGATACGAGCCCTAACTTGGGTGGTGCGCGCTTTACGTTACTGGTGCCTCGTCGCGATCCGCTGGTTTAATGCCTGACAGCACGGCGAAGGAGGTCTCCTTCGCCGTGCGAAGAAAATCCTGCATCCACGGTGCTTCCAGGGTATCTTCCCGAATCGCCGCATACAACGTACTCCACACCCCCTGTTTGCCCAGCTTTACGGCACTAACGTAATCGCGCTCTAGGTATTCAGTCAGCGCCCAGTTGGGCAGGGCGCAGACGCCGCGACCACTAGCGACCAGCTGCATCATCATAAGCGTCAACTCTGCTGTACGGATCTCTTTGGGACGCACATTGGCAGGGTTTAAAAACTGGGTGAAAATATCCAGCCTCGACTGCTCGACAGGATAGGTAATTAAGGTTTCAGCGGCGAGATCTTGGGGTTCCACCACTCCACGCCCCGCGAACGGGTGCTGTCGGGCCACGGCTAATAACCCTTCGTAGCGAAACAGCGCGACGTAATGAATGCCCTCCAGGGGTTGCGGGTCCGCGGTGATGACCAAGTCGAGCTGCTCACGGGCAAGCGCGGGCAATGGATCGAAATGGTGGCCGCTGGGAATATCAATTTCTACTTCTGGCCAATGGTCACGAAAGTAATCCACCGTTGGCATTAGCCACTGAAAACAACTATGGCACTCAATCGCCATATGCAGTCGGCCCTGCTCGGTTCCCGCCAAACGCGCCAAATCCCTTTCTGCTTTGCGCACCTCTGGCAATACCTGATCGGCCAGCGTGAGCAGGCGAAGTCCCGCACGAGTAAATTCTACGGGACGCGTCTTGCGCACAAATAAGGGGCTGTTAACGCGGCTCTCAAGATCCTTGAGCTGATGTGACAGCGCTGATTGGGTCAGGTGAACACGTTCGGCGGCATCGACTAGCGAGCCGGTTTCGCGTAAGGCAAGCAGGGTGCGGAGGTGGCGCA
>TARA_R110002012_G_scaffold22284_3_pt1 | contig 9997 bp, 6 predicted proteins | sample TARA_R110002012 | Tara Oceans TARA_R110002012 (sample SAMEA4396515) | marine metagenome | biome: Westerlies Biome; feature: [DCM] deep chlorophyll maximum layer (ENVO:01000326); material: water (ENVO:00002006), including particulate matter (ENVO:01000060) such as... | depth 40 m
TAATGAAATCAATCCTTGCAATCCTTGCATCATTAGCATTATTTTCGGCAACTGTATATGTAACAGCTGTCCCGGAAGTAATTAATATACCTGACTCAGGTGTTTGTGTTGTAGAGTTTAACGCTAGTTTTAACGCTGTTAACAGTGTTGATTGGCTAGGCAACCTAAATGACTGTAAAGGTAAACGTATAGACATAGCAACTGATCCTACTATGCAAACAGAGCATAAGATCGTTGTTGTTCCTACTATCATAGTATTTAATGATGGTGAGGAAATAAAACGTTTTCAAGCAAATATCATGATGCAGCTTGAAACGACAGAAAAAGAAGTACAAGAAGTAGTAGATGAGATCATCATGAGTTCTTTCTAATTACTATCTTTACAAAAGTTATAACTATTAAATAAGACCTAAAATGGCAACTCTAAAAACAACACTGACTCTGACGTCAACCGACGTTTCGTCAAACAGACTTAACATATCTGTATCTGATACTCTTACAACTGCGGCAGCAGGGCCCTCAAAGGGACTCTCAAGAGAAACAATAACAACCTCTGACAACCAAGAAATTTTGGATGAGGCAGTTAGTGGAGTATTTTATTTTTATGCAAAGAATCTAGACTCTACTAATTTTATCATTCTTCAAACTACTGCTAGTGTACAGTACGCTAGAATTGGTCCAGGAGAATTCGCATTCTTCCCTGTAAATGATGGGGCAGGTGTAGAAGCACGAGCTGATACAGCTTCTTGCATTATAGAATACGGATACTGGAAAAAAGGATAATCTCTAAAAATTTTAACTATGAAATATAAAATGAAAAAAGGCGGGTACATGGAACCGTCTAAGGAAGTCAAGTTTGGCGGTCCTAAAAAGAAAATGCAAGCAGGTGGCGACAGAAGAACAGCTGCTGAAAGAGCTGAAGATGACAAGTTGTACGGCAAAGGAAGTTCAAATGCATCAGTAGACTTAGGATATGAGTCAGTAGCACAAATGAACAAATACGCTAAGTTGTATGGAAATCGTTCTAAATCTAAAGCTTGGCATGATCAAAACAATGCAGCAAAGAAAAAGAACACTGCAGCAAAGAAAAAGCTTGCTAAAATAAAAGTAAACGAAAGGTCTAACAAAGGCGCTATGTTCCAAAAAGGTGGATTGACCCAAGGAAAAGGTAAGGTCTCAACATCTGGAAAATCTAGAAAAAGAAACCCCAATGAAAGAACTCCTGTAGATCCAAGACCTAGTGACGAAATGACTTTTCTTCCTCCTGGGACAAGGGGAAAAAAGCAAAAAGGTGGATTAAAAACTCCTACTGCTAAGCAAAAAGGTTTGAAAAAGCTTCCTACATCTGTACGCAATAAAATGGGTTTCAAGATGATGGGAGGTAAGAAAAATAAAAAGTTTCTTGGAGGACTAGCAGGAGCTATCGGTGGAGCTAAAGGAGCTGAAGGAGGATTTGGTAAGAAGCTGTTGGGTGCTGCTAAAGGAGCACTTGGTGGTGGAATGCTTGGTAGAGCAGCTGGTGCTGTTAAAGGTGCTATGGGAGGCGGTGGCCTTCAAGGTGCTATGCAAGGTCTTAAAGGTGGGGCATTTGGTAATTCTAATCCAATGGGGGGTGGAGCTCAAGCAGCCGCTGATCCAGCAGCACAAGATCCTAACGCAGCAGTAGCTAGAAACGGAGGTTTGAAAGATCGTCGTAAAGCAGCTAAAAAGCGTATGAAAAAATCTAAAGCTTCTGCAAAAAGATCTGCTAAGAAAATAAACTCAAAAAATGCAGTATCCTAAACTTGATTATAAGAAGGGTGGCGCTAAAAAAGATGCCTGTTATCATAAGGTGAAGTCCAGATATAGTGTCTGGCCTTCAGCTTATGCTTCAGGTGCTTTAGCTAAATGTCGTAAAGTTGGAGCTAGTAATTGGGGTTCTAAAAAGCAGATGGGAGGAGGAGTTGATGTAGACTTTAGAACTGCAGACGAAAGAAAAGCTGATTCAAAAGCTCAAAGAAAGCAAGACAGAAAAGACAAGAAAGGAATGATCCCTGCTCGATTTAGAAACAGGGGTCAAGAGGGATTAGATGCTTACAAGAAGATGATGGCTAAGAAGCGAAAGAAAAAGAAAAATAATCCTTTTGCTAAATTCAAAAAAGCTCGTAAAACTAGAAAAGCAGCTAGACAAGGAGATAGAAATAGAAAAGCTTCTTCAGGGTCTGGGTGTCAAGGTAAAGGCTGTGGAGCTTACGAAAGATATGGTGGGTTAAAAGGTGTAAGAGGCTAATGTATACAATCAAAGACATACACAAAGAATACTTAAAAAACATTGAAGACCCTATCGAGACACGCTTGTTTAAGCAACTCTGTGAGGAATTCAACATGCAAGTAATTGATATGGTCCTTGATGGTAAAGAGTTTAGTATGGGTAGTAACTTGTCTACACTGTCTATACGAAGAATAGAACGTAATCCCAGCAAGCCTACAATAGACTGGTGGGAGAGTAACAAGTACAAGCAAGAGCTGATTGCCGAAGGTAAGCAGTTATACAATGCTGATACTAAAACAGGGGAGAAGTGGTTTGTATACTACACTGATCCTTGGTATTGTAAATACCACTGGCAGAAATCTAGATGTAAAATATCTAATAAATCTGCGTATAGGTTTACACCTACTAGAGGTATAAAAGGGAATAAAGAAAAGTTAACAAGGTTATTAAAAGAAGACGAGTTAGCTTATTTAAAATTTAAGAAACATGGCAATATATAAAACCACATCTTGTCAGGTAATACTGAGAAAAGTTATGAGAGATCTAAATCCCCCAGACGGGGATTGGATTGATGATGGCGTAGAGTGGATTGGGGAAGCACTAGAACATATCGGTGCTAGCACTCAGTTAGTTACCGAAGGGTGCATACTTGAAGTCAAAGACTTTAAAGCTGTATTGCCTGCTGACTTGTACTACATTAATCAAGTATCTATTAATGAGACCGAAGGAGGTGTTAGCACTTCCAGTCAAATAGATACACTTAAAACTTTGTTGACAGAAACCATAGCATCTACTACTGCTTCTAGAAACGAAATAGCCAATAACATACAAAGCTTGGCAAATGGAACTACAACAAGCACTCTTAGTAATTCGCAGTTAGAAGCTAACGCTGGTTTGCAAAAAGCAAGTAACCAGACGTTGAATGAAATCAATGCTAGGCTACAGGTGTTAGAAAATAACTATATGACGGAAGGGCAGACAATGCTTGCATACTGTACCACAAACTTTCCAGAAGCATTGCACTGTGAAGGATGTGTAAACAAGCAAGCTATATGTAAAGACTGCTACTATGTAGAAGACGGATACATTAAAACCTCATTTGCAAATGGTAAAGTATGCTTATCTTACAAAGCATTCCCAACAGACGCAGAATGCTACCCGTTAGTCCCAGACGATATAAGTTACAAAGAAGCTATGTTTTGGTACATATATAAAAAGATGTTACTAGGAGCAACGTTTGACGCTTCTAAGAACGGTATTGATTATGGCTACGCAGATCAGCAGTGGAAGTACTACTGCACACAAGCACGTAATGCAGCTGTGTATCCAGACATTGATAGAATGGAAAGCTTTATGAATCAATGGGTCAGGCTCATCCCTAACATAAATAGAGCAGATGAAGGTTTTGAAAATTTAGGAACACGAGAAAATCTTTACAGAGGTAACCACAGCGGAACATGAAGAAATTAGTCAAAGGAATGCACAAAGACTCCGAGAGAGTCGATCAGCCAGAGAATACGTATAGAGATGCTCTTAATGCAAATCTGTATTATTCAAAAGGAGCTATTGTGAATGAAGAAGGTACTGAAGTAATAGGTACCCACCCCATTCAGGTAATAGGAGCTATTCCTTTGCTCAATGATCAGGTTATATCATTTGGCTGGGTAGATGACTCTGGTGCGTCTACACCATCCTTTGATTCTACACAGTCTGCAATTGTTCTTACAGATACTAAAAAGAATAGTAGTAGGATACTGTACAAAGACAAAGGACTTAACTTCCAAAAGGATAATCCTATTACAGGAGAATTTAGAGTAGATGCAAAGAATGATATTCTAATCTACTTTACAGACAATTACTTCCTGTTGGAAAACACTCCAGAAGGAGAAGCGTTAGCAGAATACAATTCTCCTAGAGCATTTAACGTTACAAGACAGCTTGAACATTTAAATACAAGCTCTGTAGCAGATGCATATACCAAGTTATATGATGACGATGAAGAGTTTGATGTAGAGAAGTTAAGTTTGTTTGCTAAAGTAGGCAAGCACTCTATGATTGAAAGCGTAAGAGTATATGAGGGAGGTGTTCTTGTATCTGGTGCTTATCACTTAGCATTGTGCTACTCAGATGAAAACTTTTTAGAGACAGATTACTTTGTAGTATCTAACCCTGTCTACATTTTTCAAGGACAAGAACAACAATACCCTGCAGATGTTGTTACCGGCTGTCAAGCAGGATCTCAAACTAACAAAGCTATTAAGTTTAATGTTAGAGTATTTAAAAATAATAACTATAAGTTCCTACAACCTGCTATTATTCAAAGAGTTGGTAATGCAGAGTTTGCTTTTAAACTTGAAAGAATAGAACTACGAAACAATCAAGACAACGAGCAAATTGACATAAACTTTACTGGCAATGAAGACAGCTCTACTACCTCGGTAGAAGATATCATGATTGATAACGTAGGATATCTTACAGCTAAGACTCTTACACAGCTTGACAATAGACTTTATCTGGGTAACTTAAGATCTAGAAAAGACATTGGCTTTCAAAGGTACGCGCACAACATTAAAATTCAGGCTGTAGAAAACCAAATATCAAAGTTTGATGTTAGAGTTTTTGATGTACAAAGCTTAAATATTGGGTACGCTATTATGGCTCTGCCCTTGTACAATAGAACTTCGGTTCAAGGAGCACAGTTTGGAATTGGTCAAACATTTATAAGAAACTACCAAGGCGCTCTAGACGGCAGCGACAGCTTAGGTTTTGATAACGAGGATGAAGTAAGAAGAAATTACTTTGAGTTTATACAACAGTTATTAAACTACGGAGATGGAGTGTCTATAGGAACAGGAGACGGTAACCTCAGTACTGGAAATCTTTTAACCAATAAAGTGGCTAAAGGATATAAAGACTATAGATTTTCGTTTAAAAATAAAAGTTTTAGACGCAATGAGGTATACGCATTCTATATATCATTTGTACTTAAAGATGGTACAGAGTCGTATGCGTATCACATCCCAGGCAGGCACGCTTTGTACAAAGAGATACCAAATAGACCTGATACTTTTATAAGCGAAAATTCTAATTTTGGATCTTACGCCGGGCCTTGGGGAGATGTAAAAGCTACTTTCAACTTCTGGCCTTCAGAAATTGCAGAACAAGATCCATTAGCAAGAATATATCAATACGTAGATACTAGCATGTTAAATGGTTTGCGAACAGAACCTAGTGTTCTTATTGCGCCTTCGGCTGAAAATGGTGTGCTGCAAAACCATATGAGTTTCTGGAATAACCAGAATGAAAGGTATCCTCTTACTGATGATTTTATTGGGGGGATAGTTCAACCAAACGGAAATGGAAGTATAAATGGTGAGTTTGATCATAGAAATGATTTTGTAAGGCACCATAAAATGCCGTCAAATCATAATAGTTTTTTCTCGTTTTTACCCATGGATGAGGGAAATAGCGTGAACAGTCACCAATTACTGTTGAACGACGACCTTACTGAAACATCTTTAATTGACGAAGCAACTACTCCAACCAGTCTTTTTAACTCTGATATAAACCAGTGCGAGTACAGAAACAGAAAGATTGTATCCAGAGATCCTGTAAAACTTTTAGGTATTAAATTAAAGAACTTAAAAATACCCAGACATATACTTAAAAAAGTACAAGGGTACAAGATCTACTATGCAAAACGTAAAGACGAGGATAAGACAGTAGTAGGACAAAGTCTTGCTGTTCCCGCTCATCCTAGATATGCTAGTGTAGGTACACAAAACAAACTACTTGCAAGACTAGGACCATTTAAAAATGCATTCTATTTGTACGGAGGCTTAATGCAAGACGACTCCAATGCCATGGAGATAAACAGCACTTGGAAAAAGTACAGTGGTACAGGTGATGGTAATGGAAGATATATAGGAAATCCAGTATTTACATTCCATGACTTTAACATGTTACGTAAACGCCCAACACTAGAAGGGCTTACACATGTAAGTTGTCAGAGTGCAGTTGTATTTAGAGCATTCCAAGGTGGACCTAATCTATTTAGAAAACCTGCAGATCATAGTGAGCTTACTGATGGAAGCGGCGATTCTCAGTCAGGACTTGAAGGAGCTACAGAATTAACTAGATTTCGTTCTCTAGGATGGATACATCCTGACTTAGGTAATACTACAGACTTTGGAAAAAGTGGAGAGATCTTTGATATTACAGACGACTTTATTGATCTTACAGAAGATGTAGAAAATCCTTACGGTTATGGGGACGGAAGTGCCGCACCATCAGGAAATAGTAAAAGAAAAAGAGGTAAATCTAGGGGGTTAGCACAAGATAACGATAAGCTAAGAGCCCAAGATCTTATGATCAAGAACTGGAGAACTCAGGTAAACATTGCGGCTAAGTATATTAAACCAGGATCTATCTTTACGTACGATGTAATTAAAGGAGGAGACCACAGAGGCAACCCTAATGATTACAGTATTTTTTGGGATCAGTATAATGTGCCTAGTACACAAATGGTATTTAGACTAGATCCTAAGAGTAAAATATATGCTCAGGGACTAGCTAACATAGAAGTACCAGAATCAACATCTTTCAAAGGAGCAACAACACTTTACAATAGAGGTGGGGAAAGTAGCATGGTCTTTGGAATGGACAGCGGCTTAATACATTTAAAAGGATGGAGAAAGTTTCGTAACACTCTTTGGACTGCTGGGTCTGAAGGTGGAACGTCATGGGATATTGTAAAGTGGGGTGATGACGATAAGTTTTTATTCCCAGATGCTTTTTACTACAGAGGTGAAAAATTACCAGATCATGTTGAAGACACTGCTGGCAGCTTTGCAGGAGCTCAAAAAAACTTTAGAGGTCTAAGGTATAGTCTTCAAGGAAACAATCCATATGATGGATACCCTATGGCGTGGCTTGTTAATGTAGAAAGTGCAAAGACAGATGTTTATCAACCTTTCGATAAGCAGGAGTTAGTGTGGACGGGGTATTATAAAGCTATAAACCCAAAAGAAATAACTCTTACCAATGGGGATATAGATATAGTAGGTTTGGAGTCAGGAGAGTGTTTAGATGACTATGGTAATAATTCAAATTATTATGATGGAGCAGAGTCTGCAAAAATATATGGAGGAGATACTTACATAACTAGATATTCATTCCGTACCACATCTCAAAGTTACGGACATTGTTTTTTCAGAGCAGCTATTAACTTAGGAGATGGAGGTGTAAGTGATGAACATGAAGCAATGCACGTGTATGATGGTAACAAAGATAGATTTCAAGCAGACTTGCCTGATTTTTATAATGCGTTTGACCAAGCTACTTGGGGCAGAGGAGCTGGGAATATGCAAATCTGGAGAGATTGGATTGATAACACTGGTGATGTATTAACATTTGATGAGAAAATTAGTGAATCTGCAAGTTTAATAAATAGTGTCAGTAATTGGCAACAAGGTAATGTAGATCCTGTCTCTACACTCTTCTCCTTTATGGTAGAATCTGATGACAACATTGGTTTAAGACATAAGAACGACGTAGATAAAGGAATTAGTACAAAGTATTTTGATTCAGATGTAGCTTCAACAGTACTCTTTGCTCCTCCAACAGAGGATCTTACAAAGCAAGACAACTTACTCTATGAAGATCATTACTCAGCTTTACAGACTATTAGAGTAACTGTACCATACCCAAAGAGAAAAGCATCCGACTCAGACATTACTAATTTTAACACAAGGGTAATTAGATCTAATGTAGCGGGATTGTCTATAGGAGACAAGTACAGACAGTTCTTAGCAAATGAGTTTAAAGATATCCCAAAGAATAGAGGAGACATATGGAATCTATTTACTATAGGAGGATTGTTGTATATACATACAGAACGTTCATTGTTCAAAACGCAGGGTAAAGAAGAACTAAACGTTGGGGGTGTAGCTGCATTTATAGGAAGTGGTAATGTCTTTGCTACAGAACCTGTAGAGCTCAGAGACACTAAGATTGGTTATGGAGGAACAACCTCTATTTATGGAGGTGTTAGTACACCATTCGGAAGATACTGGGTATCAAGAAGAGACAGAAAAATCTATGGACTTACTCAAGGTATCGAGGAAATTGTAACTGGCATGGAGGCGTGGTTTAGAGACAACATGCCATTCCGTATAGAAGACTACGGTATTGACGTAGATGCAACTAACTTTCCTTATAACCCTGATTCTACTGTGGCTGCAGCACCGTTAGGATTTACTATAACTTATGACCCTAAGTACAAAAGAATTTTAATTACTAAAAGAGAGCCTGTACCTACAGACCATTTTATTAAAGCTTTTGGTCAAGGATCTATAGAGGTAGTGAACAACTCATTTGTAGTTACAGGAGACTGTACTGAATATGAAGACCCAACAGGGTTTGATGGCGCTAGAAGACATCTGCTTAGAGATGAAACTTCTATATATAATCAAAGAGATGCTGTTTACTGTGGGCCTGTAGGACTTTCTAACCCAACATACTTTAAACAAAGTGGTTGGACTTTGTCGTACTACCCAGAGCTAAAAGTTTGGGGAAGCAGACATAGCTACCTCCCTAAACTCTACGTAAGTACAGCTGAGGGCATGTTTAGTTTCAAAGATTCTTACATGTGGTCTCACACGAATCTAAACGAACCTGGTAATTTCTATAATACAACATATCCATTTGAGATAGAACTTATAGACAATTCGTCTCCTGGCGATTCTAAAGTGTTCTCATCTGTTGCTTATTGGATAGATGTACAGAAAAAAAATACAACTAATGTATCTGAGTTTGATAGAAAAACAAATCCAGGATTTACATCTTTCTACGTCTACAACAGCGATCAAATTTCCGCATTAAGCACCAATCTTAATTATTTAAGTAATGTCCGAAGAGTGGATAAATTTTGGTATATTAATGCATTCAGAGATTTGTCTAAGAATACAGAGCAAACAAGCGACTATATTAACTCTGGGCAAGCAAATGTAGTAGATGAGTTTACTACTACTATAACAGCTCCTATATCCTCTCAGAGTATGTTTACAGAGGAAGGAGTAGTGAACGCAGAGTACATTGACTCAACTAAACCTTGGCATATGCAAAAAAGATTTGTGGATCATTACCTAGGAGTACGTCTTAGTAATGACAACTCTAGCACAAATTTATTATATTTGTATGCCGCCGGAACTAAATTCCGTAAATCTAACAGATAATGCACGTAAAAAACATAAAACGAAAGTATCGAAAAGGTGGCAAACGTAAAGTTACTAAACGTAGAAAGTATCAAGACGGTGGAGTACCTTCTCTTATACCTAACTTACCTGTACAACAGATAGCTCAAAACGTAACTCAGCCTGGTATTCAAACTGGGGGAGGTACTATAGCAGGTGAGCTTACACAAGGACTAGGTAGTAAACTACGTTCAGGATTAGAAGGTGCAGGAATGCAACTAGCAGGTGCAGGACAAGGCGCACTAGGATCATTAAAAGACGGACTAAAAGGAGGTAAGATAGGATTAGCAGGAGCAGCTGCGTTGTTAGGAGCAGGAGCTAATAAGCTTATAAGTAAAGGTTCTGGAACAGCTAATGATGCTTTTCGTACAGATAAAAAGCAACAAGCTGGTGCAGCAGTAGGTGGCGCTATCAAGGGTGCAGGTAAAGGTTTTGACATAGGTAACAAAATTATCCCTGGTCTTGGGGGTGCTATTGGTGCAGGACTTGGGGC
>TARA_R110002012_G_scaffold201134_1_pt1 | contig 9996 bp, 9 predicted proteins | sample TARA_R110002012 | Tara Oceans TARA_R110002012 (sample SAMEA4396515) | marine metagenome | biome: Westerlies Biome; feature: [DCM] deep chlorophyll maximum layer (ENVO:01000326); material: water (ENVO:00002006), including particulate matter (ENVO:01000060) such as... | depth 40 m
TGGAGACGTTCTTTGCTATCATATTTACAATAGAAATGAATTTGAGGCCTACCTGCTAAATAACACCAAACTTGATACTGCAAGTTCTTCTCGACACGAATTCGGCAAAGTTTATGAAGAAAATGGACAATTATTCTTTAAATTAAATTTACAAATAAGATTTATTAAATAATGGGGCTTAAAGAAGATATCACTATTATAAAACAAATGAAAGCTAATGATATTTTTAAAAAATATATCGAGCATATTCGTTATCCTAAATTCAGAAATTTAGAACCAAACACAAGGATTAATTTTGATTTTCCCCTGACTTTTCTCGTTGGGAAAAATGGTGGTGGTAAAAGTTCAACTTTACAATCTTTATATGGCTGTCCATTAAATAAAAGTCTTGGGTCGTATTGGTTTTCTACGGCTTTGGATCCAATTAAAGATTTAAAAAAAAATCGAAATTGTTTTATCTATGGTTATAAAATTAATGGAATTACCAAAGAAGTTTTGAAACAAAGAGCACCACGTAAAAGTAATTTGGACTATTGGGAACCTTCAAAACCAATCAAAAAATATGGAATGGATATTTCAGATAGGATTTCACCAATAGAAAAAGAAGTAGCTTATATTGATTTTCGTTCCGAATTAAGTGCCTATGATAAATATATGTACTTCCAAGCATTCAATACTACTAAAACATTAAAATCAAAGCAAGATTTTGTTAGAACTCGTTCTTTAAAGCTTAAAAAAGCATTTGATGAAAAAAGTATTATTAATTTCTATAATAAAGAAATGAATAAAGTTGCTATAACAATTTCTCAAGATGAAATAGAGGCTGTGTCTTTTATTTTAGGTAAAGAATATAGTGATATAGAAATATTAGAACATAGATTTTTTAAGGAGTGGGGATTTTCTGTCCGTTTTAAAAATAACGACTTACAATATTCTGAAGCCTTTGCTGGTAGTGGAGAAACAGCGGTTATAGTACTAGTAAACAGAATTCAAAATTGTATAGATGAAACTTTAGTGCTTTTAGACGAACCAGAAACGTCCCTTCATCCAGGTGCGCAAACTAGACTTATAGAATATATTATTGAAAAGATAAAGAAGAAAAAATTGCAAGTTGTAGTGTCTACTCATTCACCCTATTTTCTTAATAATATGCCTTCTAACTCTATCAAGGTATTCACTGTCAATAATAATGGCAACTTTCATATTGAAAATGACAGAAAGCCTAAAGAGGCTTTTGTTGAGTTAGAAATAGAAGAGACTGGCGATAAAAATCATATAATTGTAGAAGATTCTCTCGCCAAATCTATTTTAGAGCATTGCCTAAAAAAAATGGGGAATGATGTTTTTGATACTTTTGAAGTTAAATATCTTCCAGGCGGTTCATCATCGGTTAAACAGAGATTGTCAACAATTATTGAATTTGATAATAAGCCATATGTTATTTTTGATGGAGACCAAAAAAAAATTCCTGAACACATAGATTTGGATAATTTGCCAAATAACCAAATTGATACTTATAAAAAATTGAAGACTCTATTAAAAACCCAAACTGAATCAGAAATACAATTTTTTGTTGACGGTAATAATGAAGGTGGTAATGAAGAACAAAAAATAGAGTTTATACGAAATTACTTTAGATATTATAAAGATTACGTTTATTATTTACCCTGTAATATTCCAGAAGAGATAATATGGGATGATGCCTATGCTGTGAATAGGATTACGGACTTAAATGGTCCCCAAGACGAGGACGTTTTAGACAATATCAAAATAGGTAATCATAAGGATTGGTTTATCAATCTTTGTGAAAAAGTTTACGGAGATAGAAAAAATTTAAATGCTTTACATAGAGAATTTATAATAAATTGGCATAGAAAGGGAGACCTTAATTTAGATTCTATACTTCAAATATTAAATATTATTCGCGAATGAGCCAAAGCCATAAGCCATACACATTTGCAATTCTCTCCTTTAAAACCCTAAAGCCAAAATAGCAAAAAAGTATGGCTTGCCGACGCTCAATTCGAACTTGAAACAAAATATCCAAATTGAAAAGCAGAATAGAATAAAGTGAGTGGCTAACAATGGTAATCATTCCGCAATCCCCAATCCTATAATTTTTAAAACGAATCAATAAAAGCCGCTTTGAGCGGCTTTGTTTTTTTGGTAGCTTCTAAAAATGAAATAGATAGCGGTTCTATTTAGCAAAAGGATTTATATTTAGTATTCTCCCTGATTAAAATGCAGTCTGTTACGGTTTTCCGTAATAGGATCGATTTACATTATTTTATATTTGAAAAATACCCATATAATTGAAAGGTCAAACCTAAAATTTAACCCTTCAAAATCAACTATAAACTCTCATTATATTGAAAAATACTTACGTATGGAAAAGAGTTAAAAAATAATAACTAATTAAAACCAATATATATTTTGAAAAGACAATCAGTAAGTTCATCAAATTTAGCCTCGATAGGCTATGATGCAAGCAGTAATACCTTAGAGGTAGAATTTAATAGTGGTCGTGTATATGAATATTATGATGTTCCAGCATCAGAGCATCGAGCTTTGATGAACGTATCTTCACACGGCACGTATTTTAATGCCAATATTAGGAATAATTACGAATTTACCGAGCTTTAAGATAATGCAGCGATATAGAAATTCAGGGGGGAATTCTGGCGTAAGTGCCTTTGAGATTGGCGATGATTTTATTACCGTTAAATTTAGTGGAACTTCGAGAACTTATACCTATAGTTATAAAAGAGCTGGAAGGCATCATGTTGAGCGAATGAAATCTTTAGCAGTTCGCGGTTCTGGATTGAATGGGTATATTAACAGTTATGTTAAGGATAAATATGATAGGTAATACAAATAAAATATTATGAAAGAAACAATTATTGAAGCAGGACAAAATTTAAAAACTATCAAAATAGATTATACAGAAAAAGACGGTTCAAACGAGGGTTACCGTGAAGTCGAACCTTATAGTTTTCGCGAAAAAAATGGAATCGAATACTTTTATGGTTATGATATAAACAAAGGTGGGATTCGAGGATTTATTATTGACTCCATTAATGATGTTGAGATTACGGAGAATAGTTATGAACCTCGTTGGGATGTAGAATTTTAGAATATGCTATTAAAAAAACTTAAAATAGAAGGATATAGAAGAATTAGAAATGCTGAGATTTTATTTGCAGACGCAACATTTTTAATCGGTGAAAATAATGTTGGAAAAAGTGCTGTACTTCAAGCATTAGAGCTTTTACACTCAGGGACCACAAAATTAGAACCTCATGACTTTTTTTGTGATGAATTAAGTGATTTTAATGCACAGGAGGTTATTCTTACCGCGGAATATGCGGAATTACCAATTGAATCCGAAAAATGGATGGGTTTTGGTGGTAGGGTACTTAAACGATCCAATAAGGAAGGTGGTGACGAAAGATATATCTTATTTAGAAAAATTTTCACTGTTGAGGGAAAATTTTCATATAGTTTAAAAGAATATTTAAGGGAGTTAAAACCTGAGTTTATTGGTTTAAAAAAAGTATCACAATTTATTAAGGCGGGTATTCTAAAACAAGATATCATTAATGTTTTTGGAGAAATAGAGGACGAAGAAAATATTACATTGAAAAAATATCAGTCTGAATTTTATGATTTATTACCTATTTGGAATTTTGATGTTAAAAATGAAAGTTGGTTTGATAATCCTGGAGGCTTTCAAGGAAATATTTTAATTAAGCTTCCTAGGTTTTTATTGATACCAGCCGAGGACAGAATTACTGATATTGATGGAAAGACAGGTGCTTTACAGAAAGTTATGGATAGCTTATTCCAGGATGTAAGAGATGCTTCAGAAAATTTTACCAAGGCGCAAGAATATTTGGATAAACTTGCAAAAGAATTAGATCCTGAGGATAATGAAAAAGAGTTCGGAAAAATGCTTGGTGAGATTAATTCAATTGTTGGAAATGTATTTCCAAAAACAGGTTTGCATGTAGAAACAAAGCTTAGCGATGCGGATAAAGTATTAAAGCCTCATTTCAATATTGAAATGTCCAGTAATATCAAAACTTTACCAAGCCGACAAGGAACTGGGTCAGTACGCTCTGCTGCATTTGCGTTATTAAGGTATAGAGAACATTTTTTAGAGAAAAAAAGAATTTTAGAGAAAAAGGGAAATAAGATTAGACCATTGCTTATTGGTTTTGAAGAACCTGAAATATATCTTCACCCTAACGCTGCAAATAATATGAGGGATGAAATATATGCTTTGGCAATATCTTCTAATTCTCAAATTGTATGTACTACTCACTCACCCTACATGATTGATTTAGGAAAAGATTTAGATTTACCTGACACTCCAAGACAAGTGTTAAACCTTCTAAAACTAGATAAATTTGAAGATGATTGCTATGAGTCGACTTTAATAACGGCTTTTAACACAACCGAAGCATACAAAAAACTAATTACAGATGAGAAAGATAGGGTGAAATTCGTTTTAAAACTTGATGATTATGTTGCTCGAATTTTTTTTGTTAGAAATATAATTATAGTTGAAGGAGATACAGAAGATATTGTTCTTAAGGAAACTATCAAACGAATGCCAGATCGAGAAAGAAAAATAATTCAATCCGATTTTCAAATCATTAAGGCAAGGGGTAAAGCAACAATAATAGCACTTGTAAAATATTTAATTTCGATGGGATTAACACCATTTGTCATTCATGATAAAGATGAAATAGAAGGAGCCACAAAATATAATAAGCCTATATTAGATGCCTTAGGTAGTGAAGATTATAGAATAATGCTAGATAATTGTATTGAAGATGTTTTAGGCTATAAAGCCCCAAGTTCAAACAAACCATTTATTGCTTTTGAATATATTCAAAAGAATTGGTTAGATAGTAAATGGGAAAATGTTGGAATCAAATGGAAAGAAATCGTTACAAAAAAAGTTTTCCCCCAAGTTTTTAAATAAAAATTATGGCTACAATTAAGCTCAACCAAAAATTGAAAAGACTCGAAATCCAAAATTTTGAATTAGATAATGCCATTGTCTTCAATTATTTTGATAACCTCCCTACAGCAGAAAGAGATGACAAGCTAGTACGTGCCCTATATATAGGGGTGCTTGCCTTAATGGAAGACCGTATTTCCTCCTTTCTATCCAAAACTTCCAATGAATTAGGAACCGAGCTGGAAAGCTTAAAGATGATCTTTGAAATGAAGAAAGAGTTGTTTTATAAATCCACTATAAAAGGTTCTTTAGCAGAAGATGATATTGCCGAGTTTTTGAATGAGTATTTTCAAAGTAAAAGAATGCCTGATAGGGCATTGTTAACTGGCAATGCAGCTGGTGCTTTGGCACGCAATAAAACAGGGGATATAATTTGTGAGGTAAACGGGAATTCCGATTTAAAAATAGTAATAGAATGCAAGTTTGATAAAAGCGTAAAACTTGGTCCAATAGAGGGCAAAGATTTGTTTATTAGAAAAACAGATACGGCTTGGAGCCAACTTATTGAGGCAGATGCCAATAGAAATAGCAAGGTAAGCCTGATTGTTTTTGACATTTCCTTGGTGGATAATTCTATTTTAAAATTTTGCGAGAACGTGGGTTATATCCCTGAGATTGGGTTTATAGCTATTATAGATTCGCAAAAAGGAGATTATACCAACTTGATTATTGCTTATATGTTGGCACGCGATATAGCACTTAATGCCAGGAATGTTGAATTGGATAAAGATGTATTAAGCATTATTGTTACCCGTATTATAAAAGACATCCACGAAATAAAAGCCATTAAAACTTTGGTTGAACGGAACATTGAAACCAACCGAGAAATCTTAAAACAGATAGAAAAGTCAATGCTGTTGATGGACTTTAACCAAAAGTATTTGACGCAGTTTTTACAGACAGGAACCTTAACAAAGAAAGACCTTTTGGATTTTTATATGGGAGAGGCTGTTAAGGATGAGTTTAAGATGATTGAGAAGGAAATTAATGATTTGTGAAAATATGAGTTATGTTGCAAGCACAACGAAATTTTCTAAAGGATGAAATTTGGATGTTGAGTCCTATTGTTGAGTTTTTTAAAAAGGCTACTCTTTATTGAAGCACTTGAAATGCCCTTCACGCACTTCTGAAATATGCAAAATTATTATATTTGGTATTCTCCCCGGTTAAAATTTAGGCTGTTACGGTTTTCCGTAATGGGTGGGTTTGAGTTTGTTTTATATTTACCCTGATATAGAGAGAGTAGTGATTAACATGCCAAATGGAAATAAAGGAACTAAAATAGATGATATAAACAAGTTGCTAGTAATATTAACCACTCAAACTTTTAAATGACAAAATTTGAAATTGAAATAGATGAAACAGCCAAAGGTGTAAAGCTTTTTGAAAAAGCTGATAGCATTTCAATCTCAAAAGCTGAACTATTCAAATACGCGATTATGATGTGGGAAGTACCTAATCATATTGTTGAATCAGATTTCGATTATCTACAATCAAAAATTCCTGGATTAGAATTACTTATTTCAGACTTTATAGAATTTGACTCTTTGAGTGTTAAAAATCTATCCAATGATGATAGAATTAAAAAGTTGATATCAGAGGCAATTGGTGTTGGAATTGGATTGAAATATACTGTTGAAATACTTGATACAAACCCAAATAAATTCAAAAAGATTGCACCATTAACTGATGGAAAGTATCTGGATTATTCAACAATTAAAGACAATCGAGAATACGAAATTGAAACTAAAGGAACTGTCAATAAGTATTATAGCACATTCAAGAAAGATATTTTAAGTAAGAAAGCAAATAAACTGTCAAAAAGTGTTTATCTAAGATATGGAACTATTGCAATGATTTGCGATTCAAAAACTCATAGAAATGCAAAGTGCGTAATCGTGGACGACCCACCTGAAAATAATTTCGCCGAAGAGGATAATGTTTTCAAAACACAGCTTTTAGCTTACGCTTCATTTTTAGGATATATAGTAGATTCCAAAAATTATAATAAATTTATTAAACCATTAAAAAAAGAAAAATTTGGTAAAATTAAAATCAATGAAAATAAATTTTTTGGTAAGTATATTTTAAATGGTGTAGAGTATTATGGAGAATTTTTTGACCATAGACTTATTCGAGAACAAATTGATAAAGTAGTTAGAGAAAATATTGAAGCTAAAGAATTTTTTAAAAGATTAACGCAAAACTTAGGCAAAAACAAAATCTTCATTGGTCTTGATGAAAAAGTTATCGAAGCTATAAATACTAGTGATTCAGAATTTCTAAATAAATATGAATCGGAAAAACTAACTAGAGAAAATGAAAGAAAATCTGTTTTTCTCGATAAAGATGGAATTTTGATTGTCAAGTCAAAAAGTGGTTCTGACAGACAAATTGAAAAAATAATGACGGAAGAAGAAGTCGCGAGAAGATTAGGTTTGTATGTTAACTATTTGAGAGGAAATCCTCATAAATGTGGAGCGCCTTGTACAAGTAGATATTTAGAAGGTAAGCCATGTGAAATCCGAACATATAGGGGTAATTGTCACTTTCATCGATAAAATTCCATTAAAAAAATAACAAGCATTCCTGTGGTTATCAATAAGCATTTCTAGAGAAACAAACCCACTTATAATAGAAATATATTTGGTGTTTTACCCGGTTTAAAAGCCCACTCTTACGGTTTTCTATAATGGGTGGGTTTGCGTTTGTTTTATACGTAGAAAGTAAAATTATTAATTTATGTGTAATAGGATTTAGAAAACATCAAGTTTTGATAAGGCTATTTGACAGCTGAATAAATATAGAATATGAATGAAAAAGCTCTCTTAATTGGCAATGACATAAACAATGCTACCGAATCCTATTCATGGTCAGATTTAATAAATGGATTGCTAGAGTACGCAAAAATTGATCGCAAACTAAATCAAGTCAATAAACCATTTCCAATGCTCTATGAAGAAATATACTTGAATTCTGCAAGAGCCTATCAAACACCCGAAAGCCGGCTAAAAAAATATATAGCTTCTCAAACTCGAAAAATGAATCCTAATATATTACACAAAGCAATTTTAGATTTAGGGATTGAAAACATTCTTACAACTAATTATGATTTATCGTTTGAAAAAGTATCAGGACTTGAAGCCAAAAATTGTCGAAATAAAGGGTTTATAAAAGAGAGTTTATATAATATGTTTCGTTTTCATCAAACTCAAAATCATAAAATTTGGCACATTCACGGAAGCCAAACTGTACCAAAAACTATTACATTAGGTTATGAGCATTACAGCGGATTTTTGCAACAAATGCGAAATTATGTAGCAACTGGAACAAAGGGCACTTATACTAAAAAGGACTTTCTTCCGCTCGCCAAAAGAATTAAAAATAATGATGTAAACTACGAAAGTTGGATAGATTTTTTTTTCACTCACGACATTTATATTTTTGGACTAAATCTGGACTTTGTAGAAATGCATTTATGGTGGCTTATTACTTATCGAGCAAGAGTAATGGTTGAAAGCAGATTTCCAATATCTAATAAAATATATTACTTCTATCCTAAAAAATATGAACAGAATTCAAGGCATAAACTAGAAATGTTTAATATTAACGGCGTATCAACCATTTCGGAAAGATTACAGGGAAATAATAGAATCCAGTATTATGAACGAATTATAAACAGAATAGAAAACGGGATTTAAAATAGTCGAACCATTTTACTACTTTGTCTAAACTTATCTGTGTGCCATTTATGTCTTAATGGCAAAAGAAAAATCGAATAAATTCTTGTTTAGCCAAAATCACTATATTTGGTATTCTCCCCGGTTAAAATGTGCGCTGTTACGGTTTTCCGTAAATGGCTTTGCGCAGTTATAATTACATTTGAAAATATGAATTTTTAGAACTCTCAGATGAAAAAAGAGCTTATTGTCACCTTGTTTTTTATTTCATTGTTCCAGTTTAGTTTCGGTCAAGAATTTGAAATAGTCAGAGAAACCAAAAAATTGATTGATAGTAGAGATATTTATCTCAATGGTGGAATGCGTGCGGAGTTTGGTGGAAAATCCCGCACCTCTATAAAGATTGATTTGCCACCAAATACAGTTGAATGGTATTATAGTTTCACCACGACCGAGGGAGAAAATGGTACAGCAAATCTTAACTTGGCTATGCAACTATCCCGTATGTTGGTAGATCCCAGTGGTCTTTCTTCAATAGCAACTTCTAGAATCAAGGTGCCGGAAGGGGCAGCTGCGGCAGACATTTATTTACTTGATCAAAGAAATGTGAATCTATTTCTTCAAAAGGTGGAATGGAATGGAGGTACTTTTCAATATTATCCAGAAGGATTGGTAGAAAATACAAAACAAGCAATTGTAAAGGTTGATGATATAAAAAGGGGTACGTGGTACTTAGGTTTAAAGAATCCAAGCGCTATGAATGGCATTAATATTAACATTGAAGTTGTCGCAATTACCGAAACCAGAAAAGCGATTGCTAAACCGGAAAAGCAACAAAAAGCAGAATTATATGCTGGGTTGGCAAAAACACAATTTGATAATGGAGCATTTGATAAATGTATTGAGTATTGTGATAAAGCAATGGCTGAATATGAATTAGGGTCCGTTTTGGGTACTAAAGGTCTTGCCCAACTGATGCTTGGTAAGGAAATAGAGGGTACGGAAACTTATATTAATGCAATCACGCTTGTTAAAAAACAACCGAATCCAAACCGTGTTTTTAGGGAAATGATTCACGATATAGATAAGGCCATTAAAACAAATCCTGATCTAAAAGGGGCAGTTGAAATTAAAAAATTGATTACCGCCCAACTATAAATACTTTTTAAAATATAGGCCTCTTAGAAACCGAGATCTATTTGTTCGTACACACCCTTTTAAACGACTAATCTTTGGGCTTATGCTTATGGGGTTTTAATCCCGGGTTTTTTGGCTTTGTCTCTGGTG
>TARA_R110002012_G_scaffold156060_1_pt1 | contig 9986 bp, 10 predicted proteins | sample TARA_R110002012 | Tara Oceans TARA_R110002012 (sample SAMEA4396515) | marine metagenome | biome: Westerlies Biome; feature: [DCM] deep chlorophyll maximum layer (ENVO:01000326); material: water (ENVO:00002006), including particulate matter (ENVO:01000060) such as... | depth 40 m
CCACTATGACCGCATGATTGTTTCTCGACCTGTACAGCCTCTCGGTAAGGACATCGGTTTCTTGCCTGGAACAATGGAAGAAAAAATGCTTCCTTGGCTAATGCCCATCCAAGATAACCTACAATTTTTGGTTGGAGGCGACAAAAACACCCTACAAATGTACATGGATAAGGGCAAGATTGAGATTGAGGCTCTTACATACATTCGTGGTCGTTCTATTGCCAATGCCTTCATCATTATTGACGAAGCTCAAAACTTGACAGCGCACGAAATCAAGACTATCATGACTCGTGTAGGCGAAGGAACAAAGATAGTTCTTACTGGCGATGTTGAACAGATCGACAATGTTTATGTAAATGAGACCTCCAACGGACTTGCTCATGCTGTTGAGAAGTTTAAAGAATATCCAATAGCAGGTCATGTTACCTTTACAAAGGGTGAGCGTTCTGAGGTTGCAACACTAGCGTCAAAGGTATTATAATGTTTGCTCAATTCATTCTAGGCTTGATTCTTGCTAATTTTGTAGAATGGGTTATACATAAATACTTTTTGCATGATCTCGGCAAGAAGAAAGCCTCTTTGTTTTCATTTCACTGGGGCATTCATCATAGACAGGCAAGAAAAAACAAGTTTTTAGACCCTGCTGTTTCCGCTAGAGAGATAGTTGGGGTTTTGTTGCTGTGCCTAATATGCTCTCCGTTAATGCTTGTATCACTGGTTGCCTACACGGCTATGTTTTTTCATGCTATGGTGTATCTAGTTGTACATAATTACGCACATAAGAGACCAGACTGGTGCTTTAAATACCTACGATGGCACTATGATCATCATATGGGAAAAGACCAAGATAAAAACTGGTGCGTAGTACACCCACTTGCAGATTACATTTTAGGAACACGGAGAAAATATGAGTACAGAAACAAATGATTTGGCTGCCGTAGTTGTTGCTGCCGAGAATCCATTAAAGCAGATGCTGCTTGAATATGTCGGCAATAAGTTTGCAACCGAAGAAGACGAAGGTGAATTTGAGGTCACAGTCCAAATGATTGTAGATACTCTAGCTCACGAATTCCCGGAGTTTGTCATGATTATGGCAGAAGAAAACTGGGTTCGAGGATACCAACAGGGGATAGATGATGCTAGTAGATTACATCAAACAGCGCCAGAAGATGCGTGAACAAAAAGATAATTTTTATACTGCTAATGGCATTCACGTCTACACCAAAGACCAGATGGTCAACGATCTTGTAGATCTTGAGGGTGTGGTTGCGGACTTAGAAGCTAAACTTCCAGATCACATAAGAGACGGTGTTGAGATGGTCATAGTTGGGCATTTTGACGAATTTGATGAGCGAGGTATCAATGCCTTCTACAAGGATGGTGCCCTTTATGTATCAAATGTTCAGGACGATGATGAAGATTTGCTAGATGATTTGGTCCATGAAACAGCACACTCCGTTGAAGAACAATATGGCATGGAGATATACGCAGACCAAAAGATAAAGCAAGAATTTGTGAGGAAGCGTGAACATCTCTATAATGTTTTATGGAAGATGGGTTTTAAAGCACCTAAAGAAATGTTTGCAGATATTGAATATAACCAAGAATTTGATGAATTTTTATATCAACATGTTGGTTATGATAAGTTATCTGAAATTCTAAAGGGTATCATGGTTAGCACCTATGCTGCAACAAGCCTAAGAGAGTATTTTGCCACAGGGTTTACTGAATTTTATCTTTACCCTTCCAGCCACGGCTACCTACAAAAGACCTCGCCAGAGCTATACAAGAAATTAGTCCAACTTCACAAACCCGAAGACGCTTGACAAATCACTACCGGGGTGTTATATTACAGGCATAAGGAGATTATTATGCCTCACATTTCGTTTTCGGCATTGAAGGATTGGAATTTTTGTGCTTGGTATCACAAGCTAACTCGTATTGATAAGATCGGGGGCTTCGAGGGCAACGCTTTCACCGCCTTCGGTAACGCTATTCATGAAGTATGCGAAAAGAAGCTTCTAAGAGAAAAGGTAAACGAAGATGATCTTTTTCTTGAACGTTTTGAGCACTTTCTTAGTGAACTAAAAGAAGAGCAAGATCCAAAGCTGGTATCAGATATGCGAGAGCAGGGTAAGGCAATCTTGCCCGAGATTGAAGATGCTCTTGAAGATTACTTTGGAGATTATGAAGTCCTAGGATCAGAAATCCCTCTTGAAGAAACAATTGAGGGTGAAGATAGTATTATCTTTAAGGGCTACATTGACGGTGTTGTAGCTACTCCTGATGGCAAGGTTCATATCTTTGACTGGAAGACTTGCTCTTGGGGTTGGGATGCAAAACGCCGCAGCGAACCAATGACGACATATCAGCTTACACTTTACAAGTATTTTTTTGCTCGCAAAATGGATATTGATCCAAAGAATGTAGAGACGCACTTCGCCCTGCTTAAGAGAACTTCAAAGAAAGATAGAGTTGAATTTTTCAGAGTTACCTCTGGTCCTCGAAAGACGGAGAATGCTCTAAAATTGTTGAATAAAGCACTATACAATATCAAGAATAAGAGGTACATTAAGAACAGACTTTCTTGTAGGAACTGTGCGTTCAACAAGACTGAGCATTGTAGATGAGGTATATAAATGCTAGCAGAATACATTTGGGTTGATGGTTCTTCACCATACCGCTTGCTACGAAGCAAGACTAGAGTTTTTAAGGAAAGACCAGAGGGATTTCCATTATGGAATTTTGATGGTTCTTCCACAAATCAGGCTGAGGGAGACAGTTCCGACTGTGTTCTTCGCCCTGTTTTTGTTTGTGATGACCCGCTGCGCTATGACGCAGTTTTGGTTCTTTGTGATGTTCTGACCCCCGAGTTAGAACCACATTCAACAAACACAAGAGTCTTCACTCAGGAAATCGAAGAAAGATACCAAGCTGAAGAGGCTCTTTTTGGCTTAGAGCAAGAATATACCATTTTCAAAGATGGTCGTCCGTTAGGATTCCCTGAAGGTGGATTCCCAGAGCCACAGGGCAAGTATTACTGTTCCGCTGGTGGCGGTCGAGTTTTCGGGCGCGACATTGTAGAAGAGCACCTGCGCGCCTGTATGGATGCTGGTCTAGAAATCAGCGGCGTCAATGCGGAGGTTATGCCCGGTCAGTGGGAGTTCCAGATTGGACCCCTCGGCACGGTAGAGACTGGCGACCACTTAACTGTGGCTCGCTATCTCTTGGAGCGCATCAGTGAAGACCATGGTGTTGAGATTAGTTATGCCGCCAAGCCTATGCCTGGAGACTGGAATGGTGCTGGGTGTCACGCTAACTTCTCAACAGTAGCAATGAGACAGTCTATTGAGGCTTGTGAGGATGCTTGTCGTGCCCTTGGTGAGAACACCGAAGAGCACATTCGTAATTACGGTCACGACATTGAGTCAAGATTAACAGGCGCTCACGAAACTTGCTCCCACAAGGAATTCCGTTGGGGCGTATCAGATAGAACTGCTTCTATTCGCATTCCTTGGGGAGTTGCAAAGGCAGGAAAGGGCTACATCGAAGATCGTCGCCCTAATGCAGACTGCGATCCTTATCTCGTCTGCGGCTTAATCTTGAAAACAGTTATGGAGAACAGATGAAAAAGAAGATTTTGGTCTTATCAGACCACCCACTGTCGCCATCAGGTGTAGGTACTCAGACAAAGTACATGATTGAGGCGCTCCTCAAGACTGGTCGCTATCAGTTTGTGTGTCTTGGCGGCGCTGTAAAGCACCAGAATTACACACCTCAGAAGGTTGATCCTTGGGGCGAAGATTTCCGTATTTTTCCAGTAGATGGTTACGGTAATCACGAAATTATTCGTTCTGTGTTGCAGAAGGAGCGCCCCGATGTGCTATGGTTTATGACTGACCCACGATTCTACGGCTGGCTTTGGGAGATAGAGAACGAAGTCCGCGCGAACATTCCCATGGTATATTACCACGTTTGGGATAACTTTCCAGCACCGAAGTTTAACGCCAATTTCTACAACTCTACTGACGTTGTAGCTTGTATTTCCAAGGTTACACACGCTATTGTTCAAGAAGTTGCGCCTGATATTCAGTCTTGTTATCTTCCACACGCTGTAAACGAAGAGTTCTTTCACCCTGCGAGAACAGAACAGGAAGAGAAATCAGTAGAATTAATGCGAAAGCGCGTTATGGATTCTTCAACAATCAAGAGCAACAACAAGAAAATTTTCTTTTGGAACAATCGTAACGCCCGACGTAAGCAATCTGGCACTCTCATATGGTGGTTTAAGGAGTGGCTTGATAAGGTTGGTCACGACAAGGCTACTCTTCTTATGCACACAGACCCCAGGGATCAGCACGGGCAGGATCTACCGCACCTTATCAATCATCTCGGCTTAGATAATGGGCAGGTGCTCCTATCAACCAACAAGATACCCCCACAAGAGCTAGCTAATCTTTACAGAATGGCTGACTACACTATCAACATTTCTGATGCCGAAGGTTTTGGTCTAGCAACCCTGGAATCCCTTTCTTGCGGAACCCCAATCATTGTTAACATGACCGGCGGACTACAAGAGCAGGTTACCGATGGAAAGAACTGGTTTGGCTATGGCATTGAGCCAGTCTCAAAGACTGTGATTGGTTCTTTGCAAGTTCCATACATTTACGAAGACCGTATTTCACAACGAGATTTTGAGAAGACTTTAACTAAGGCAATCAAGAATCCAACCAAGAAGTATCGCCAAATGTCTACACAAGGTAGGCAGCATGTGCTAAAGTCTTATAACTTCGAGACTTTTGAGAAGTCTTGGGTCGAACTTATGGATCAGGTCACCACGGAAATGGGCTCTTGGGAAACAAGAGAGGGATATAAGCGGTGGCATCTTATGGAGGTAGCGTGAAAAAGAAGGTTCTATTAAAGGGTCCGCTTTTGACCCGTTCTGGATATGGTGAGCAAGCTCGTTTTGCTCTCCGTGCTCTTCGCTCTCGCGAAGATTTGTTTGATGTTTTTATTCAACCTCTGCAGTGGGGTAAGACTTCTTGGTCCTCCGAGATGGATGAAGAAAGAGTCTGGATTGATCAGACTATCGAGAAGACAATTGGATACATTCAGCAGGGCGGACAGTTCGATATGTCTGTGCAGGTAACAATTCCTAACGAGTTTCAGCGTCTCGCGCCAATCAACATTGGCTACACTGCTGGTATTGAGACCACAAAGGTCGCACACCAGTGGATTCAGAAGGTAAACGAAATGGATAAAATTATCGTTGTTTCTTCCCATTCCAAGCAAGTATTCGAGAATACCGAATACCAAGGACAGAACCAGCAGACAGGCGAACAGGTGACTCTCCGTACCCAGACTCCAGTCGAGGCTGTTGGATATCCAGTAAAGACATTCGAGACCCTGCCAGAGTTAGAACTAAATGTTACCACTGCTTTTAACTTTCTTGCTGTCGCCCAGTTTGGTCCTAGAAAGAACCTTCATAACACTATTAAGTGGTTTATCGAAGAATTTAGAAATGAAGATATCGGGCTTGTAATCAAATCCAACATTGCAAAGAACTCTTTAATGGATCGTAAGAAGCTACACGGCGATCTTACCCATTTCCTACGTCAACAGGGAGAGAGACAGTGCAAGGTATACCTCCTACACGGCGATATGACTGACGCCGAAATGCACTCCTTGTACCAACACCCCCAAATCCATGCATTTGTCTCTCTCCCTCATGGCGAAGGTTTTGGTCTTCCCCTGTTTGAGGCTGCTTATACAGGTCTTCCTGTGGTCGCCACAGGCTGGTCTGGGCAGCTAGATTTTCTTGTTGATACCAAGGGTCAAGATCAATTTTACAACGTAGCATTCGACCTCCAACCAGTCCAAAAGGAGGTTGTTTGGGATGGGGTCATAACTCAAGATTCTATGTGGGCGTATGCTCGCGAAGGTTCTGCGAAGGAGCAGATGCGTATTTGTTATGCCGATGCTACTCGTCGCGATGATTATGCCGAGGTATTGCAAGATAGGTTCTCTGAGCCAGTCATGTATGATAGATTTACTAAGGCTGCAAACTTTGTCTGGGAAGAAGAGGTAGACTCTGGCTTGGAGTTTGAAGAGCTATGATCAAGAACTTGGTTTCGGTTGTGATGCCGACCTACAATGATGCTAAATATCTGAAGTCTGCCATTGATGATATTTTGAATCAAACTTATGCAAACTTTGAATTCATTATTGTAAATGATGGATCCACAGATGAAACAGCACAAATTTTAGAATCTTATGCAAAACAAGACCCTAGAATTAGAGTTTTTGACAAAGAAAACGGAGGAACAGGGTCAGCCCTCAATCATGGCTTCAGACAAGCAAGAGGCGAGTTTGGAACCTGGGTCTCATCGGATGACAACAAGCAGCCAAATTATCTTGAAGTTCTTGTTAGTGTTTTAAAGAAAAATAGAGACATAGAATTTTGTTGTTCTGCTTTTTATAGTGCCTACTCTAAGAAAATATTTAAGCCCTTTCATTTTAAGACACAATATAACAGATTTGAATTCTGTAATGGAATGTCGCATGACGGAACGCTGACTGATAAGGTGTTTATAACTGATGACTGGGCAAGAGTAAATAATATCCAGTGTTTTCAGGGTGTTTGTTTTCTTTTTACAATGAGGCTGAAGAACAGAGTTGGCGATTATATAGAGGTCCCTGGCGAAGACTATCATATGACTATGCTAATGGGGCTTAATTCTCGTGTGGCTTATGTTGACTCCAATCTTGGAACTCATAATAATCCTGTTGATTCTTTGTCCATGCAAGATAGAAACTGCGTTCTCGAAGCCAATAAATTAACAAAAAAGCTTTACTCTGAATCTAAAAAATGGCACCTAGATAAAATTCCCAAAGTAGCAAATTTTTATTGGGGCAGCCAAAAAATGTCCTTCATGAGATACATGACAATAAAATCATTTAAAAAACATAATCCAGATTGGTCTGTTCATCTCTATATGCCGAAGAGTGTTTCAACTGAAACTGCTTGGAGAAAAATAGATGATCATCATCAAAACGACTCAACTGATTATAAGTCAAAAGAAGACTATTTTGAACAATTGTTATCTGAAGAGCCAATAAAAATAATAAAAGTAGATTTTTCAAAAACAGTTGTTGGCTCGTCTGGTTCCGAGCCACATAAGTCAGACTTTTTAAGATGGAGTGTTCTTTATCAGAAAGGTGGTTTGTGGTCTGATATGGACATAGCTTACCATAAGCCTATGACAGAATTATATTTTAATAATTACGAGAACTCACAAACAGACTTGGTTGTAAGCTATGATGAGAGGCATACTGAAAATGGCGTAAATTTGACACCTATTGGGTTCTTGTTAACAAAGCCAAAAAACTCTTTTTTTAATTCTTTAACCAAAAAAAGCATCAAGTTATTTGACCCAAATCACTACCAAAGTATTGGGGCTAATATGTGGATGAATGTCTATCCAAATATAGAATCAATCAGGCAGTCACACCATTTGCGAGTTTTAAATCTCGACTACAACGTGGTCTACCAGTTTGATTGGAACAACTTAGATCAAATTTATCAATCTAGAACAAAAAAACTTAATGATAAATCAATTGGTATTCATTGGTATGGCGGACATCCAATCAGCCAACAATTTAATAATAAAATAAATCATGAAAATTACTTGACATTTGAAGCTTCGATTGTTAAACTATTTTAAAATTTGAGGTTAAAATGAAGACTATCGTTACAATAACTGGAATTCGTCCTGATTTTATTAGGATGTCAAAAATTTTCAACAAACTGGATGAAGCTGATTGGTGCAATCATATCTTAATTCATACAGGACAGCATTATGACGAGCTTCTTTCTGGCGTCTTTTTTGATGATCTAAAGATAAGACGCCCCGATTTTAATCTCCATATTGGAGGTTCTGGAAAGAAGCATTACCAACAACAAGCTGAGCTTGGAACCAAGACGATAGAGCTTTTTGAGAAAGAGAGCATTAAACCAGATCTAATTTTATTTCTCGGCGACAGCAATTCCGCTCTGGCATCTGTACCTCTTCGCAAAGAAGGTTACGAGATTGGACATATTGAGGCTGGAATGCGTAGCTATGATGACCGAATGCTAGAAGAAATAAACCGCAAAGTCTGCGATCATGTTTCGAGTTTTCTGTTTGTTTATCACGAGAACTATAAGCAAAAAGCTATGCGTGAAGGAATTGCTGAAGGGAAAATTCATGTAGTAGGAAACACCATTGTGGAGCCCTTAACAGACATAATTGACGTAGACTACCACGGCACAAAAGAACATATCCTTATGGATATTCACAGACCAGAGAATTTTAAATATCCAGATAGGATGAAAAAGATTATAGAGCTTGGTAATCTTTGCATCGAGAAGACCGGCAAACCTGTTAAGATGTTAAATTTTGGTAGAACTATGTCCGCTATAAAAAATTATGGTCTAGAATTGGGCAACATAGAGGTGGTTGAACTTATGGGCTATAGAGATTTTGTTAGATTCATGCAAGATTCTCTGTTTATTATTAGTGACAGCGGAACTGCCCAAGAAGAGCCTGCCCTACTTAAAGTTCCGGTATTGGTTCCAAGAGAGTTTACAGAGCGACCCGAATCCGTTGAGAACAAAAATAGTGTTATGGTTGACCTCGAATGCCAGAACTTTCAAAGCCATATTGATTGGGCAACGTCTGATTACACTGGGAGTCATTCTTGGCTTGGAGATGGAAGCACTAGTGATAAAATTATCAATATTATAAGGGAAAGTTTATGAAGATTGTTGGCTTTACACAACTGAGGAATGAATTATCAAAAGGTAATTTAGAAAATTGGTTCAAATGTATGGAATTTTGTGACTACATTTATATTTATGACCAAGCGAGTGACGATGGTAGTTTGGAATTTTATAAAAATTATAGCAACGCAGTTGTAATAGAATCATCTGTCAATGATTTTGATAAAGAAATATCATGCAAAAAGCAACTATTAGAAAAGCTTTTAAACGAACACCCTGATACAGATTGGATTTTTTGGATGGATGGGGATACTTTATTAGATGGTAGATTGTTGCGGAATGAAGCCCAAGAAATAAAAATGATGTTAAATGCTGCTTCATCCCAAGGAATCGATATTTTAACCCTGGGACACTATAATTTGTGGCGTAGCGATATTTTTTATAGAGTAGATACTGATTATGATTGGCTTCATAACAACGGAGTAAAAGCCTTTTGGCGCAATAATGGCGATCTATCTTTTCCAGATAATTCTGGATTACACCAGCCACAACACCCATTAGGCTTGAAGACTGAAGCAAGAGTAGATAGAAACTTGATTCACCGTGGTTTTGCTACCGAACAACAAATTTTAACAAGATACAATCTTTATAAATCAAAAGGACAAAAAGGGTATTTATTAGACCGTCTAATAGATGAAAAAAATCTTTCTGTTGTTGAGATTGATAAAAAACAACTACCTGATTGGTTTCAAATAAATGATGCAGAAAATCCGATATTTAAAAAAACATTGATAAATAAAAATGAATAAAAACATAGAACTGATAGTACTTATTTACAAATCCGTTGATTATTTAAAAATGATTCATAAGGAACTAATAAGTGAAAAAAACTTTGCCACAGGCTGGAATGTAAACTACAGGATCATAGCCAACGATGCAAGCATGAGGGTTCTTGACTATCTTGAAAAAAATGACATTAACTTTTCTATCTACAATGACCCTAAGCCAGACGATTTCTATTTGAATAGGGTTTATAGATGCTGGAATTATGGAGCACTTAGCAGCAAATTCGATAATATTTGTTTTATAAATTCTGATATGATTTTTTCGCATGGGTGGCTTGAAAATCTTTTAAGATATCATAATGGAAAATCTATTCCTTGTAGCAGGCTTGTTGAGAGTGGTAAGATGAGAAGCGGGTTGAGTGCCATAAGCAAATATTTTG
>TARA_R110002012_G_scaffold310847_2_pt1 | contig 9986 bp, 10 predicted proteins | sample TARA_R110002012 | Tara Oceans TARA_R110002012 (sample SAMEA4396515) | marine metagenome | biome: Westerlies Biome; feature: [DCM] deep chlorophyll maximum layer (ENVO:01000326); material: water (ENVO:00002006), including particulate matter (ENVO:01000060) such as... | depth 40 m
TGCAGGTGGTGGAAATATAGGAACAGGTACAGCACCTACACCAGGTGAACAAGGATTTACAGGAAATGAAAATGCAGCAGAATCGGCAAGACAACGAACAAGAGAAGAGACATAATTTAGGGCGACTTAAAAGTCTTGTTAATAATAAAGATATGTATGATTGTTTTTTATCTGAGTTAGATGTTCAAATAGAATCATATCAAAATTCTTTATTACAAGCTTCAGATGTAGTAACTGTGCATAGAATGCAAGGATCTATATTTGCTTTAAAAAAATTAAAATTACTTAGAGATAAAGTTAATGGCTAATTTGTATAATCAAACAGAGGGTGTATTTGGAAATCAAATTTTTGATCCTACTACAGGATTGAGAAAAAATATTCCAAATATAAATGAGTCTGATGTAATTTCTATACCACAACAACCTTTTTCTGTACGAGACTCTATTCCAAATGTTTATATTTCTAACGATCTTAAAAATAATATACAAAATACATTAAGTAATGTTGAAACTAGTTCTAAATCATTAGATGCTAAGTTTGATTTAAATGCTTCTACTACTTTGCCTGAAGAAACTAATTTAGACGAGCCAATGGCATCAGGTACACCTTATTTGCAAAAAGATCCTAGAGAGTTAATATGGCAAAGGCGAGATCTTATTCCAAAAGTTTTTAAAACTGCTATTGACTTAGAACATTTAATTCGTAGAGAAACTGACACTGGATTTACTTTTGAAACAGGTTTAAAAGAAAGTGATCCTCAACAGGCTGTGGCTATTAGTGGTATTATAGCAAATGCTCTATCTGGAAAAGACATTAAAGCTTATGCAAATAATCCAAGTGCAATAGATCCTAAAAAAGTTTGGTGGTGTGCTTCTTATGTGCATGAATTATTATTTAAATCCCATCTTCCAACTGTAACTAGAAAAAGAATACCTAGTCGAGATAGGGGAACTGACTCAGGTACAGCTGCTCCTGCAAGAGCAGATCAATATAAATATCACGGTGAAGAAGTAAAAGGTGGTATTGCAAATGCTAGAAGTGGTGATATAATTGTTATAGATCGTAATGGTAATGGCACAGGACAACACGCTGCTATTTTTGTAGGCGATGAAATTTCATTTGGAAAACCTAAAGCACCTGACGGTTACATATATGTATTAGGTGGAAATCAAAATGATTCAGCCTCAGTCAAGTCTGAACGTATAGATCAAATATTAGCTGTTCGTAGAGTTACTCCTGATACGATAGATAGCACTTTAAAGTTATTAAAAACAGATATAAATGACTCTTCTCCTATTAATCTTTTAAATACAACTAAAGATGAAACTTCTTTACAAGAATTACAAAAACAAATTAATTCATTACTAAAACAGTCTGGTGGAGAATTTACATCAACAATAAATAATTTAGTTAAACAACGTACAAAGTTACGTCAACAACAAAATAATCTTAATAAAGGTGGTACACCCATGAATGTTAATAATCATAGAATTGAACTAGTAAGTGACCTAGAAGATGTTCCTAAATTTAATAAAGGGGGTATGCTTCAAGAAGGTGGGATGCAAGACGATGGTATGAATCGTGATCCTGTCAGTGGTAATGAAGTACCACCAGGTTCATTAGCTAAAGAAGTACGAGATGACATACCTGCACAATTGAGTGAAGGTGAGTACGTTGTGCCAGCAGACGTTGTTCAGTATTATGGTTTAAAGTTTTTTGAAGATTTAAGAGATAAAGCTAAAATGGCATTATCTAGAATGGAAAGAGATGGGCGTATTGGTGGTACGCCTATGTCTCCACAACCTGAAATGGACACAGGAGATTTTCCATTTTCCGCAGATGAACTACAAACATTTAATGAAGGGGGTACACCTCGTGGATATCAACCAGGTGGAGGGGTTTCATTTGTAAGTACACCACAGATAACTACACAACAGAATCCATTAACTTATGTAGCTCCTGTTATGGCAACTCCTCAGATGGGGCAAACAAGTAATTTTGGCACAGGTGTAAGTGGTAATGTATATACATCAGGTGTTACAGTGCCTACAGGCATTAATGTACCATCAGCATCTGCATCTGCAATTAAAACTGCTAGATATATTAATGATAAATGTAGTGAACTTACTTTATTAGAAGGTCAGGGCGCGCCAGCAGGTTATGTATTAACATCAAGTTCGCAAGGGATAGAGTATAGTAAAGCTTGTTTTCCTGAAAGATATCCAGATGAAATGAAAGATGAAAGTGGGGAAGAAGAAACTCCAAGTGAACAAACAGACAATCTTGAAGCAACAAGTCAAACAGACAATAGGCCTGGATATGAAGATGAAGAAGAAAAAGCATTTCCAAATAAATCAACTGAAGTATTTTTTCAAGACAAAGATGGTAATAATCATGTAGCTACTGTTGGTGGAAGAGATGGTTATGCAGGCGATCAAACAGGGCCAGCTAAAAAATGGACATATGATGATTATTCACAATATTTAACACAGTTAGAAGGTGATTCAATTACAGGTTTAAGTTCAGGTGATATTATGGGCAGTATTCCTATTGTTTCACAGTTTGTAAAAATGCGACACAAAGAAGTTTTAAAAACAGCTAAAGAATCTCTAGCAAAAGGTCTTAATAACCAAGGACAGAATTTAAGTGTAAATGAAAGAATTGTATTAGAAAACATTTTATTACATAAAGAAATAGGTGGTTTATCTTCTTTCTTTAATAAAGCTAAAGATGAAGAAGTAGGCAATATTAATGATCTATTAGAATTAGACACAGAAATACAAACAGCAGATGGAACAACTTATGTTATTAAATACGATCCTTCTAATCCAAAAGCAGATAAACATGGCTATGTACGAATCGTAAATGGCAAACAAGTTGATAGTAGTAAATTAGAAAGTATACTTAGCAAACCACGAACTGTTTGGAATAACGGAGCAGAATTTAGTAGATATGCACAACGAGATTTCTTAGCTACAGGTGTAGGAAGAGTAACTGACCCAAGTGGTAATGAACATACAGTTATGTTAAGAGGTGATTATTATCAAGTTGGAGGTTTTTTAGTTCCTATAAAAGATATAATGGAAGAAATAGGCGATCCAGAATTAGCTTTAAAGTTAGCAAATAATCCGTCATTACTATTAGGCTATCTACCTCTAGAACTTAGACGTTCTTCTAAACATGCAGAAGATGGAAGTCTTGTAGTAGATGATGGTAGTGGCTTTGGTATTAGGCCAGGTGTTGAGCAAGGTGGGTTCTTTAGAGATGATCCATTTGCAGGAACAGGAGACTATAGCCCACTTGGTTCTTCAATGAAAGCTCCTTTAAGTAGGCCAGATTTTTCAACTGCAGGAACATCAGGAGTAGATACTAGCACTCCATCAAATGAAGTTGCTAGTGCTGGTTTAGGATCTGCTAGTTTACAACAAACGGCTGATATACTAAAAAATATATCACAACAAGACACAGACACCTTAGATGCAATGGGAGGTTTTGATGATGATACGCCAAGCTACGAAGGAGATGCAGGAGCTACGCTTGTAGAACAACAAAAAGCTAGAGAGAAACAAGCACAAGATAATGAGGATAAAAGACAAGCTAAACAAGAAGCTCAACTTTCAGAAGCCTCTGGAGGAGGTGAAGCTGCAAAAAAATTTACAGCATCTTTTCAAGATGATGACGATGATGACGATAAATACGGTGGTACTAGTATTACAACAGCAGGATCGTATGATGGATATTCAGGCGTACCAGGTGGACGAGCCACAGGTGGTGCAATTATGAGAAAAAATAAAAAACAAACTATTCAAATGGAAAGAGTAAAAATATAAGACACCTTATAGCTACCCAACAGATTGGCCCTATTAGAAGGAGATAAATATGCCAGAATTAGAGAATGTAGAACAACCAAAAGTTGCAGGATATGTTGAAAGAAAACATACTAATAAAAATCAAAAACGAATAGAGCAAGAAGAAAAAGAACTTGCAGATTTAATGTCTAAACCAAATGAAGAAAAATCTTCTCAATCTGTAGATGAAAATCAAGAGACAGAGATAACTGAAGAAGAGCCTAAGACTAAAGAAGAACAAACTTTTAAAAAACGATATGGAGATTTGCGTAGGCACTTATCTCAAAAAGAAAAAGAATGGTCAGATAGGATAGGCAATTTAGAATCTCAATTAGAATCTGCTACTAAAAATGAATTAGTATTACCTAAATCAGACGCAGAAATAGATGCTTGGGCTAAAAGATATCCTGATGTAGCAAGTATTGTTGAAACAATTGCATCTAAAAAAGCAAAAGAAAATGCAGATCATTTAGATCAACGAATGCAAGAATTAGAAAAAGTTAAAGAAGATGCTGAATTAAAGAAAGCAGAAGCTGAACTTCTCAAGTATCATCCTGACTTTAATGAAATTAGAGAAACAGACGAATTTCACGAATGGGCAGATGGGCAACCTAAATGGGTGCAAGATGCCTTGTACGAAAATTATACAGATGCAAAAGCAGCATCTAGAGTAATTGATTTATACAAAACAGATACAAACAAATCAAAGCCTAATAATAGCGCAGCATTTGCAGTATCAAATAAAAGAGCGAGGACGACTCCACAAGCCGATGAAACTTCATCCTACCTTAGAGAGTCTCAAGTAAACAAAATGACAGATAGAGAATACTCTAAAGCAGCTCCTGAAATTATGGAAGCTATTAAATCTGGTAAGTTTGTTTACGATGTATCTGGTGCAGCACGTTAATTAACTATTGACATTACGCATCTTATGCATATAACTATAACATATCAAACATAGTAATAAGTTAGACTACCCAACTACTATAGACCCACTACTGTGTCACTCTATAAATTTGGCCCTCTCTTATCGGTTTGCTTTAATTAGCCTATGAAGGAGGATTAATCATGGCTTTTTCTACAGCTGCAGGTTATGGCAATTTACCTAATGGTAATTTTAGTCCAATAATCTACTCCAAACAGGTACAGCTTGCATTCCGTAAGTCAACTGTCATTGGAGACATAACTAACTCTGATTATTTCGGAGAGATTGCGAATCAGGGAGATACGGTTAAAATTATTAAAGAACCAGAAATCTCTGTTAGTGCATATGCTAGAGGCACTCAAGTCTCAGCACAAGACCTAGATGACGAGGATTTTACTCTTATCGTTGATAAAGCTAACTATTATGCTTTTAAAATGGACGATATAGAGGAAGCACATTCTCACGTTAACTTTATGCAGTTAGCTACAGATCGTGCAGCTCATCGTTTAGCTGATCAGTATGACCAAGAAGTACTTATGTACATGACTGGTAATACGCAAAATGCATTACATAGTAATGTTATTTCTGGAACTGCTAGTACAGATTCAGGAACTGTTGCTGTTTCAGCAGCAGGTACAGATGGTATCTTAACAGATATGGAATTAGACGCAAGCGACTTTAATAGTGGCTCTAGCGGTAACTCCATTGTTCTAGTACCACGTGCAGGTGGGGCGACAACACATAATACTACAACTGCTACAACTAACCCACTAACTCTTATTGCACGTATGTCACGTAAGTTAGATCAACAGAATGTTGATAGCACTAATCGTTGGATGGTAGTTGATCCAGTATTCATGGAACTTTTAAAGGATGAAGATTCTCGTCTTTTTAATGCCGACTTTGGTGGATCTGGACTTAGAAATGGGCTTGTAGCTGATAACCTACATGGTTTCAGAATTTACATGTCCAACAACTTGCCTATTAAAGGCAGTGGCCCAACAGGTGCTACTTCTACTGGAAGCACTCACTTTGGCTACGTAGTAGCAGGACACTCATCTGCCATAGCTACAGCAGAACAGTTGAATAAAACTGAAACATATCGTGATCCTGACTCATTTGCAGACATAGTGCGTGGGATGCATTTGTATGGCCGCAAGATACTCAGACCAGAGGCTCTTGTGAATGCTATCTATGTATCTGGCGTATAATAGGGGGGATTGAAATATGGCTTTAGGTGATAACACAACTTCTCCTGCAAGAGGAATGTCTGCTAGAGGTAGGCAACCTTATTTTATTCAGCATGAGCTAGATTTTGCACAGGCTGTTACTGATAAAGGTACTGCTCTTGCAGCTAATGATGTTATTCCAGGATTAACTATTCCTGCGAATACAGTTATACTTCATGCAGGTTTTGAGGTTACAGAAGCACATGCAGGTACTTCTACTGATACTGACTTTGACTTTGGCATAACAGGTGGAGATCTCGACAACTTTGTTGATGGTTTTGACTTTGATGGTGCAAGTGTAGGTGCTTATGCCCCTACTCCTGCAGCTTATGCTCCAGTTATTGTTGGCGGTACTTCAGATACTATTGATATTGAAATTCAAGCCATGACAGGCACAACTACAGGTGGAAAAATCCGTATGTTTGCTGTTTGTATGGATATTGATGATGAAGGATCAAAATCAGCAGTTGATGTAGATCGAAATCAGATCTCATAATTGTTTACATGAGAAAAAAGGGGGCGAGGAAACTTGCCCTCTTTATAGCATAAAGGGATAGATATATGGGTGTTACAACGGCAATGTGTACATCTTTTAAGGGTGAACTCTTAGGTGGTACACACGATTTAGATACAAACACAATTAAACTTGCTTTGATTAAATCAAGTGAGTCAGGTACATATGGTGCAGCTACCACTAATTATTCAGATGTGACAGGCAATTCCGATGAAGCATCTGGTACAAATTATTCATCAGGTGGTAACACATTGGGTAGTGCAGCTATTACTACTTCAGGAACAACGGCACTATTAGACTTTGCAGATACAACTTTTTCAAATGCTACTGTGTCAGCATCTGGTGCAATTATTTATAATGCAAGCCAAAGCAATAAAGCAATAGCTGTAATTAGTTTTGGTGGAACAGTTGCTTCAACAGCAGGTGATTTTACTGTATCATTTCCTGCAGCTGATGCAAGTAATGCTATTGTAAGGATAGCTTAGTATGGCTACATATGGTGCAAATGATGCGCTATATGGTACAGGTACATTTGGTACAGCGCGATATGGTAGAGTAACACCGATAATAGATATATCAGGTGTTGTAGGTACAAGTGCTGTAGGTACAGTTGAAGTAAAGCCTACAGAAGCCTTAGAGAGTGCTGTAGGTACAGGTGCAATAGGCACAGTTGAAGTACAAATAGACACTGCAATTTCAGGTGTTGTAGGTACAAGTGCTTTAGGTACAATAACTAAGACAGCAACAAGTACAATTGATGTAACAGGTATTCAAGGTACTTCTGCTTTGGGTACGATTGAAGCACAAATAAATACATCAATTAGTGGACTTGGCTCAACAGGAAGTATAGGAACAACGACACAATTTGCACCTGCAACTGTTATGGGTGCTTTTAATCCTGATATATCAAGTTTCTTATTTTCACTGGTAGCTTCTGCAACAATAGGTATTGCATCAAAAAGTGAAAGAATAGCTGCTGTTGAGGGTGTATCACTTGCTGAACAAAACGTAGCATCTTCTAGAGCAATATCGCAAGTGCTATCTGTAAGTGGATCAAGTGGTGTTACAAATGAAACATTGGCTCTTACTGGCGATGATCAAGTAGGGGGAAGTATTCAGGGGGCAGTAGGAACAGGTCAAGCAGGTGCATTATCAACAAGTGCTACAGTGTTTGATTATGAAGCAGTAAAAGAACTATACAGTAAAAGAAGAACTATTTTTATAGCGAGGGCTGCGTAATGTCTACATCAGCCGAAAGAACAGCATTAGTTGCAAGTGAGAATAGAACTGTTTATATAGAAAGACAACCAACTTCCGCTGATAGAACAGTATACGCAAGTGAGGACTAAATATGAGTTTTAAGTGGCCTAATAAAGATCCAGATGAAACACTAGATTATAGTGTAGATTGGTCAAGATTTTTGGGAACTGCTACAATAACTACAGTTGTTTGGGCAGTTAAATCAACAAGCTATACAACACAAACAACTTTAGCTTCAGGACAAACTTTAACAACAGCTTCTAGCTCCGCTGTTACTGATTCAATTCAAAATGTATCTCAAACAAATACGCCTACTGGTGCAGCGACTGTAGCAACAATTAACATAGCAGGCGGTACAGCTAATGAAGTATACACATTCTTTTGTACAATGACAGATTCAACAGGTAGTACTGCACAAAGAAGTATTAAATTAAAAGTTAGGGAGAAGTAATGGCTTACGATTTTTTAGGCTTAACAAATGATGTTAATAGAAGACTAAATGAAGTAGAACTAACATCATCTAATTTTGCTTCTTCTATAGGCGCATACAGTGCTATAAAAGATAGTATTAATTCATCTATTAGATATATTAATCAGCACGAACAACAGTGGCCTTTTAATCACGTTGAACAAGAAGATACATTAACAGCAGGAGAAGTAAGATATGCATACCCTTCTGATGTTAAAACTGTTGATTTTAATAGCTTTCGCATAAAAAGAAATAGTACATTTGGTAATGAAACTAAAAAATTATCATTAATAGCTTACGAAGAGTACTTGACAAAGTATGTAGATTATGAGTATAATACTGCAAACACAGGAATACGTACTGTTCCAACTTCAGTATTTAGATCTCCTAATCAAGAGTACGGTGTTGTTCCTCCCCCAGATAAAGCTTATGAATTAGTGTATGAATACTATAGGCTTCCTGTTGACCTTGTGAGTGCAACAGATGTGCCTGCGTTGCCTGAACAGTTTAGGCATGTTGTTGTAGATGGAGCAATGTACTACGCTTATTTATTTAGAGGTAATACACAGGATGCAACTGTGTTACAATCTAAATTTCAAGAAGGTATTAAGAATATGAGAAGCCTATATATAAATAGGTATAATTATTTACGTTCTACAATGATTCAACAAAGCGAAACATATTCTTCTGTTTTACGTGTGAACTAATATGGCTACATCTTGGAGTACATACCCTATTGAATTTAAGGGCGGTTTAATTACCAATATGAGTCCTCTTCAACAAGGTATAAACTCTCCTGGCTCAGCTAGAGTATTAAAAAACTTTGAGCCATCCGTAGAAGGTGGGTATAGAAGGATACTAGGCTTTACTAAATTTGATTCTAATATTGTACCTCCGTATGGTAATCCAGTAGTTCATGGTGCATCTCAATCAGGTACAACATTAATCATCGCTGCTATTCATAAAACACCTGAAGCAGCAGACACACTTACAATAACAGGTGTAACAGGAACATATACAATTGCATCAGGTGGCGTATCTTATGATGCTACAAATAATAGAGCTACACTTACTCTTACAGGTTCTCTTGCTTCTAGCCCTGCTAATGGTGCATTAGTTACCTTTGCTAGTACAACAACAAGTCATCTTATTAATGGCGTAACTAGTTGGGAAGATAAAGCAATAGTATCACGTAATAATGATATATTTAAAACTACAGGATCAGGCTATACCAAGATAAACAAACCTAGTTATGGTACAGTACTAGTTAATGCAGGAAGTCAAAGTGGTGGTACATTAGCTGTAGATGGTTTAACTTCTGCACCTCAAGCGGGAGATGTGTTTACAATAGCAAGTGTTGATAAAGTATATACTGTAACAGCCGATGCTACTGTAAGTTCAGGAGGAGCAACATTAGCTATAAGTCCTAACTTAGCTAGTTCACCTTCAGATGATGCTGTTATTACTTTTATAAGTACGCCTAGAGAAAATGCAACAAAAGTAAGATTTGCTTCTTACAATTTTAATGGAACACTAAAGTTAGTAATGGTTGATGGCACAAATCATCCAGCGTTATATGATGATTCAACATTCACTGTATTAAATGATGCTCCTACAGATGTGTTATCAGCTAAATATGTTGTTAATTTTAAAAATCAATTAATATTTGCTAAAGGTAGTACAATAACATTTACTGCACCTTATAGTGATACAGATTTTACAGCAGCAAATGGTTCAGGT
>TARA_R110002012_G_scaffold272461_1_pt1 | contig 9983 bp, 12 predicted proteins | sample TARA_R110002012 | Tara Oceans TARA_R110002012 (sample SAMEA4396515) | marine metagenome | biome: Westerlies Biome; feature: [DCM] deep chlorophyll maximum layer (ENVO:01000326); material: water (ENVO:00002006), including particulate matter (ENVO:01000060) such as... | depth 40 m
CCCCCCAGCTTTCTTTTTATGCGTGCAAAATTGGGAGGTTTTAAAAACCAAAGGGAATTCCCTACGCAAAAAGGGGTTTACTATTTGTAGGTTTATCTACTTAGTGCCAATGTAAGTTTAACCCAAACTAAAAAAATGATACACTTTGAATTTGCATTAATAAAAGGCTTTTGCGTAGGCTTTACAATAGATGAAATTGATGAGGTTTTAGAGATGCGCTTTTTTTTAGGGCTTTTGTATATCGGAATAATATTTGAAAATGAGTAAAGGCAGACCACCCAAACCAACCGCATTAAAAAGGATGGCAGGAACAGACCAACCTTGTAGAGTTAATCCCAATGAAATGGAGGTAAGTTTATTGGCTTCAATACCAAACGCACCAATGCTATTAAGTGAATATGGGCAGCGTGAATATGAAATAGTTTGCACAGAACTCCACAGCAAAAGAATGCTTCACTTAGTAGATTTGTCTTTAGTTACAGCTTACGCTAATGAGATGGGTTTATATGTAGAGATGGAGCAGAAGCTAAAAACACTAGGTCGCATAGATGAGTTTTTTAATGAGGATGGCGCACTAACTAAAAGACAACCAAAGCCTGAGCAAAGGATTGCAAACGATGCCTTAGCCAAAGCTTTAAAAATAGCTTGTCAGTTTGGATTAACACCAAGCGCTAGAACTAGAATAAACGCCCCTGAGATAATAGATAATACTTTTAAGTTATGAGTAAATACTATTTTGATGAGGTAACAGCTAACAAGGCTGTTAAGTTTATAGAAACACATCTAACACATACAAAGGGCGAGCTTGCAAAAAAACCTTTTATACTACAAGAATATCAAAAGGAAAAAATTATAAAACCTTTATTCGGATGGAAAAACAAAGAGGATGACAGCCGTAAATACAGAACAGCTTTTATTTTCCTACCTAGAAAAAACGGAAAAAGTACACTAGCAGCAGCTATAATTTTAACATTGTTGTACTTAGATAATGAGTATGGAGCGGAATACTACAGCGCAGCTAATGACAAAGAACAAGCAAAAATTGTTTATAGTGTAGTTGCTGACATGGTCCGTAACAATCCAAAGCTAGAGCAATATGTTGAAATATTTAAAAACTCTATTGTTTATAATGCGCAAGGTTCTTTTTATAAGGCTATTAGTAGAGAAACAAGCACAAAACACGGGTTTAATACTAGCGCTTTTATATACGATGAGCTGCATGGTATGCGAGACGATGGAACAGAAAACCTTTGGCAAGTACTAGAAACAAGCACAGGGGCAAGAAAAAGCCCATTATCTATTGCCATAACTACCGCAGGCTTTGATAGATTTAGTGCTTGTTATAGAATGTATAAATACGCCTGTGATGTTAGGGATGGTATTTTAGAGGATGAGCAATTTTTGCCAGTAATATTTGAAGCTGATAATGATGATGATATAAGCGACCCTAAAACATGGGAAAAAGCAAATCCTGGTTTAGATGTTTCTTTAAAGCGCTCATATATGGATAGAGAGGTAAAAAAAGCACTTTCACAACCAAGCTATGAAAATGTTTTTAGGCGTTTGCATCTTAATCAATGGACTAGCTCAGAGAGTAGATGGATTAATGATTTAGATATAGTTGCTTGTGATGGTACTATAAGCGATGAGGTTCTAATAAATGCGCCTTGTTATGGTGGTTTAGATTTGGCAAGCGTTAGAGATTTAACAAGTTTGGCGCTAGCTTGGAGAATAGGAGAAAAAATAATTGTTAAGCACTGGACTTTCATACCTGAAGACAAATACGAGGGTAGAACAGGCGGCAAAGATGGTATAAACTACCAGCAATTTGCTGACTATTTAGAGATAACTCCAGGAAATGTAACAGATTATAATTTTGTAAAAGCTAAAATATTTGAGGTTTGTGAAAAATATAATGTTCAAAGCATTGCTTTTGATAGGTGGAATAGTAGTCAGTTAGTTATTGAATGTATAGAGGAGGGTTTAAAAATGAGTGCCTTTGGTATGGGTTACAAATCCCTTAGTCCTGCGGCTAAAGAATTAGAAGCAAAAGTAATGACAGGAGATTTTATATATTTTAATGACCCAGTGATTAGATGGCAGTTTGGAAATGTACAACTAGAAACAGACCCAGCAGGTAACATTAAGCCAAACAAAGCAAAAAGCGCTGATAAAATTGATACTATTATGGCTATTTGTATGGCTGTAGGAGAGGAGATGTACACAGAAGCGCCAGTTGTGAGTAAATACAAAAGAGATAATAAAGGGTTTTTCACTATTTAGCCCTATTGCTTTATAGGTAAAATTATTGTAAATTGCAAAAAATATTTTTTTAATGGGATTTTTTGACTTATTCAGAGGTAACAAGCCACAGCCTGAAAAGCGTAATTTTTTAGATTATGCTATCGGAGGCTTAACTGGAAAAAATGTAATTGTAAACCCACAAACTAGCTTAACATTTAGCGCAGTTTATGCGGCAGTAAGAGTAATAAGCGAAACGATAAGCCAATTACCTTTTAACTATTATATAAAAACAGATAGAGGGCGTGAGCAATACACAGAAAACCCTTTATATTTGTTAGTAGGTAGCGAGCCAAACCCTATACAAACTAAATATATATTCTTTGAAACCCTTATAAATACCCTTTTATTGTATGGTAATGCGTTTGCACATATACGCAGAAACCAACGAGGGCTGCCAATAGGGTTATATTTAATCCATCCTGATGAGGTTAAGGTTCACTTAAAAGATGGGAATTTAATATATGAAGTTAAGGAGCAGGGTAATTATGATGCTTCTGATATTATACACATACCTGATATGGCTTTGGATGGTATTTTAGGACAAAGCAGAATATCTGCAGCTAAAGATAACATTGCTCTAGGTATAGCAGCACAGACTTACGGAAAAGAATTTTTTGAAAGTGGCGCTAAAGTAGGAGGGGTTTTAACTCATCCAGGACAGCTAGGCGCAGAAGCAATGCAAAGCCTTAGCCAACAATGGCACAAAACATATCACAGCGGCTACGGAGGTTCTTTTAAAACAGCAGTTTTAGAGGAGGGCATGAGTTATAAGCCAATACAATTAAGACCTGATGAGGCGCAGTTTTTAGCAACTCGTAAGTTTTCTATTTTAGAAGTGGCTAGGATATTTAGAGTGCCACCGCATTTATTAGCTGATTTAGATAGAGCAACCTTTTCAAATATAGAGCATCAATCTATAGAATACTTAAACTTTTGTATAACTCCAATGCTTAAAAAGATAGAGCAGGAGTTTAATAAAAAGTTAATCTTTGAAAATGATAAGGGAGATACATATTTTGAATTTAACACAACTGCATTATTACGAGGAGATAGTAAAGCTAGGGCTGAATATTACGCTAAATTGTTTAGTGTAGGTGCTATAAGTCCGAATGAGATACGCAGAAAGGAAAACATGAACGACAGCGAAGATGGGAATAAATATTATGTTCCTATGAATATGATAGCAACAAACGAAAAGCAAGGCGATGAGTAAAGATTTAGAAATAAGACAATTTGAATGCTCAGAGTTAAGAACTGAGAGAACAGAAGCAGGAGATACTATTGTAAGAGGTTACGCAGCAGTTTTTGACCAACTAAGCGAGGACTTAGGAGGGTTTAAAGAAAAGATAAACAATAGAGCCTTTGATAAGGTTTTAGATAACGATGTTGTGGCTTTATTAAACCACGATAATAATATAGTATTCGGAAGAACTAGCTCAGGAACATTAAAGCTTTCAGTAGATGAGAGAGGGCTTGTTTCTGAAATAACTATGCCAAACACGCAAGCAGCAAAAGACACAATCGAACTCATGGAGAGAGGCGATATTTCTAAAATGAGCTTTGGGTTTTATGTTGATAAAGATAAATGGGAAGAAGATAGTACAGGTTTTGTGCGAGAAGTCAAGGAGGTAAAAAGGCTAATTGATGTTAGCTTAGTTACCAGGCCAGCATATCCACAAACGAGTGCAGCAGTCCGCTCTTTAGACCATCACAGAGAAGTAAATAAGGACAATGTAAAAACTCGCAAGAGTAAACTAACACTATTAAAATTAAAAAAGTGAACAAGACACTAAAACAATTAAGAGAAGAGCGCCAGGTTTCTTTAGACGAAATGACTGCGCTTATTAATGTAGCAGAAGCAGAGGATAGAAACTTGACAGATGATGAGCAAAAGTCTTTTGATGTTACAGAGAAAAATGTAAACGATTTGGCTAATAGAATTGACCGCTTAGAGCGTTCTTTAGAATTGGCTAAAAATAACCCTGTTTCTTTCAATACTCAGGATGTAGCTAAGACAGATAAAGACCTAAAGCGTTTTTCATTTGGGGCAGTAGCTCAAGCGGCTTACACTGGTAAAATGGAGGGAATCGTTAAGGAGATGGACACTGAGGCTCGTATGGAGGCTCCAGGTTCTATGTTTAGAGGTATTGCAGTACCTGCTTCGGTTTTACAATCTCGTACAGCATTACCTGCGGCTTCAGCAGATGCTAAAGGTGTAGAGGTAGGCTCATTTGTTGACCAATTACAAGCTAACTCTGTATTAGCAGCAGCAGGGGCTAATTTCTACACAGGTTTACAAGCTGATAGAAAATTTCCTATTGTTTCAGGAGTTACAGCAGCCTTTTTAGCTGAAGGTGGCGGTTCAGGAGCTTCAGAAGCAGGTAACTTAACTAACATAACACTTTCGCCTAACAAGTGTATTTCTATGGTAGGTATGAGTGCTGAGTTATTAGCGCAAAACCCAGCAGTAGAAGCAGCTTTACAGCGTAATTTAGCAGCGGCTATTATGGCACAATTTGAGCAAAACCTACTTGCTGCGGCTGACCAGTCAGCAGGTGGACCAGCTTCAATTTATGCAGATGTAACTGAGGGAACAAGTGGAACAGCAGCAATTACTATAGCTGATATTTTAGCTTGTGAGTCTTTAATTTTAGAGAATAATGTAAATGCGGCAGCGGCTCGCTTTGCTTATATCTTTAATGGTTCAGGTTTAGGAGCTGCAAAAGGTTTAGCAGGTGCTAATTATGTAGCTGGTTTTATGGATAATTTCCAAAAGACTATCAACAACACTCCTTACCATGTTACAAGTAACTTAGGTGCTGCGGCAGATGGTTCAGCGGGTGCTGGGGATTATGTAATGTTTGGAGATTTTAGCGATATGCACTTAGGTCAGTTTGGCGGAATGAGCGTATTATTTGACCCTTACACAAATGCAGCTAAAGGCTTAGGTCGTTTAGTAGTAACTACTTTGCTAGATGGTAAAGCAGCGAGAACTACTCAAACTTTCTCAAGATTTATTGATACTAACTCATAAGAGTTATTTATAATTAATTAAAGGGGCGGTATAAAGCCGCCCTTTTTTTAACCCTTTAAGAATGGCACAACAAGCAAAAATCGGAACATACAGCGGAACGGAGCTTATAAGTTTAGCAGATGCAAAAGCTTATTTAAGGGTAGATACATCGACAGACGATAGTTATATTACAGAACTTATAAAAATAGCTAGGTTGCAAGTGTTAAGAGATACACACACAGCCGCAGTTGAATTAGATATTACAGAGTATTTTTCTAAATGGCAAGATTGCTATGATTTGCAATACTCAGGGAAAGTTACAACCCCTGTATTAAAATATTACAATAACTCTAATGTATTAACAGCACTAACTGAAAATACAGATTATAGAGTTATTAATTATATGGGGATGCCAAAGGTAGAAACAATAAATACCTTTACTTTATATGATAGGATTGACGCAATAGAGTTTAAGTACACTATAGAGCCTGATAATGCTGATGTTGTAAGAAATTTAAAGATTGCAATGTATATGCTTATACAACACTTTTACGACAATAGAAGTCCTGTAAGCTATTTAAAAGTTGATGAGATGCCTTTGGGTTATAGAAACATAGTTAATCAATATAAAAACTATATTTGGTAATGAATCCAGGCGAATTTAGACATACCACAACTATAAACTTTATTACAGAAAGTCAACAAACAGATTTTGGAGATTTTGCAACAGCAGGCACAACATCCCTAAACAGATTTGCTAAGGTTAAATGGTTGCCAGGAAGTGAGCAAATAAATTCAGATGTAGTTGCTTTAATTAAAAATGTTGAGTTTACCTATAGATATGAAAGTCTAACGGAGTTTATTGACAGGATAGATACAATCACTTACGAAAATGAAGTTTATTACGTTAAAAATGTAATATTTAAAGGCGCAGGAAATAAACAGCTAGTAGTTATAAAAGGACAAACAGCAGAAAGTTGATAACAGCATCAATAACAGGAGATAAAGAACTTGATAGAGTCTTAAAAGAACTAGGACAAGAGGCTATTAAGGATAGCCAAATAAAGCAAGGGCTTAGAAAACTAGCTAAGCCTGTTATTGAAACAATGAAAAAAAAGGCTAAGGCTAAAAAACAAGGAACAAAAGAACTTGCAAAAAGTATAGGTGTAATAAAAAAAATTAAAAGTAAAAAGGGGAAGCCTTTTATATTAGTCGGGCCTAGATATTACTTTTCATCTTTAAAACACCCTGTTGATATAGTAGAGTTTGGGCGAGATAAATACAAAGTAGATTTTGACGGAAAAAAGTTTGTGCAAAAAACATTTGACGAACATAAAACAAAACTATTAACAGACTTAAATAAAGAAATTGTTAAGCTGTTAGATAAGAAACTAAAAAAGCTAAAAGCATGAGCGCAACAGAGGGCTTAAAAATAGGGAAAGTAATTTTTAATTTACTTAGCAACGACTCTAATTTATTAGCTGTTTCAGGAATGAGCGCAGCAAAAATACAGCCCGCACCAATGAAAAACCCAAGTGCGCCTGAGATTGCAGTTATATATGAATTTGATGCAGTTAATGCTGTTAATCAAAAGCGACTAATAAGAGCAGAAACAGCGCCTTTATATATAGTAGATTTTACTTGTGAGTGCATAGCCCTAGATTATGGCACAAGCATAACCTTAGCCAATGAAGTAGGGAGAGTTTTACAAGAGGCTGCAAGCGGTACATATAACAGCGTTAAAGTAGATGGAATAAATTTAACAAACGCTAGAGAAGACTATAACAAACAAAGACGATACTACAGCAAAAGCCTAAGCTTTCAAGCTAGAGTATTGATTTAAAGATAATTATTTACTAAATTGCAATTAAAATAAAAACAAAATGGCAACAGGATTATTAAACGGAACTGACTTACTTTTAAAAGTAGGAACAACAGATAGCAACGAGGTTATTGTGGCTTACTCAACGAGCTGCTCACTTGAGATGTCTATGGATGAGATAGACCAAACAAACAAAGACAGCGGAGGCTGGAAGTCTATAATAGGCGGCTTACGTTCTTGGAGTGTGTCTTGCGAGGCTTTATATCAAAATGAAGCTGTAAGTAGTAAAAAAGCTTTTCACGATTTTTGGGAACATATCGGAAACGTAACACTAGGAAGAACACCAGTAACTATTGAGCTGACAATTACAGGGGCAACAAATGCTGATGCAAACTATTTTTATTCAGGTTCAGCTTATGTAACAAGCTTGAGTGTAAATGGTGGAACAGAAGACCAGTCTACTTATAGCATTTCCTTAACTGGAACAGGAGCGCTAGCAGAAACACCAGTTCCAGCATAATATGAAAGCAAAACCCGTAATTATAGCAGGGCAAGATTACCCTGTGAAATATGGATTCGCAGCTCTTAGGGCTTTTAGTGATGCTACTGGCACAACTTTAGGCGATTTAGGTAGCTTAGGCGAAAGCATGACCATTACACAAGCAATCGCTCTAGTATGGGCAGGGCTTAAAGATGGCGCTAGAGTAACTAAAACAGATTTTCATTTAACGCTTGATGATGTAGCTGATTTGCTAGATGAGGACAGCGCAGCTATGGAGAAAGTTTTAGAAGTATTTGCTAATTCTCTAGCTAATGCGGGTAATAAAAAAAAAGCAAGCAAGATAAAAAGATAGGACACCCAAGAGCTGATTCTTCTACTTTTGACGATTTAGAAGCCACAGCTTACGGGTGGCTCAATCTAACACCTGAGCAACTTGATGATTTAACCCCTAGAGAGTTAGAGAATAAACTAACAGGCTTTGAGCGACTAGAGGAAAAAAGAGAACAAGCGCAATGGGAACAATTTAGGCTTTTAGCTAGTACATTACTCACACCGCACACTAAAAAAGGCAAAGGAATAAAACCAAAAAAACTTTGGGTTTTTCCTTGGGATAAAAAAGAAAACCAGCCAAGTGAAAAAATGAGTAAAGAGCGGCTTGAATACATAACAAATAGAAGTAAGCTTTTAAAGAATGGCTAAGAATGTAAATATAAAGCTAGGCGCAAATATTACTGATTTTCAGAGTAAGATGCGCAAAGCACAAAAGAGCTTTAAGCGTACTGCTGGGAACTTAAAAAAGATAGGGAAAAGTATGAGCATGAGCTTAACTTTACCTTTAACAGCATTTGCAGCCGCATCAGTTAAAGCTTTCGACACCCAAGCTAAAGCAGAAGCTAAATTATCTACAGCCCTAAAGGGCAATAAAACAGCATTTAAGGAATTAACAGCGCAAGCAAGAGAATTGCAAAAGGTTACCATCTTTGGAGATGAGGAAACTATTGCAGCTCAATCAATGCTTGCATCTATGGGACTAGAGGAAGAAGCTATAAAACGCTTAACTCCTTTAATACAAGACATGGCTACCGCTAAAGGTATGAACCTAAGCGCTGCCGCTGATTTAGTTGCCAAGTCGGTAGGAAGTAGCACAAATGCCCTTAGCCGTTACGGAATACAAATAGAGGGCGAGGTAGGTAGTACAGAGCGTTTAAATAGTGCTGCTGAGGCTTTAAGTGAACAATTTGAAGGACAAGCTAAAGCAGCAGCTAAAGCTGGAGCAGGTGGCTTAAAACAGCTACAAAATAGATTTGGCGATTTAATGGAGCAGGTAGGGGCAATGCTTTTACCTGTTTTAAATTCATTAATTGACTGGGTTGACAAAGCTATTACAGGATGGAATAATTTAGATGGCGGCTTAAAAGTTGCTATTGTTACTTTTGCTGGTATTTTAGCTGCACTCGGCCCGATAGTTACTCTATTTGGAACACTAGGAACAGCCATTGCTTTTATAGTTAGCCCTGTTGGTTTAGTTATAGCAGGAATAGCAGCACTAAGCGCAGCAGTTATTTATTTATATGATAATTTCGAGGCTTTAAAAGAGGTAGGCTCTTTAGTTTTTGCAACAATACAAAATGCAGTTATTTCTTTTATCCAGTTTTTAGTTGAAAACAACCCTTTTAGCTTACTTATAGATGGTTATAATTCGGTAGCCACTGCATTTGGTAAAGATGAAATTAAAAACCCTTTTACAGATATAAGCGATACTTTAGAGGGTTTAAAAATGGATATTCCAGAAGTTACAACTGAGTTTGGGAGCTTTGGCGATGCTGTAAGTAATGCAGTTAATAAAGCTATAGAATCCCTTTTAGGTATAGGTAGCGCTTTAGGTGTAGATAGCGAGGTTGAAGGCTCTGTTGTAATTGCAGGTGTTTCTTTAATAGAAATTGACACCGAAGAAATGGAAGAAGAGGCTGAAGATATTGACACCACCTATGGAGATAGTATTGTTGCTTTAAGGGAGAAAATGACAGCCCTAAAAGATGCTACAAAACAATTTGGCTTAGCAATGGCTGAAAATTTTGCGGGTAGTTTATCGCAAGCTATAGTAAGTGGGGAGAATTTTTGGAAAGCTATGGGAAGAATATTTGTAGATATAGCTAAACAAATAGCAGCGATGATTATACAAGCGGCTATATTAGCGGCAATCTTTGCAATGATACCTGGACTAGGCGCAGCACAAACTGCGGCAGGTGGAGCAACTAGCTTTAGCGGGTTACTTACAGGAAGTTTAACAGGTCGAGAAAGTGGAGGTAGTGTAGTAGGTGGGCAGCCTTACATGGTAGGAG
>TARA_R110002012_G_scaffold281902_1_pt1 | contig 9980 bp, 2 predicted proteins | sample TARA_R110002012 | Tara Oceans TARA_R110002012 (sample SAMEA4396515) | marine metagenome | biome: Westerlies Biome; feature: [DCM] deep chlorophyll maximum layer (ENVO:01000326); material: water (ENVO:00002006), including particulate matter (ENVO:01000060) such as... | depth 40 m
AGTGTGCATGATGGTGAATGTTTATTAATGAAGGTTCATTTACCTAATGACCCTGAAAGAGAGTTTATGTTACCTATGAAATATTTATATGCTTTAGATAAGTTTAGAGAGATTATAACTAGTGTAGGAATTATATATAACCCTAACAATCAACAAGGAAAATACTTAATGACTTATTTATATGAATGGGGACAGTACCTTATTGCAAAAGATAAAGCTGAAATTATGCGTATGCAAATGGGGTGGACACCTGATAAAGATGCTTTTGTTATTGGGTCACAAGAAATAACTAAAAGAGGTGAGATTTTAAATAGCCCTACATCTCCTCTTTGTAGAAGTATAGCTAAACATTTAACCCCTGCTGGCTCTTATGAAACATGGAAAGAAGCAGTTAATAAACTTAATACACCTAGTTTAGAACTCCATGCTTTTACTTTATTAGCTGGATTAGGTTCAGTTCTTATGAGTCTTACACCTACAAGTGGGGTTACTATATCTTTAACAGGGGATTCAGGGGCAGCTAAAACAGGTTCTTTGTATGGAAGTTTAAGTGTATGGGGAAACCCAAAAGACTTATCAGTATTAGAAGCAACTGAAAATGGAATGACAGGCAGATATTTAGGACTTCATAATATACCGTTTGGTCTAGATGAAGTAGGTAACATACATGGAAGAATTTTATCTCAACTAATTCACAAAATATCCCAAGGTAAATCTAAAATTCGTATGCAAGCTTCTGTTAATGCAGAACGTGAACATGAAATGTCGGCTTCTTTGGTAGCTATTTTTACTTCTAATCATTCTTTGTATGACAAATTAAGCACTATAAAGAAAGACCCTAATGGTGAAGTAGCTAGATTAATTGAGTTTAATATGCGTAAGCCTCAACTCTTTATAGATAGTCCTAGTAGTGGTAGAGAAATATTTCATACGTTTCTTACTAACTATGGATGGGCTGGACCTGACTTCATACAGAACTTTTTTAAATATAGTGAAACAGAACTAATTAACAAGATGGACATGTGGTCTAAGAAATTTAAAGAAGACTTTGGAGATGATACTGTTTATAGGTTTTATGAAAGTTTAGTAGTAGCTACTTTCACTGCTGCTGAAATTGCATTAAAAGCTAACATAATTAATTTAGATTTAGATAGAATATATAAATGTGTAGTAGGTGAGATGATTAATATAAAAGATAATATTATTAAAATTAATAGTGTAGATTATGAAAGTGTATTGGGTGAATACATTAATGCTCATCAGACAGGTATACTAGCTATGGAAAATCATAAGGTAACTATGGAGCCTAGAAGTAATTTAGTGATAAGAGCCGACTTAGACAAAGCTTTGATTTACATAGAGAAAAAACATTTTAGAACTTATCTTACAGAAAATGGCGTTAGTACGACTGCATTTATTTTTGAGATGAAAGAAAAAGGCTATCATATAAAAAACAAAAAATTAAGAATGGGTACAGGTTGGAAGCCCGCAACAGGATTTAGCCCTGTTACCGCAATAGAAATAGATACAACTAAATTCTTAGATGATTTATTAAAGGAACAAAATTCTGAATCTACATGATGAACTAGAGTGGGTATTTCCTTTTGAGAATATGAGTAGAGGCGAAAGCTTTTTTATTCCTACTACTAAACCTTCACCTATTTTGCATGCAATAGAAGCAGGGGCAAAGCGTGCTAATGTTAAAGTAAAAGTTTTTATTACTACTAAAGATAAATGCTTAGGTGTAAGAGCTTGGCGACTTACTTAAAGAGGAACTCTTTCTCCTTTTTTATTTATTCCTTGGAAAGGAGCTACATTAGGATTCATTCGTTCTATTTCTTTCATAATAGCTCTTTTTTCAGAATTTACTTCATCTTTTTTACGTTCAATTTGTTTATTTCTTTCTTTTAAAGATATACTTTTATTTAGTCTAATAGCTTGTAGTTCAGATTGTAATGATTGTAAGTACCCACCTTTACGAGTATTATATAAACCTATTACTTCTTCTATACCAGCATTTTCTGGTTCAGCTAAAAATTTATTTAACCCCGCTTTGTTATCACTTAAATTTAAAGTATCAAATTGTCTTCGTTTTTTTTCTATAACATTTTCAAATGCCCCCCAATCTTTTGGTGTTATCTCAGTAGCTTTGGATACCAAACTATCAAAAACCATAGTAGCTTTAGATACATTATCTAATGTAGCAGCTTTTTCTCCTTTTAGTATAAGATTACCTTCATACAAACTATGTAATACTCTACCAGGTCCATCGAAATAATTATTAGATAAGAAGTAAAGAGCATCTGGACTTATTTGAGATTCCGCATTTGTTAAATCACTAAGCCACATAGCAGCATCTTTATATATTTGAGGAGTATTATCTCCCCCTGTATAAGATTGACCATACCTATTATTTGTTCTAAATACTTGGTAACCAAACCCACTCAAATTTTTATTTAATTGTACATAAGGTCTTATTATACTTGGCGTTACTGTATCTAAAAGAAAATCTCCTTTTGGTTGAATTCCTGGTTGTGTAAAATCAATTCTAGAAATTGGAATAGGCAAAAAAGAATCTAAAGTAATTTCAAATATATTTCTTAATTGTTGAGGATTTTCTTGCCATGTAGAACTTTTCATTGCAGATAATTGAGCTCCAATTGCAGCCAATCCACCTAATCCAAAGCCCCAAGGTATTTGAACTATTTCACCATCACCAAAATCTAATCGTAAAAATCTTGTTGAACGAGCCATATCATCACTATCTATTATATTTCTATCTTCATCATCATCTCCACTTAGAGATTTAGCCATATAGTATGATACTGCTCCTAGCCCCATAGTAGCTGCAATTACTATACTTCCTAATGCTATATCTTTATTTATTTGTTTTTCCCATACTGCAAGTTTAGCAGGGTCATTTTTTATAGAATCAGGTAATCTATTTCTTAAAGTTTTAATTCCACCACTTAAACCTAAAGGGCTAGTTAGTGTTCTTAAAGCAGGACTAATAGCATCTAAAGCTCTAACTGCACCAGTAGCACCGGGACGGAAAAACATATACAATGCTCCCATTTCTTTGCCCCATTCTCCTGTTTGTTCAAAGTTAGCTAAGTTTTTAGCATATGCAGTTGCGTCTTCTATAGCTTCTTCTTCAGATAGACCATTAGATTTTCTTTGATTTCGTATAGCTCTATATGCTGCTAGTCTTACTGCGAGCTCGAAAGTATTTACTACCTTATCAAAAACTGTTTTTATTCCATCTTTAGTTTCAATAATATATCCTCCTGGTCCTTTATTAGCATTCTCTAAAATTTCTTCAAGTTGAGTAGAAGTAGCTAATGATTGAATGTAAGATACATTTCCTCCTTTTTTTAAAAAGTCTAACAAATCTTGAGCAATAGAATCTGGGCCTTGTTTTTTTGCATAAGCTTCTAAACCTTTAATATCTCCATCAACAAATTTATTAATTGCTTTTTTAGTTTTTCCTACCCCACCTACCAATTGTCTAGCTATTTCTGTTGTGTATCTTGGTAAAGCCGCAGGATTTTCTACAGCAATTATAAAGAAGTTAGTTATTGCGTCTCGTATAAAATTTAAAAAAGGGAACGCAGGATTGTATCGTGTATGAGTTTGACCTATGAAACTTGTTGCATTGTTCATAAGAGCCATAGTTTCAGTAAGTATATTTGCATCTTTTATAGGAGGTCTAATTGCTCTTAATAGCCTTTCTCCCATTTTAGAAGTTGTATCTATACTAATAATTTGAATTGAACCATCAGGGTTATTATGAACAATTGCATTTGGACTTAATTTTTCTTGTCCTATTTCTTCTATACCTAAGTATCTTTCACTCAAAGGTAGTTTAGGTCCTACTTTTCCTTTTATATGTCCCTGGTCAATAAGATTTATAATAGCTTGAGTTATATCTTTTCTTCCTGCACGAGCAGTTGATTGAATAGCATCTACTATAGTTTGAGTTACTCCGTTTGAAGATTCAGAATCTCTAGAGTCAAATCCTTGTGGAATCTGTCTTAACTCTGCACTTAATCTTTCTCCTGTATAATCAAAATCTGCATCGTACGTTGCATCTTCTTTAATTATTTCTCCTTGTGAATCTCTTTTTACTTCTCCTTTTAATGGAATATAATTTTCAAACCCATAAAAATCAATTAAGTTTTGAGAAACATTAGTATTAAAATCAGCCATTTTATTTAATGCTAAGGTTGATTTATGTATAGGTTGCATTAATGCTTGAATTTTTTCTACACTTTCTTTTTCTTGAGGTCTTCTATTTAATTGGTCTCGTAATTTTTGTTGGGTTATATGACTAGACGCTGTTACATCATAAAGTTGAGATTGTTCATTTAATGCTTCAGGATTTCCTTTTATACCTATTTTTGCATTAGATGGTACTCCTCCGTTAATGTCAGCATAATTTTGTACTATAAATTCAAGATTACCTCTATGTGCGTTAATATCTGCCTTAGTAAGTGTTTCATTACTACTTAATTCTTCTAAAATTCTTCTTCTAAATTCATTAGCAGATACCATTTCTGACTTACCATTTTTGTCAGTCCATTCTAAATTTATAGTTTCATCTAAAGGTACATTTTTAATAAATCTTATATGACGTCTTTCAGGTTCATGTAAAGCTTCTAAATATACATGTAACTGACTCATAGCTTCTGCGTCAGTTTTTCCTTTTTCTTTTTGCGCAGTTATATATTCTGCAATAGCTCTTTTGTATGTATTTAATTTTTCTTGTAATTCTCTTCTATATAAAAAGTCAGATTGACCAAATGCTAAATCTAATAAGGAATTTAAATTGTTAAACCCTTCTTTACCTATTATTAATTCTCCAGACTTTCTTAATCCAGATTCTAATTCTACTAAAACAGCCCTAGCATTTTGAAACATTTGTCTCCAATAAGAAGAATCACTAAGTCCTTTTATAATTCTACTTAAATGACTTTTAGGTATATTTTGTTGTTGTTTTTTACTTTTATCTTCTATTATTTTATCAGGAGATTTTTGAGCTTCTAAATCTTTTGCTGCTTTTCTATCTTTTTGATATTTACTTTCTCCTGGTTTTTTGCTTTTACTCTTTGCTATTGCTGCAGATTTTTCTCTTGATTCTTTTATTTCTTCTGGAGTTTTATCTTTATCTCTTTTTCTTTCTCCTCTTTCTCTAAACCTAGTTGTTTTCGCTGCTATACCTAAACCTAAGTCTGCTTCTGTTGTAGTAACAGCAGGACTGTATGTTCTAGGATTTAATATTATATCTACTTCTGCAGAAATTGCTCTTAACATAGAAAAATTATCTTTTTTATTAAGACCTAAAGCTCCCATTATAGTATTTTTTAAATCTCCATAAATATTTTTTAGTCTATCTAACATACTTTCATTTTCTAGTTTTACCCCTACTTCCATTTGAGATAAATTACTTAAAACCTTTTGGAAAGACTCACCCACTCCAAGAGATTCTTTAGCAGTTTCTCCTTCAAATATATAAGCTATAAATTCATTAAGGTCTTGCCCTTCTTTAAGGCCGTTTGGTAAAGATTGATTAGTATCTTTATAATATTTTCTTAATTTTGTTTGATATGTTTTAAGTTTTTTAACAGAATTTCTTTGAGATTCAGTAAGATTTTTATTAATAACTTTTAATTCTGCTTTTTCTGCAGTAGTTATTTTTTTATTAGTTTCTCTTCTTTTTAAATAATTATATCTAGCAGTTGTATCTATTACATGGTCTAACGCAGAGTGCATGGTTTCATGTAAAACAGTATTTACTGCATCTATAGCTGTTCCTGATGTTTCAAAAAGAGCTTCTATATTAATAGTTATAGTATTAGTATCGGGGTCAAATTTACCTTTTTCATTATTTTCAATTTGGCCTACTTGAATTTTTGTATTACTATTTATATTAGATAATTTTTGAGCTATTCTTCCATCTACACCTGCTAGTGAAGTTAGTATATCTAATATAGTTTTTAAATTTATAGGAGGATTAGGATTTCCTTCTCCATCTAATAATTCATTAGCAATTTGTATAAAAGCTGCTTTTTTTCTATCTGTTTCAGTAAGTTCTGTTTCTTTAATATTTTGTTCAGCTTTTTTATCTAGTTGAATATCTTCTGGTGATTGACCTGTGTCACGTTTAGTTGTTCTAAAACCTAACTCTTGTATATCTATATCTTCTAAATCTTTTTCAACTTTATCATCTTTTTTAGCAGTTAAATCAAGAGTACCTATTCTATCTCTCTTATTAATTACCCTTGTAATTAATCTATTTCTAATTTTATTTTTATTTTCTTCTATTTCTCTATCAGACAGTAGTTGAGATGTGCTATCTAAACTATTAATATATTCTTGAGCTCTATTAATATCTTCTTGTAATTCTATGTCTAATTCTTTTAACTCTAATTTTCCTTCATATTTTTCATATATTTTTCTTACTTCATTTTCATATTCTTTAGTTTGCAAAGCTTGAGGAAAAGTTTTAACTTTTACATTTTCACCATTAATTTTTTTATTTTGGTCTTTAGGTTTTAAATTAGGAAATTTTTTATTAAATCTTGTTCTTAATGTTCTTTTATCTAAAGATTTATTTTCTTTTAATTTTTTAAATGCAGTAAATTTTTTATTATATTCTTTTCTAGCTTTATTATTGGTTGCTGTTTGTAATGCACCTACTTCTTTAGAAATAGCTGAGGTATCTGCAGATTCAACATCTTTAAGTGCAATTACATAATTTGCATCTATAAATGCTTTTTTTCTAATTTGTTCAATATTAGGTTTAGGGTCAAATATTATTTTAGAGTCTTTAGTTTTTTGATTTGTTTTTATACTTTGTAAAGGACTACTACCTGCGTACTTACTACCTGATATTTCAAAAGGATGTAAATTTAATTTGTTAGCTTTAACATATTCTTGACCTTTAGACTTTCTTAATTCAAACTGTTCTTTTGATTGTTTATTATATTCTTGCTCAAACGTTTTATTTTTTTCTTCTTGAGTAAGTTCTTCTTTTTTTAATGCAGGCTGCTGTTCGCCCTCTGTTGTGACAGTTCCTCCAATAGTATCTGTACCCGTATCCAATCCTCCTCCGTCAGTTGCGACAGGCGTTTGGGTATCGGTTTGGTTAAATCTTCCTGGCTCAGAAACAGCAGGGCCTCCTCCAACTCTTGGAGCGATAGTGGGTGTAATGGGGAGTTTTGTAGATGCTTGAGTAAGAGGGGTTCCTCTTTCTTCTTCTGTTGTGCTTTGGATTTCTTCATATACAGGTTCTCCTTGGTTTTCAGCTTCTGTTCTTTCTGCTTTTCTTCGTATAGCAAAAGCTTGTAAATCTTCATTTGGTAATTTATTTTGTTCATAGTCAACATCTATATCATAATCAGAGTCATCAACTTGTTTTATAGGTTTAACTTTAGGTTTAGCTTTAGGTTTAACTTCAGGTGTAACTTGTGGGTCACTTAAAATAGGAATTTGTGATTGAACATCAGGTGGTGGAGGACCTACTTCAGGGTCACCTTTAGGTTTTTTGTCATCTAAAGCTTGTTGCATTGCTTCTTCATCTATAGCTTTTCTTCTACGCCTAGGCTGACTAAATGCAGCGAATCCTCCACCAGCTCCAAATCCAGCTAAAAGTCCAGTAGCTGCTGCTTCTCCCCATCCTTCTAATGGGTCTTTACCTAAAGCAATATTCTGTAATACTTGTTCTTGGAATGATTGAGGTAACTCTTCTAAAAATCCTTCAGCAATACCTGAACGAATAGCATTATTTATCATACCTCGTTTTGTACTTTCGGTGACAGTTTGTGCTAAAAATATATCAGGGTCTAATAATCCATACCTTTGAGCTATTCTTCCTCCAAATGTTCCTAAAATACCTGTAAATACACCTGTTAAAGCAGAAAGACCAGATTGTCCAACACTTAAAGTTTGGTCATCAGTTTGCCTTCTTATATCAGTAGCTTGCATACCTGCTCCTACTGTTCCTTCACCTATACCAGCAGCAGTTGCGTAATCTGCTACTTTTTTAGGACGACCAGCTTTTCCTGTCTTAGCTGCTTTTTGAAATTTATTTAATTTAACAAGACCTTGAGCAATTTTAGCTCCACCAAACATAGCTGGTAATGACTCTGCTACAGTACCTATTATAGTAGAAGGGTTTTGAAGCATAGCACTTAAAGTACCTCCAAATCCTTCTGCTTCAGCTACTTCTCTTTCAGCTCTTAAACCTTGCCTTGAAGTACCTTTATCTAAAAATTCTTTAGCGTCTTCTGTAGTTCCTCCAAATATTTGTTCACTTATTTCATCAGTAAATTTACCTACCCTACCTCCTGTAGGAATATCTGCTAACCCAGTAACAGCATCTACAACGCCTAAGCCACCTTTAAGCAAGTCTATGCCTACATCACTTACACGACGTAATGCAGAATCATCACCTGCTAAGGGGTCTTTTTCTTGTTGAGTTTGTTGTGATTGAAACTTAGGTAATATGTCGTTAACAATAGCCGCTTCTATTTCTTGTGGTGTCATACCATCTTCAAATTCTACTATGCCCACTCCTTCAATGTTGACTGGTTGAGTCATAGTGGTTATTCCGTACCTGTAAGGCCATCTTTTTTATTATATTTTAAACCCTTAAAAAGAGGTTTTTTAGTGCTACTTGAAGTTTGATATTGTTGTCTAATTATTCTTTCATTTTTTTGTTTTAATAATTCTGTATCTCTAAATAATTTTCCGCCGCTTGGGTCATTTACAAATGCTATATCTATTATTTCATCATACGATTTATTTGGATTTGCTATTGCTGTTGCATTAAATAGTGCTTCAGCTTTTGAATGTCTTATTCTATCTGCTGTACCAGGTCCTCCAAAAGTTGCTTGAATTACAGCAGCTCGAATTCTATCTTCTTGTTTTCCAAGACTGTCTTGACCTTTGTAATAATCTCTTTCAGTTCCTGCTCTTATTAATGCAGCTCTACCTGTTCTGTCTTTATAAATACTATCAATTTTATTTTTTTCTTCTAAAATTTCAAATTCTCTTTTTTTCAAACTCTTAGTTAAATTATCTTTTCTAGCTTGTTGCTCTGCTGTCAGACCTATCTTGCCTTTAGTTTGACGCTCTGCTTCTGCTATTTTAGCTATATCAAATCCTACTTTTCTTTCTTCACGTTTAAGTTCAATTAAACGGTTCATATCTTTATCAATGTCTCTACCTGCTGCTACAGCAGCTTCACCTAATTGACCGCTCCTAGTTAATTCAGAACCAAAGTTAAATAACATTTTACCAATAGATTGTTTTTTAGCTTCAGCAATGTTTTCACCTATTTCTTGTTCATATTTTCCTGCTAGAGCTACAAATGGACTTACTCCAATTCTTTTTTCATAAGCTTTTACTGCATCATCTCCAGTTAAAACAGCATCTTCTAATTTAAATAAATCGTCTTTCCCTTGATTTGCTGCATATTCATTTAAAAATGCTGCAGCGTCTTCAGCTTCACCAACCGCACCACTAAATGCAGGGTCTACTCTGTCTGATACTTCTGTTTTTTCTTCTATTACTTCTTCAATAACACCTTGACCTGGAGCATCTATTATTTCTTTTTTTTCTTTTTTTTCAAAAGTATTTATTTCTTCTTCAGGTGGTGTATAAAGAAGCTCATCTCCTTTTTCATAACCTCCGCCTGTTCTAGGAGTATTTTCCATAATTGATAACTCTCTTTCTAACATTTCTACATTATTAATTTTTTCAAGTGAATCAGGCTGCATGTTTAATTCCGCTAATTGAGTTTTTAATATTTCATATTTAGTTCTATCAACAGAAGAAAAATCTCCGGATTCTTTCATAGCATCAAAATATACTTCATTAATACCCATAGGATTTCCATAAGAATTTTTTCTGTTATAAGGTGATGTAAAAGGGCGAGCATTTGGGTCATATCTATTTACAAACCCTCGGTCTTTATA
>TARA_R110002012_G_scaffold7675_16_pt1 | contig 9980 bp, 7 predicted proteins | sample TARA_R110002012 | Tara Oceans TARA_R110002012 (sample SAMEA4396515) | marine metagenome | biome: Westerlies Biome; feature: [DCM] deep chlorophyll maximum layer (ENVO:01000326); material: water (ENVO:00002006), including particulate matter (ENVO:01000060) such as... | depth 40 m
CGATATGGTCCGTGTCATTGAGAATGACGATGGCTCATTACGCCTATCACAGCGCCCCAATGTTGAAGGTTCGCTGGTGGCTCAAGACCCTAGAACAGGCGCTATCCTGGCGCTCCAGGGCGGCTTGGACTTTAATGCCAGCAAGTTCAACCGGGCGGTTCAGGCACAGCGCCAGTCGGGTTCTATCTTCAAGCCGTTTATTTACTTAGCGGCTCTTGAGGATGGCGAGATGAATGCGGCCAGCGTCGTTAACGACTCACCGGTGGTGCTCGACGACGGCAGTAACTCTCTATGGCGCCCCGTCAACTCCAGCCGTGACTTCCAAGGTCCTATGCGTTTACGCCCAGCGCTTGCCCGGTCGCGTAACCTGGTGACGATCCGCGTGCTCCAGACAATGGGGTTAGATCATACGATTGCGTATCTTGAAGGATTTGGCTTCTCACCAGACCGCTTACCGCATGGCCTGTCGCTAGCGTTAGGTAGCGCGAGTTTGACGCCAATGGAGATGACCAACGCTTACGCGGTATTGGCCAATGGTGGTTTCCAGGTATCTCCCTGGTTCATTCAACGGGTAACCAGCGACAACGATACCGTTATCATTGATGAAGCAACCCCTCAAGTGGCCTGCCCAAGCTGCTCCGAAGATCAGGAAACAGTGGAAATTGATGGGCGCGAATACCCCATTGCGAAGCGAGTAGCTGATCCGGCCGCCGTGTATATTCTGCGCGACATGTTGCGTGACGTCATCACGTCGGGCACGGGGCGCGGTGCACTCAGCCTGAACCGTGACGATATCGTGGGTAAAACCGGCACCACTAACAGCCAGCGTGATGCGTGGTTTGCAGGCTTCAACAGCGACCTTGTCACCACGGTATGGGTAGGCAAGGACAGTAACGAAACCATTGCCGAATATGGTTCGAATGCTGCCCTACCAATCTGGGTAGAGTTTATGGGCGATGCTCTTGAAGGGACTCCCAGCGCCCTGCCCGAGCGCCCGGACACCATTGTCACCGCGCTCGTAGACCCCAGCACTGGTCGTCGCCTTCAGGACAATCAATCGGGCGGTATCAGTGAACTGTTTCACCGTGACCACTTGCCGGACTTCCAGCAGCGTCGTATCAGCCGTGAGCTGGAAGAGGCCAGCGGCTCGCAGGGATCCGCTACCGCCGAGTCGATCTTCTGACGTTTGTCTTCTACGTCTGCGTTTAAAAAAGCGACTTAACGTCGCCCCAAGGCCCGGCGATATTAAGACCTTGCGATACTAAGACCCGGCGATACCAAGGCCCGACAATAGAGTTCGGGCCTGAAACGACTGAACCCCACCTAGGTGGGGTTCAGTCGTTTTAAGACGCCGTGTTTATAACCGCTCGCCAAGGGCTTGCAAAAATGCCTCGGCCACCTCGCGTTCGAAGCGGTAATAGGTCCATTGACCAACGCGGGTCGAGGAGACCAGCCCCGCACGGGAAAGCGTAGAAAGGTAAAGCGAGATGGTCGGCTGGGAGAGGCCAGCTTTCTCGCGAATATGGCTGACACAGATACCACCCGGCGGCGCGGTGTCCTTCTGCGGCGGGAAGTGGCATTCCGGCTCTTTCAGCCAGGTCAAGATGTCGAGACGCACCGGATTGGCCAGCGCGCTTAAAACGGAATTGATATCCATGATCACAGCCGTTCGTTGATGGCGAGATCATTATACGCTTTCACGAGCAGGCTGCCGAGGCAGCCTGCCGACAGTCGATCAACGTACTAAGCTATCCAGCGCACTGCGGTCAAAATCAGACAGTTCTTCAAGGCGACCATCGCGTACCTTGCTGGCCCACTGCGGGTCAGAGAGCAACGCACGACCAATGGCAACCAGATCAAAGTCATTACGCGCACGCCACATGGCCAACTCTGCTACATTGACACGGCTTTTGGAGGTGGGGTCTTCGGTGCGGGTAAAGTGCCCGGTACGGAAAGTCGTGTCGAGCCCGACACTGCCGACGGCGATGACGGGCTTGCCGGTCAGTTCGCGTGTCCAGGTCGCTATCGTCTTGCTGCTACCAGCAAAGCCCGGCTCCCAGATACGCCGCGTGCTGGCGTGAAAGATATCCACGCCGTCATCGGCCAGAGGCTTGAGAATCTCACCCAGCGCTTCGGGTGTTTCGGCAATGATGGCGTCGTAGTCAGAGAGTTTCCACTGCGAGAAACGGAAAATAATCGGAAAGTCAGGGCCGACAGCTTCGCGCACGGTCCGCACGATCAAGCGCGGAAAACGCAGACGATTTTCCACGCTACCGCCATAGGCATCGGTACGCTGATTGCTTTCAGGCCACAGGAACTGATCGATGAGGTAGCCATGGGCACCGTGTAGTTCGATACCATCGAAGCCGAGACGCTGCGCATCCAGCGCGGCACGAGCAAACGAGGCCGCCACCTCCTGGATGTCGTCTTCGCTCATCGCCCGGACGACCTCAACCCCTTCTTCAACAATAGCCATTGGCCCAAAGCCGGGGGCGCTGCTGTCCGGCTCAACACCCGGGCGACGTTCGCGACCGACATGCCACAGCTGCGGAACAATCTTGCCACCGGCCGCGTGAACGCCTTCCACTACGCGCTGCCAACCTGCCAGCGCCTGTAAGCCATGAAAGGCGGGCACGTCCGGGTAGCCGTTGGCACCGGGGTGATCAATATAGGTACCTTCGGTAATGATTAGCCCCACCTCGCCTTCAGCGCGACTTTTATAGTAAGCCGCCACGTCCTCTCCTGGTACGCCTGCAGGCGACTGATTGCGGGTCATGGGGGCCATGGCAATGCGGTTTTTTAGTGTCATGGGACCCACGGTAAAGGGCTCAAAAAGTGGCGCGGCCAACACCTGTGCGGGTGATGTCATGTTAAACTCCTTTGTATATAGAGATATTTCAATATATATAAACACAAAGACCCTAGGCATGACAACCGCCGCCCTCCTGCATGGCTGTGAACAGTTCTTGAGATCAGCTCTTGAGAACGGTCCTTGAGAACAGACATTAAGAACAGGGCTTGCAAGGTGGCAATAATACAAAAGGCCCGGAGATTAGCTCTCCGGGCCTTTGCTGCTGCTTGCTATTGATTAGTTATACTTTACTGTCAATCGCTAGCCGCTAATGGGGGTGGCCGAGGCTTCACGCTTGCTGGCCAACCAATTCGCGCCAATGGCAGCAATCATAACGACCACGCCGGCAATCTCGCTGAGTAGGCTGGGATAGAATACCGCAATGATCGCCGCCGTAATGGCGATGCGCGGCAGCCACGCCATGCGCGTAAACAGATAGCCCTCCAACGCCGCGGCAAACGCCCCCAACGCCAATATGGCAATCAGGGCGTTCCAGATGACCAGCGGCACCGGGCCACCCATGATGATCTCTGGATTGAAGACCATAAACAGCGGAATCAGGTAGAGCCCCTTGGCAAACTTCCACGCCTGAAAGCTGGTTTCCATTGGCTTGCTGCCCGCAATCGCCGCTCCGGCAAAGCCTGCCAAGGCAATGGGCGGGGTCACATTAGAGTCCTGGGAGTACCAGAACACCACCAGGTGGGCGACCAGCAGTGGAATACCAAATTCCTGAGTAAGCGCAGGCCCGACGAGCACGATCAATACGATATAGCTGGCGGTTACCGGCAAGCCCATACCCAGCACAAGACTGGCTAACAGCACCATGACCAGCGCCAATATGATATTGCCACCAGAAAACGCCAACATCATGGAGGAGAACTTCAGCCCCAGGCCGGTGAGACCCACGATACCGACAATAATCCCGGCCACAGCACAGGCCATGGAGACCGCGACCGCATTGCGCGCGCCCAGCTCCAACCCCTCGATCAGCTTGGCAAAGCCTGCTCGTATCACATTTTTGACCGCCGTTGCGGTCACCGGCTCGCCCTGGCGTGGCGCCACAAAGAAGAACCAGAGTACATAGCGAATTACCGCCACCGCCACGATAGTGACCACGGCATAGTAGCCTACCCGCATGGGAGACATACTCATCGCCAGCAACCATACCAGCACCGCCAGCGGCAGCAGGAAGTGCCAGCCATCTTTCATCACCTGGCGCATCTGGGGGAGTTCGTGCTTAGGCAGCCCCTGCATCCCCTGTTTAAGGGCAATGATATGGACAAACAGATAAACCGTGGCGAAATACATGATTGCCGGCAGAATGCTGACCTTGACGATATCCAGGTACGGGGTGTTGGTGTACTCCGCAATCAAGAACGCCCCAGCCCCCATTAACGGCGGCATGATTTGTCCGCCGGTAGACGCCGCTGCCTCAATACCGCCCGCCTGCTTGGCCTTGTAACCCAGCTTTTTCATCAGCGGAATCGTAAACGCACCGGTGGTGACCACGTTAGCAATCGCACTACCGGAAATAGACCCCATGCCCGCCGATGCCAATACCGCTGCTTTCGCCGGCCCGCCACGCTGCCGCCCGGTAGCTGCATAGGCCATATCGATAAAGAACTTACCGGCCCCAGTGCACTCCAGAAAGGCGCCAAACAGCACGAAAATAAAGATATAGGTTGCCGCCACACCTAGTGGCAGGCCAAAGATGCCTTCTTGGCCGAGATACAGTTGGCCGGCTACCCGGTCAAACGTATAGCCCCGGTGCTCGAGAATGCCGGGCATCCACTCTCCCAGCCAGGGCAGTTCGCCGCGCGGCCCGGCAAAGGCATACACAATCGCCAGCAGACCAATCACCGTCATGCCAAACCCCACCGCTCGGCGACTGGCTTCCAGAACCGTCACCGTGGCAATACAGGCGACCAGAATATCAGTGCTGTTCCAAAAACCTGCGCGGCTAAAAATCTCATCCAGGTTAAACACCAGGTAGCCACCGGTTAATACCGCCCCGGCTAGAAACAGCAGGTCAAGCCCCCACCCTACAACGCCCCGCTTACGTGTCGGGCCAAAGGCTGGAAACATTAAAAACGCCAGCATCATGATCAATGCCAGGTGAATACTACGCTGATAAAACAGCCCTAACGGCTGAATGCCAGCAGAATAAAGCTGAAACAGGGAAAGACCCACCGCCACAATGGTGATCGACCACAACACCATGCGGGGTTGAATCGCATTACCGCCCGGCATCACGCTGGACGGTTGCTTGGATTCGTTCATGAAGTCCTCGGAAGCGTTAACTAATGTCGTTTTTATTCACGCGGGGATGCGTGAGGGTTGATCAACTCAATGGTCACGCGTTGCCCGGCAGCGTGCTCACTTAGGCTCACGGTCGCATGCTCACCGTCTGGCCATACCACACGATGATTAACAGCCTGTGACCCTACCCTCAATACATAACGGTTATTTGCGACAGGCTCGTTAATGGCGTTAATCCAATAACCGCCTTCGCCGTCTGACACCTGCTCACCGCGGCCAAAGATATGCCCAAGCCCTGCGGCAAAATCAGGTTGATGGCTACGCTCCAATTGCATGACGCCTGCTACGTTACGATAACAATCCAACACCGTGAAATGCTCGACCGAATGTTGCCATCGAATACACCAGCGACCGCCAGCCGGCACGGCCTCGTCCACCAGTATATCGCCCTGTTCGGTCACCACGGCTAAACGCATAAACGTTGACGCCGAAGCAGGGGAAGCCCCCACTTCGGCGAACAGACAACCTGCTATCAGTAGCGCCACCAGTCGTTGTTGCCACTGCATGGCTATATCCTTCAATGACCTTTAACGCTTACGGGCGCATGCGATCCGGGATATCCGCACCAACTTCTTCGAAGTAACGCAACGCACCGGGGTGTAACGGCACGGGGGTAGAGTCCATGGTGAACTTGACCGTGGTGTCGTTAGCCGCCGGGTGGACGGCAATCAGTTCATCGGTGTTTTCAAACAGCAGTTGCGTTAGTTGGTACGCCAGCTCTTCGTCCATGTCGGCATTCACCACCAGGACGTTGGGAATACCAATGGTCTGCACGGCCTCATCCATGCCGTCATACATACCGGCGGCTAGCTCGTAGGGAGCGAAGACAGCTTCTTCTTCCTGAGCATTGGCCACTTCTTCATCAGTCAGGCTAATCAAACGGATATCGCGCGTTGCCGCCAGGTTGAGAATAGAGCTGGTGGGGGGACCAACACTCCAGAAGCCAGCATCGATATCACCATCGCGGATCGCATCGGCGGTTTCATTGAAGTTAAGACGCTGAGGCGTGAAATCGCTATAGCTGATGCCGTTGGATTCAAGCAGCGCACGCGCATTCAGCTCAGTACCGCTACCCGGCGCACCAACCGATACCCGCTTACCGGCCAGGTCCGCAATAGATTCAATATCTGATTCCGCCAAGGTAACTAACTGCACCGCATTCGGGTAGACAGACGCCAAGGCGCGGATATTTTCAATCTGACGACCTTCAAAATCGTCTGTGCCGGTGTACGCCTGGTGAACGGTATCGGCCAGGGCTAGTGCCAGATCCGCATCGCCGCGCATGATCAGGCCCATATTTTCAACCGAGGCACCGGTAACTTCTGCGGTCGCCTGGGCACCTTCGATGTGATTATTGATCATCTCGGCGAAACCACCACCGATCGGGTAGTAAACGCCACCCGTTCCGCCGGTCGCGATAGAGAGCTGCTGAGCACTTGCCGGGAGCGCAACGGCGAGCAAAGAGGCGGCAGCTGCCGTGGAGTATAGAGAGCGTAGTGTTCGCATGTGCATTTCCTCCGTCCTGCTTGGACTTATAGGTATGGTTGACGATCAAGGAAGTGTAGAGGCCCCGCAGCTGACGACCCACTACAGGTAATCAGAAACGGTAGAAGAAGACGTTAGCATGGCCTACGCGTTGGATGCTAACAAGGTGTCAACGAAACAGCGCGGTCTTATCAAGCCCATTAAAAACAGCTCCTGTGCCAAAGAGCGAAGCCATAAGGGGATGGCAAACGCTCCGGCGATGGTGAGCCTCATAAAATATCTACATAACGCTGAAATATCTTAACCTTTGCGAAATGGGTAAGATATTCGCTAATCGTCGATAACATACCGCTTATTATTCGCCCAGGAGCTACCTGCTATGGAGTTAGACGTTCAGGAGTCAGCGTTTAAGGCGCCGGAGGCACCACGTCAAAACCTCGCCATTAGCGCTTACCAGCAGCTAAAACATGACATTATTCGTGGTCGTTATGCGCCTGAACAAAAGCTGTTAATGAGCCGCCTGAAAGAGGCTTACGGCGCCAGCACGGGTCCCTTGCGGGAAGCACTCTCGCAGTTGGTGGCTGATCGTTTGGTGGTGGCCATCAGTCAACGCGGTTACCGCGTAGCGTCCATGTCGCTGGCAGAGCTAAACGATATTTATGACGCGCGTGCTCAGCTTGAAGGGCTGATTTTGCGTCTCGCCATTGAACGCGGCGACGACGCCTGGGAAGCCACCGTGCTGGCCACCGCTCACCGCCTGGCGAAAGTCACCGACGTCAGCACCCCAGATGATCTGCTCGATATCTGGGATGAGCGCCACAAAGCCTTTCATACCGCTATCGCCAGCGGCTGCAACTCCCCTCACCTGCTACAGATGCGCACGACGCTGTTTGACCAAGTAGAGCGCTACCGCCATTTATGGCTACAGGAAACCGTGATGTCGTCCCAGGCATTGGAACTCAAGCGCCAGGAGCATGCAGCCCTGGTGGAAGTTATTTTGGCCCGAGATACTGCTCAGGCCGATACATTAATGCGTGACCACCTCATGACACCCGTACCGATTGTTACCCGTGTTCTAGCGGCACGCGGCATCAGATAAATTCTTCGTTTTATAAAAATGTAGATATTTTAAATAAACGGCGATACATTTAACCCAATAACACTGTCACCATTTATCGCAGTGAGCACTGCGCTTGCTACTTGCTAGTCGCTAAACCTAGTGAGTCATAGCCCGCAGTGCTGCCTGCCAACGCAATAATAGGAGTGCTTGCCATGACCCACTTCAACTGGGATGACCCGCTGCTACTAGAACAACAGCTCACCGATGAAGAGCGCCAGATCCGCGATGCCGCCTACGACTACTGTCAGGAAAACCTTCAGCCGCGCGTGCTGACCGCCTTCCGCGAAGAGCGCTTTGACCGTGAAATTATGACGGAGATGGGCGAACTTGGACTACTGGGCGCCACCGTTTCGCCTGAGTACGGCGGTGCAGGCGTTAACCACGTCGCCTACGGTTTGATTGCCCGCGAGGTAGAGCGCGTCGACTCCGGCTACCGCTCTGCCATGAGCGTTCAATCCTCGTTGGTGATGTACCCCATCGAGACTTATGGCTCCGAAGAGCAAAAGCACAAGTACCTGCCCAAGCTTGCCAGCGGTGAAATGGTCGGCTGCTTTGGCCTGACCGAGCCCGACCATGGCTCAGACCCGGGCAACATGAATACCCGCGCGGAAAAAGTCGACGGTGGCTATCGCCTGACCGGCGCCAAAATGTGGATCACCAATAGCCCGATCGCCGATATCGCGGTGGTGTGGGCGAAGTCCGCGGCCCACGACAACCAGATTAAAGGCTTTATTGTTGAACGCGGCACCGAAGGCTTCACGACGCCTAAAATCGAAGGCAAAGTTTCCCTACGCGCTTCGATTACCGGTGAGATCGTGCTGGATAACGCCTTCGTTCCAGAAGAGAACCTGCTGCCTAACGTCAGTGGTTTGAAAGGCCCGTTTGGCTGTCTGAACAAAGCGCGCTATGGCATCGCCTGGGGTGTCATGGGCACCGCGGAGTTCTGCTGGCACGCGGCGCGTCAATATACTCTGGACCGCAAACAGTTTGGTCGCCCGCTGGCTGCCAACCAGTTGATTCAGAAAAAACTGGCCGATATGCAGACTGAGATTACGCTGGGCCTGCAGGCAGCGTTGCAGGTGGGCCGTTTAATGGACAGCGGCAACTGGGCGCCGGAAATGGTCTCGCTGATCAAGCGTAACAACTGCGGCAAAGCCCTGGATATCGCCCGTCAGTCGCGTGACATGCACGGTGGTAACGGGGTTTCCGACGAGTACGGGGTTATCCGCCACATGGTTAATCTGGAGTCGGTGAATACCTATGAAGGTACCCATGACGTGCACGCATTGATTCTTGGCCGTGCACAAACGGGTATTCAGTCATTCTTTTAAACGACCGCTGACTACGCTTTTTAGCGCTATACGCCAAGGAAACATAGTTATGAACGAGCCATCCAAACCACTGACTGGCATTAAAGTGCTCGACATTTCGCGCGTGTTGGCCGGCCCTTGGTGCGGACAAATGCTCGCCGACATGGGGGCGGAGGTCATCAAGATCGAACGCCCAGGCAGCGGCGACGATACTCGTCACTGGGGCCCTCCTTGGCTTTCAGGTACTGAAGAGTCGGCCTATTACCTCTGCGCGAACCGAGGTAAGCGCTCGGTCACCGTGGATATGGCCAAGCCCGAGGGGCAGGCGGTAATCAAGCAACTCGTCGCTGGGTCCGATGTGCTGCTGGAAAACTTCAAGGTGGGTGGGCTTAAGCGCTACGGCCTGGACTACGCCAGCTTGAAGGCACTGAATCCCCGATTGATTTACTGCTCGATTACCGGCTTTGGTCAGGAAAGCCCCTACTCGCATCGCGCCGGTTACGACTTCATGATCCAGGCCATGGGCGGCATCATGAGCCTGACCGGCAAGCCCGATGATGAACCTGGCGGCGGTCCAGTCAAAAGTGGCGTCGCATTTACCGACATTTTTACCGGACTATACGCTGCTAACGCGGTGCTAGCGGCGCTTTATCAACGCCGAGATAGCGGAGAAGGCTGCCATATCGATATGGCACTGATGGATGTGCAGGTTGGCGTGCTCGCCAACCAGGCACTCAACTATCTAACCTCGGGCAACGTGCCCCAGCGATTGGGGAATGCCCACCCCAACATCGTGCCTTACCAAGCGTTTGCCACCCAGGATGGACATATCATTGTGGCGGTAGGCAATGATGAGCAGTTCAAACGTTTTTGCACGGTGCTGTCGCTTGCGACG
>TARA_R110002012_G_scaffold98433_1_pt1 | contig 9980 bp, 5 predicted proteins | sample TARA_R110002012 | Tara Oceans TARA_R110002012 (sample SAMEA4396515) | marine metagenome | biome: Westerlies Biome; feature: [DCM] deep chlorophyll maximum layer (ENVO:01000326); material: water (ENVO:00002006), including particulate matter (ENVO:01000060) such as... | depth 40 m
GCTAAAGCCCTTTCAAATAAATTAACAGCTGTTAATTCTACAGAACTTACAGGAGCTAATAGAATAACAAAAGATACTTTAGATCTTCAAGATGAAATTGTAGCTAATTTACAAAAAGAATTTAATAATGCAAAATCTGTAGAAGAAGCTATGGGTCTTACAGGTAAATCTTTATCAGTAGTAAACAAATTACTTGGAAATTCTATAAGTGATATAGATGAAGTATTAAAAAAGACAAAAGAAAGAATACAAATACTACAACAAGAAAATAAATTACTTCCTGGATTAGCAGGTAAAATGCAAGGTTTTGGAATTAGTATTAGTGAAGTTGGTAAATCAATAGGAAAAAATTTAAATGACCCAATGACTTATTTAATGATACTGCTTGAAAACAGTACAGCTGTAAATAAGTTTCAAAAAGAATTAGGAGTTAGTTATGGTCAGGCCTTAAAACTTCAAGGAGAAATGGCCTTAATTGCTGTATCATCAGGAGATGTTTTTATAAATTCTAAAAAAATTAGCGAAGCATTTTCTACTATGAATCAAGAATTAGGATTTATAGTAGATTATTCTGGTCAGACTCTTGAGACCATGGTTAATTTAGAAAAACGATTAGGTTTAGCATCAGGAGAAGCAGCTAAACTTACTATGTTATTTAAATTACAAGGTGATAACACAGAAGAAACAGCATCTAATTTAGCAGATTCATTAAATTCTCAAATTAAATCAGGAAATGTAGCCTTAACAGCTAAACAAATATTTAATGAAATAGCTAAAACTTCTGCAGTTATTCAAGTTTCATTAGGTGGTACAGCTGGAGAAATAGGTTCTGCAGTTATAGCAGCTAAACAATTAGGTGCTGAATTAGCAGATATAGATAATATAGCAGGAAGTATATTAAATTTTGAATCATCAATTGAAAACGAATTACAAGCTGAATTACTTACAGGAAAACAATTAAACTTAGAAAGAGCCAGATTACTTGCTTTAAATAATGATTTAGCAGGAGTAGCGGACGAAATAGCAGCACAAGGAATTGATTATAATTTTATGACTACTGCTAATAGATTAGAACAAGAAGCAGTAGCTGAAGCTTTAGGATTAAGTAGAGATAGATTAGCATCAATTGTGCAACAACAAGAATTCCAAAATATGTCAGCTGAAGAAGTAAAAAATCAATATGGAGATCAAGCATATGAAAATTTTAAAGCTTTAGATGCACAAACAAAATTTAATGAAGCAGTTACAAAATTAAAAGGAATACTTAGTGATGTAATGGTAGTTTTAACCCCTCTTATAGATGGAGTAGCATTACTCGCAGACTTTGCAAGTGGTATAGGAGGTGCATTCACAGCAATAGGGGTTGCAATTGCTGGTATAGTAACTTATGGGCCAGCACTGTTAAAAATGATAACAGCTTTTAAATTTGAATCAATAAGTGCTGCAATTGCAAGTATATGGGGGGGTTTAGTTCGAACATTGGGTCCTCTGGGAATTGGTGCTGCTATAGGTGCCACAGCAGGAATGCTAACATTAATAGCTACATCAAATGCTGATGATGCAATGTATGGTGATAATCAATTAGTTACAAAAGATAAAGGTGTAATTAATTTTAATAACCAAGATGCTATATTATTAGCAGGAACTAATTTAGCAGGAGGAGAAAAAATAGATTATGACAAGATATCTAGCACAGTAAGTGAAACTATTAAACCAGAAAAATTCGATTATAGTAAAATGTCTAGTGTAATTAAATCTCAACCTATTGAAACCACAGTATCTCCTATAACCCCACAACCTATTATTCCTGCTCCCAATATAACTGTAGAAAAAGACACAGAAAAATTCGATTATAATAAAATGGCTAGCGCAATGTCTAAAGTTCAAATTAGTACTTCAACTAAATATGATTCATTTAGAGCAAAAAGTCAAGCAGCTAATCATGGTTCTTATCAAAGAAATGCAAGACATCAAACTAGGTTTACTTAATTTAATATTTATAACTAAAAACATAATATCATGGCACTAAAAGATAAACAAAGTCAATTCGATTTAGTAAATGGTGAAAATCCAGTAGGAAATATGGCTAATCAAACAGGAGATCCTAATTTTAATACATTACAAGGAACATCTAATTCTCCTTTTTCATCAGAAGATCATATGATAACTTTACTTGATCAAGCAGTTAACAGTTCAAATTCTGGACAAGTTTATACCCCTGCACCAAATAGTTCTGATTTTCAGGACTTAAATGGAGTAACTCCTAGTAAATACACAGATAATTTACCTACATAAATGGCATTAAAAAATCTATATTCAGATTTATCAAACACATCTGGTTACCCTAACCATACAAATCCTGTATTTAATTATGGGGCGGGGTCACCTATATTTGGAGGTACATTTGAACAAATAGATTTAAGTTTTAATAATGGTACAGCTTATGACCAACCAGGTCAAAGTTATAGTAATGAACCATTTATAAAATCTTCTATACAAGGAGGATTTGCTGATGTAGGAATTACTTTTGAGTCGCTTACAGAAGGTTTTATAAGAGGAGGTGCTGTTACACATGCTAAAAGATTAGAAATAGATACAGAAAGAATATCTAATTTTTACTCATCACCTAGAGGTGCAGGTTTTTTAGCTAAACAAACAGGATTACAATTATCTAACCCTCAAATTAGACCAGGAGGACTTTTTACCCCCGCTAAATCTAATCAAAGAACTTATAATTTTGGTGTTAATACTTTAGCTCAAGTAGCAGCTTCAGGAACAGGTGCACATATTAAAAGAGAAGGTGTATTACCTACATCGTTTGATGGGTATGTAAATGATCTAAATCTTACTAAAGATAATGACCCCAAAACAGGTATAGAAAAAGGTAATAGATTACTCCATTTATTTGAAACCCATATAGGACCACAAACATCCCGTCTTCAAACAGAATCTCCAGAAAATGGAGGATTATTTGCAGGTACAGCTTTAGGAGATTTTATTGAAGGAGTAGGAGATGCACTTGATGATATAAATGAATTTTTAGGAGGTAATCCAAATCCTGAATTATATAGTTTTAATGGGGGAGCAGGTTCAACATATGGTATAGGTAAAACTACTCTTTACAGATATGATAATACTAATCAAGGTTTCTTAAAAAGAGACGTAGGTGGTAAAGGCGGACAAGGTGTAGATATTAATCTATTTAAAGATGAAGATGATGCTGCTATAGCAGATCCAATTCTTAAAAATATCCCTGCCCAGAAAGAAAGAGGAAGATATATATCCTTTCAATCTGATCCTATTTTTAGAAATAGTGATGTAGGGGGTAAAGGTGGACAAGGTGTTAATATTACTGAAATAATAGATTCAGATAATAAAATATCTAATGAAGATGATGTAAGCAGTATAACTAGTGGAAGTTTATCTCTTCAAGTTGATAAAAATCCTAAATATACAAATGGTAGTGAAGTTTTACCACGAGATCTTGTAATTAAAGACAGAGAAAATTTTGCTATTAGAAATAGTAATGTAGGTGGTAAAGATGGATTAAGTAATGCTTTAACACAAGAGAATGAGCTTAAACAAAAAGATAAGGAGATTAGAAATTCTCAAGATCTAGTATCTTATAAAGACTCAGTTACAAATAAACCCCTTCAAAATCTTTCAGGATCAAAAATACTTCTTCAATCTGATCCTGAGAATAGAAATAGGGATAATTCTAAATTACCTTATTCCTCAAAAAATACAGGTCCTCAAGAAAATGAATATAGTCAAAAATTATATAACACTGGTTCAATTAAAGCTAAATTTGAAAATGGTGAATATATTTTTCCTCTTAAAAATGATGGAAACCCTCTTTTTGATAAATTTGAAAAGAAAAGAACAAATCAATTTGATGGATTACCTTATTCTAAAGCATTAAAAGGTCCCCAAACTAATAAATTTACAAAAAATATATCTCAATATCATGTATCATGGAATGGTGAAGGTGATTTAATAACTAAAGACCCTATTCAACAATCCACAGAAGGAGCATATAATGGTCTTGATGATTTTATTCCTTTTAGATTTGAAATAGTCAACACAGACAAACCACAATTATCTGATTATATAGTATTTAGAGCTTTTTTAGATACATTTAATGACAATTATAATGGAAACTATAATGAATTTAATTATAATGGTAGAGGAGAATCATTTTATACTTACAATAATTTTACACGTGATATATCATTCCAATTTAAAATTGCAGCCCAATCTAAAGATGAAATGGAACCATTATATCAAAAATTAAATTATTTACTTTCTAATACAGCTCCAGAATATAGTACTATAGGTAGAATGAGAACCCCTTTTATAAAATTAACTGTGGGTAATTGGTGTCATAAATTACCAGGTATTTTAAATGGAATACAATTAGCATGGCAAAAAGATTATCCTTGGGAAGTTAAAGGCGATCCAAATGGTTCAGGTTTAATACTACCTCATGCATTAGATGTAAATGTTAGTTTTACACCAGTTCATCAAGCTATGCCTGAAAAATCTTTTAGATTATCTGATGATCCAAATAAATTTAGTAATACACCATTTATACACATTCCTCAGGCTGAAAGTAATATTACACAAGCTCAATCACAAGAAGAGTCAGAAGGTATAGTTGAAGTAGATCCTCTAATATTTAATGAAGATGCAACTAGAGATTTAAGAACAGGAATGACATTTGAGGATGGAAGTCCTGTAATGACCCCAACTGCCCAACAATATACGAATAATTAATAAAATATGCCTAGTAGATTAAATTATATAACAAAAAAAAGAACTAGTAATAAGAATTACTATATAAATCTTAAATATCCTGAAATTCCTTTTTCTGTAAATGATTTATATATTATTACAACATCTGGGGATAGATTAGATTCTTTAGCATATGAATTTTTTAATGATATAGATTTATGGTGGATTATTACTACAGCAAATCCTAATGTTATAAGAAGAGATAGTTTTAATTTAAAACCAGGTTTAGAAATAAGAATCCCTAATAATGTTCAAGGTATAATAGAAGCATTTGAAGCATTAAATAAATAGTTATGTCTATATTTAAAGAAACTTTTCAAGATTTTGTTTTTAATCAATTAAAAATAAGAGAAGCTGCCCTAAATCAAAATTCAAATAGATTATTAGGCAGACCTAAAGCAACTCTACAAAATGGGAAACAAGTAAATCTTCCTGCAGGTGCTTTTTATACAAATACAACTTCTAGACAATGTGTTATTAGAATGTCTTCAGGTGTAGATTTAGTCCCTGAAAATAAATTATTAGATGAACATGATGCTAATTTTAGACCAAAAGATATGGTAGAAGAAGGATTAGCTATTCGTTATATGCTTGAGGGGGGTATTCCTTCTAAAGATATTGATTTTATAAACAATAGAGGAAATAATAAAGGTACTCCTGAAAATCCTATTAAAATCATTCCTAGGGGTAGAGGAACTCGTCAATTTACTAGAGGTACTCAAGATTATGGCTCAACCTATGGTGATCCTTATATTCGTTCAGATGCTAAAGATGGTTATGGTATAGTACCTATGCCAGGTATTATAGATGCTGAAATTAGAACAAAAACAGCTTATGGTTCTTTAAGAGATGCAAAAATTAATTTTGTATGTCATAATAGACGCCAACTTGATATTTTAGATGCTCTTTATATGAGGCCAGGAATGCCTATTCTTTTAGAGTGGGGTTGGGATCCTTATATAAATAATGAAGGAAAAAGAGAAAGTTATTTTCCTTATTTATGGGAATGGTTTGATAAAAACCAAACTATAAATAAACTTAATAGTATTATCCATCAAAGAATTAACATTTCAGGAGGTAATTATGATGGCTTTATTGGTTATGTTAAAAATTTTGAAATATCTTCTAGACCAGATGGGGGGTATGATTGCACTACTGAATTAGCTGCAATGGGTGAGGTATTAGAAGGGTTAAAAGGTAGAAGTAGTGGTTTAACTATTGAAGATAGTGATAATAAAGAATATGAAGTGGATAATTTAGAATATTATTTAGATGCATTATTTATGTTTTGTGAAACCAGATATAATTATGAACAAGTTTATCTTAATAGAGATGAAGTAAAAATCCCCCAACTTAATAATATTCAAACTAATATTATTCCTTTAATTGATTCTAGTTTTGAAGTAGATATATTAGAGGATGATGGGGAATATACAAACGATGTAAAAACGATGGCTGATCCAGATACTAATACAAATAGAGTAATTAACTCAATGGAAGCTTCTTTAGATAAATATCTTTTATATAAAACAGAAACATTAACAGGAACTGATAAAAGAGATATAGCTAGAGAAAATATATCTGGTACTAAATCAACTAAACATTATATAAAATGGGAATTATTAGCTCAAATATTAAATAAATTAGTATTTGATACTTACCAAGAAACATCCCAAACTGAAAATATATCACCTCTTACTGAAATTACATGGACAGATGAAACTTATAACTCTAGAATAATAAAACCTTTACAATATTCTAAATATGACTTTAATAATAATCAAACTGTTACTTTTCCACGAAGTAATGAAGCTGATGGGTCAGCAACAGTTCTTGTATCAGATTTAATGGATCTTAGTGTTGATCCATCTATATGTTTACTTCCCCACCAAATTGGAAGTATTGATGAAGTAGTAACTGAAGAGGGTTTAATATGGGATAGTACTAAAGAAGAATTTATAAGTAATAATAGTGAACGAAACATAAGTGATATATTTATAAGTTTAGATTATTTATTAAAACTATATAGAAGAACAAGATATAAAGGAGGAGAAATAAATGAAGATTTTAACTTATTTACCTTCTTACAGACTATATGGGAAAAGGACATAAATAATGCATGTGCTAATACCCATGAATTTACTATCCATACAGAAAAAAGTAGAGGAAATCTTATAAGAATAATAGATCTAAAACAAAATATGGATTTAGATCCTGCAACTCTTTATGAATTTAAACCCCATGGTAAAGAATCTATAGTAAGAGATTTTAATTATAATACTACAATAGATAGTAAATTAAGTGCCACAGTATCAATTGCATCTCAATCTCCAGATGCTATAAGTGATTTAGATGCAGTATCATTTGCAGCATTCAATAGAAATATAAAATATAGATTTTTTAAAGAACCTACAACAGAAAGTAATACTAATAGAGTAAAAAAAGCTGATAGATTTAATAAAGATATAGAAACATTAAAAACAATGTTAGCATTTTTATATGAATATAAATTAGATGTTTTAAAAGGTAATTTTATGGATGATGATGAAAAACTTCAAACCCAAGTTGCTAAGAGATATATTCAAACTATAGAATCTAAAATAATTTCGTTAAAATCTAGATATAGTAAAAGTGTCCCCTCAGAAAATATATATAAAGGTTATAGAAAAAAACCAGAACATCAAAAAGGAGTTACAGTATCAACAGTAATTCCATTAAAATTTAATGCTAAAATAGATGGTATAGGTGGTTTAGTAATAGGTAATGTATTTAAAATAAAAAAAGAATTTTTACCTAAAGGATATGATCAAAAAGATATAGCATTTGCTATAATGTCTGAAAACCAAACAATCACAGCAGGTCAAGATTGGACTACAGATTTTTCAGGACAAATGTTATTATTAAACTTACCAGGCAAACGTGAAGATTGGGATGATATAATCTGGAGTACACCTAATACTACAGGAGGAAGAAGCGGCGACCAACCTTCAGTATCAGTACAACCAGATAACTCAGCAATAGAAGACTCATTAATATCACCAGAACAACAAATTCCAGATCCAGACTTACCTTTAGTATCAGTTAGTGATCAAATATTTTTAAAAGTTACAACCCCCGCAAATGTACGTACAACACCTTTAATAAATGACACATTTGATAATCCTTTTGATTTTAATGATAATATAGTAGGTACTATTCAGGGAGAACAAGGTAGTTTATTAGGAATAGTCCTTGAAAAAAGTATAAATCCTGTAAAACAAGATGTTGATGTAACAAGTGGAAATTCTGATTATGTATTAAGTTATGATGATAAAATGAAATTAGGATGGAGTAAAACTACTAAAGATGGTGTGAATTATGAATTAGTAGATGAAGATGCTGATATTAAAACTTCTCAAATATTAACTCCTTATAATAATAAATTATGGATACCTGAAGGAGTTTTATATTCTTTTAATAAAGAAATTAATTGGGTTTGGTTTTTAATTAAATTTGATTCACCTGAAAAAATAGACACATCTAGTTATGGTAATGATAACCTTCTTAATGGCAATGCAGGGTGGATGAGAGAAGATGTTTTATGTTCAAAATTAGGCTATACAACTCCAACACAATAAAATTATGGCATATATACCTAAATCAAAAATTAATATATTAAATACTCCTGGGGGTAAATTTATAGTAAAATCTACTAATCAAGAATATATTGGAGATTATATTGAATTAAGTAATGGAAAATACTATGTAGGAAATAATCCTACAAATTTAAACCAAGAATTAATACTTCCTTTATCTACAGATAGATTAGGTATTAGTCAAAATTCTTATATATATAATAATTTAAAACCTGAAATAGTTAATTTTCATTCTAAAAATAAATTTATATATCCTTCAAAAACTATCCCTACATCAAAAGATTATAATAAAGGATATTATACTCGATATTTTGCTAAAAAAGTAAATGAACCTAGAGGTTATATAGAAATAAATGTTGATGTATTTAATTCTATTAGTCAACAAAAAAGAGAATATGATTATTATTTGTATAAAGTAGGATCACTTACATGGAATTTAAAAAATGGAACTCGAAAAGCTAATTCTATAAACCTTCAAATATTAGAAAGAACATTTCCATTTGTATCTATAATTTTTCCTATATTAAATGAATTTGAAATAATAGATGGTATTTTAACAACCCAAGGTGGTGAATTATATTACGAAGATGGAAGAGAATACACAGGTCCTTATCATGTACATGAAGGTGTACCTATGGTAGGAGCCAAACATATAGAAGAACCTCATGCTACTTTATATTATAGAGAAGATCTTCAAAATCCAAATCAAGAGCCTCAAGATTATTTTAATCAAAGTTCTTCTGAAACACAAATGCAACAAATGAAAAACAAAACCCAAAATATGGCAGAAGTTGCAACTACTAAATCTACATCTACTACACCACAAACATCTTACTCAAAACAAACACCTTCTTTCACAGGAAAAGGTGGCTATTAAAAATAATTTTTATATATTGATAAGGTATGTTCTATCTTATCGAAACACCCAATCAATTCGCAGAAATGTGCGATATTCTTACAGACAAGTGCTATATTGACTATGTCTTAGGAAATGACAATACTCACCCTGCACTTGCAGAAGTTATTGCTATATACGTTTCTTCCTTAGATCGTAAAGGTTTTATGTTAGCATTAAATCATCCAGAGTGCATTAATTTAGATAAAGATAAAGTTTGGCAGTGGGTAAATAGTAAGTCGTTTTTGACAAAAGATTCTAAAGCAGCTCGACATATCAACCCTACGAACCCTCATACGGATATACAACACTTACATTACAAACAAACAAATTTACCATTTGACGATATTTTTAACACATCAGCACACACACATTATTATCGTAAATTCCCACACATAAAAGTGAATAAAATGATACCTATTGGTAAGCATTTCGAGCGCTGTGAACAAAGAAAAAATGCGTTACTTCCATTACTTAGCGAGAATGTAGATTCACTATACAACGACATAATATTACCAAGTTTATACCACATAGAAAAAAATTCAATCAAGATTAACGACCACTTTGAAAATTACTTTAAATTAAACTGTAACAAACATTCAATAAAAAATAATAATATATACGGATGGTATAATCCATACACAACAACCGGAAGG